>ERZ1106983.2547-NODE-2547-length-11841-cov-4.645342_pt1 | contig 11841 bp, 7 predicted proteins | sample MGYA00403693_ERZ1106983 | MGnify/ENA primary metagenome ERZ1106983 (study PRJEB35170, sample SAMEA104062420) | human gut metagenome | biome: human gut; feature: human-associated habitat; material: faeces | place: Denmark | collected 2012-07-13 ...
AGGAATTGTTTCGGAAGAAAATCAAATAGATTCGGAAGAAAGTACTATAGAAATAAAAGAAAATAAAAATATATATAGAGCTTCGCAGACATCGCATTATTTTTCGGATAGTAACCTTGAACAGGTATTTTTGATGTATGTCAACTGCCGCAGGGCAAAAGGTGATGTCCTGACAGCAGAACAGATATTGCTACTTAAAGAAGAACTGGAGAATCTGACAGGTAACACGGCAGAACGGATTGCCATTGTAAAGAAGGCGACGAGGAGTAGCTGGAAAAGCTTCTATCCGCTGAAGAAGGAAAAGAAACAGGCATCAAGAGCGAAGGGCAGCCGGTTCTCAAATTTTGAGCAGCGTAAGTATGACTATGACAATCTTGAGAAAAAGATATTTGAGAAAAACAGAGGTGTGAAAAATGAATAACAAAGGAATAACAGGCATCGTTAAAGACATTTGGAATGACGATTATGATACAGAGGATAAGCTTATGGCACTGGATGACATGACTGACAGTAAGTCCTGCATCGCAAAAGTCACCAAGACAGAGCTTGTTGAAGCAATTAAGTGGATGCTCGAGACATGCGTCAGCTGAGTAATTGAGTGAGGATGAGAAAAGGAGACAGACATGGAAGTTACAGAGAAGAACAGAACAAAATATCGTATGCCCGGAGAATTTGAGCCTCATGAGGGATGTGTGATGATCTGGCCGGAACGTCCCGGTTCCTGGAATTATGGGGCAAGGGAAGCACAGAAAGCATTTGTGAAAGTTGCAGAGGCTATTGGAGTGAGCGAAAAGGTGTATATGCTGGTTTCCAAAGCTCAGATGGAGAATGCAAAGAATCAGCTTGGGAATGTTTCCGGTGTGACTTTGCTGGAATGCGAGACAGATGACGCCTGGGCCAGAGATGTGGGAGCAACCATGGTTCTGGATGAGAAAGGGGCAGTCTGTGGAGTTGACTGGCAGTTTAATGCCTGGGGAGGTACCTTTGACGGGCTTTACCGGAACTGGGAGAAGGACGACAGGGTGGCTGCCTTTATCTGCAGGACTCTCGGTTGCCCATGTCTGGATGCCAGACCTTTTGTGCTGGAGGGCGGTTCCATCCATTCTGACGGAGAGGGGACTCTGATCGTTACAGAGGCCTGTCTTCTGAGTCAGGGACGCAATCCTCAGATGAGCAGGGAACAGATAGAGGAACAGTTGAAGTACTGGCTCGGTGTCCACAAGATTATCTGGCTTCCATGTGGAATATATCAGGATGAAACCAATGAGCATGTGGATAACGTGTGCGCTTTTGTAAGGCCCGGAGAGGTTGTGCTTGCATGGACAGAGGATGAGACAGATCCGCAGTATGCCATGTCTCTGGCTGATCTGAAGGTGCTGGAACAGGAAACAGATGCAAAAGGCAGAAAATTTAAGATTCATAAGCTTCCGATTCCTCAGAAACCGGTCTGCCTTACCCGGGAAGATGTGGATGGCTTTGTGTTTGAAGAGGGAGAAGACGAACGGGAAGCAGGAGAACGGATGGCTGCCAGTTACGTGAATTTCTATATTTCCAATGGAGGGATCATCCTTCCACAATTTGGGGATGAAAATGACAAAAGGGCAGTGGAGATTCTGCAGAAGTGTTTTCCTGAAAGAAGGATTTATCCCATTGATGCCAGAGCCATCATTGTCGGCGGTGGAAATATTCACTGTATCACCCAGCAGATTCCCGGAAAAAATATCTGACCTTGATGCAGAAAAACTTTGAGAGTCATGTGTTTGAGGGTTATTACCTGAAAGTTATGAAAAAACTTACTTATGTAAACAGGAGCAGGAGGAACAGACAGGATGAGAAATGTAACAGTGGCAGCAGTTCAGATGAGATGCAGTAAAAGTGTGGAGAAAAATATTGCCCATGCAGAGGAACTGGTGCGTCAGGCAGCAGCAAAGGGAGCTGAGATTGTTCTTCTTCCGGAGCTTTTTGAACGGCCCTATTTCTGCCAGGAGCGCAGATATGAGTATTATGAATATGCGCAGACTGCAGAGGAAAACCCTGCAGTGCGTCATTTCAGCAGGGTAGCGGCAGAGCTGGGGATTGTGATCCCGGTCAGTTTTTATGAAAAAGAGGTCAATAATACCTATAACAGCGTTGCGGTTCTGGATGCAGATGGGAAGAATCTCGGCGTTTACCGGAAAACACATATTCCGGATGACCATTATTATCAGGAAAAATTCTATTTCACACCGGGAGATACCGGTTTTAAGGTTTTTGATACCAGATTTGGAACCATCGGAGTTGGAATCTGCTGGGATCAGTGGTTCCCGGAAACAGCAAGATGTATGGCGCTGCAGGGAGCAGAGCTTCTCTTTTATCCCACTGCCATCGGCAGTGAACCCATCCTGGAATGCGACAGCATGGAACACTGGAGAAGATGTATGCAGGGACACGCTGCCTCCAATCTGATCCCTGTGATCGCTGCCAACAGAATCGGTGAGGAAACAGTAGAGCCATGTCCGGAAAACGGAATGCAGAAATCTGCTCTTAATTTTTATGGATCCTCTTTTATCACAGACAACACAGGTGCTCTCTGCGCAGAACTGCCCGGAGGGGAAGAGGGGGTGCTTGTAAGCACTTTTGACCTGGATGCATTAAAGGCAGACAGACTGAACTGGGGACTTTTCAGAGACCGCAGACCGGAGATGTATGCAAAAATTGTCGGGAAATGACATACGAGCCAAACCTCCATTGCCGCAGGCAATCTGGAATGAATTTTGGCTCAGTTACTGAGAACGGAGTGAACAGTAACTGAGTTTATAAGAATTTCATAAAAAGTTTATGATTATATTAGTTGCTACCTGCGGTATATATGGTAAAATAAGAGTACGAACGTTACTGATAACGGAGCGAGCAGTAGAGTTTTGACATGTATTTCTGGCAAAATGGAGTGTAGAAGATGAACAGAAAAGAATTTTTGGAAATCCTGAGAAGCCAGCTTGCCGGTCAGATGCAGGAGGGCAAAGCAGCAGCACATATCAGGTATTATGAAGATTATATACAGTCTCAGGTACGTGGCGGACGTTCAGAGCAGGAGGTACTGCAGGAACTGGGAGACCCGCATCTGATAGCAAAGACTCTGATCGATACAGATGATGGAAATACACAGGAAGATTACGGAGAGTATTCTTCTTACGGAAGTAGTTATGGCAATGAGACAGAGCTTCCTCATCAGCAGGAGAAAAGATGGAAAAAAGTAATCGATCTTTCTACCTGGCATGGCAGGGCTGTTGTTATTGCAGCGGCGGCTGTTATAATTGTTTTACTGATACTGATAATCGGAGTTGCGATTCCGTTTTTTATTATTCTTGCAATTATTCTTTATTTTCTTTCATGGCTGAAGAAAAGAAATAATCAATGAAAATCTATGCAGGGTTTCAGAAAAGAAACCCTGCGCAGAATCTTAAAAATCTTAAGTGTAAACGTTCTTGTTTCACGATATTAATTCCCCTTGAATATTTATAATCATACAATCTCAACTTATTTCTATTCTTTAATCCTGCCAGGTGCAGGGAAAAATCCCACATTCATTTTTATATTTTTTGTTCGGAAAGGAGACGGAAAATGAAACACAATTTCAAACTGAAAGAACGCCTTGGAGCTTTGCTGCTTGCAATGCTTTTTATTCTGCAGGCAATTCTGGGGCTTGTGCCTGTCTGCGTAACCCAGGCGGCACCGTTAACTGTAGAAACATGGGACAGTGACAAGGTTGTAGATTATGGTTATCGCTTTAACATGAAGTTTCAGCCCGGAATTACCACATATGAATCTTTTGGGTGTGATAATCTGGACAGGGAAGCTTTTTCAGACAATGGAAAAAGCGAACGTGACACAGAGTGCGTTCGTGTAGGAGAGGACTATAAAGCCGGAAGCGCAGGGATGCGTTATAACAATGTAGGAAAAGATGGAAATGGAAATATTGTTGATGTCAGACTCATCCTTGTGGGAGTAGAGAATGCAGAACCCCGCTATGATCTGCGCACTGCAGAATCAATTGTTCAGAATAAAGGCGGAGCTACGTTTGCCTGGAAAGATAATGAAGCTTATCCGATGGTTGGTTTTTCCAAAAACAGTATCGGTGTATTTATTTATTCTGTAGGATACGCAAAGGTTAAGTTTCAGTTTCTGAAGCATGGAACAGAAGAAACACTGCCGATCAGTGGTCATGGAACCATACGTGATATTGATGCGGGACAGGGAGTCCGTATTCCGTCAGACAGCAGTCTGGATAATGCATATGTTCTGAAAAACAATGATTATCTGACGGTAGATGGAAATTCTGTAAGCTCACCCCTTGGTTCTGTTGAGCCGGATGATCCGAGAGGATGGCTGAATCTTTTTTATAATACAGATAATTTTACGGTAGAGTTCTGTCATCAGTTCAGGTTGGATAAATGGGATAAAAGTCGTGAAGATGCCATTGCAAAAGCCGGTTCTCAGGAAAGATGGGCAGAGATTACAAGAAATAAATATCTGGATCCATCAGGCAACAGTTATTGTCCGAACTTTAAAGGACAGAAATACTGCAAAGCATATGCATATTTTGATTTTACATCCTATTGTTTCGGTGATGTTGAGATGAAAAAAGCACCTGAGAAACGTGTGGGAGAGGCAAACTGTACATGGGAACAGGCAGCTGCCGCATCAAAAGAAAAACCTTTTGGCATTCGTCAGGGACAGGAATTTCAGTATATGATCCGGGCAGAGGTGACACCCAATAGACTGAAATCCTTTGTGGTACAGGATATACTTGAGGATTGTCTTGTTATAGAGGATGCATCTAAGGTCAGTATTGTGAATGATGCAGGGCAGACAGTGACAGACTGGTTTGATGTTGCTGTTGAAGGACAGAAAGTGACCTGCAGGGCCAAAGCAGAGAGCCTTCAGGATGAAGCATTTACAGATAATCAGACTTACACATTTACTTTAAAAGTACGCCAGAGACCGGAATCAGAAATTAACATTTCAAAATACCTTGCAGAGGATGGATACAGTATTCTTGTACCAAACCATGCATCCATGAGTTATGAACGTACAAACGGAAGCGGAGATACAATGGATACGGAAACAGTGTGGGTAAAGGGTGTGATTCCACCGGAACTGGAAGTAAAGAAAAATACTTCTCAGTATGAATGGAAAACGGGAGATATCATAGATTATGAGATTCTGGTTTCTCAGACAAAACAGGATGTAAAAGCAGTAAATGTTGTTATTACAGACGAGCTTCCATCATGTCTGCAGCTTCTGGAAGGGCAGTATGCTGTAGAGACAAGTCAGGGAGGTGAGAACTGTACGCTTACCGGACAGGGAGAAAATGGATGGAAAGCAGAGTGTCCGTCCCTGAAGTATGGGGAGACGATCACAATCCGTTTTAAATGTCAGGCATCTGCGGAGTCCAATGGACAGGAATGGGAAAATATTGTGACTGCAACAGCGGATAATCTGATCAATCCTGAGACAGGAGAACAGGAATCCAGAAAGGATATGGCAGAAGTATGGCCGAACAGTCCACAGCTTGAAATTGATAAAACAGCAGACAAATATGAATGGCAGGCAGGAGAGCAGGTAGCTTACCGGATCGTAGTGAATAATGTAACGGCAGGAACAATCGCAAAAGATGTAACTATTACTGATATTGGTCTGCCGCAGGGACTGGTTCTGGCAGGTGGTGCACAGAGCATGGAAGTACTGGGAGTTCAGCGACAGGTAAACTATCCCGTACCGGATAAGAAAACAGGACAGGCATATGAAGCGAGACCTGTGGATTCTCAGTTGAATGCAGATGAGAACGGATTTTCTTTTTATTGTTCTTATGTACCATACAGTCAGCCTGTAACGATTATTTTCCATTGTATCGCACAGGAAGAGGCAAATGGACACGAAAGCGTAAATGCAGCAACTGTAAAAGCTGCTAATACAGATGAGAGATCTGATGATGCAGAAGTATATGTAAATTCAGGAGAATTCTGGATTGAGAAATCTGCAGATCATTATGAATGGCAGGTCGGAGAACAGGTACAGTACAATGTGGTGGTGGAGAATAAAAAAGCAGGTACAGTGGCCCGGAACGTAACTGTCTGGGATACCGGTATGCCGGCAGGACTTGCGCTTTCATCGGCAGAGGATGTATCGGTAAGCGGAATCCCACAGAATATTACGCAGCTGACAGCAGGGACCAAAGATGTTTTGAACCAGCTCAATCCGGAATTTTATAATGAGACATCAGAGAAACCGGTGAATTATGAATTTCTTCAGGAGGGAAGCGGATGGAGACTGAACATTTCAGATCTTCCGGCAAATACTCCGGTTATGATTTCTTTCCTTTGCACAGTTACGGAAGCGGCAAATGGAATGGAAAGCATTAATGTTGCCAATGTGCAGGCGCAGAATGCCCCTGTTTCACAGGATGACGCAGAAGTGTATGTAAATACAGCAGTTCTTTCTATTGAGAAAAGTTTTCAGAATCCATATCTGGCAGCCGGGGACGGACGTGCGGAAAATGAATTTCGGGTAGGAGAACAGGTGAATTATCAGGTTACGGTTAATAATCTTCAGAAGGGATCTATCGCAAGAAATCTTGTGATCAGTGATCTTTCCCTTCCTGAAGGGCTGGCTCTGGACGGAGCTGAAGATGCTGTTACTGTAAGCGGTGTTCCGGCTGTTATTCAGAATCCGGTGGCAGGAACTGATGATGCAGGAAATCAGCTGAATCCGGAAAATTATAAAGAAACAGTGGAAAAACCGGTCAGCTGTCAGGTTACACGTCAGGGAACCGGATGGATCGTGACGATTTCAGATCTTCCGTATCAGACACCTGTGACTGTTAATTTCCGCTGTACTGCGCAGGAAAGCGTAAATGGGATGGAGATTGTAAATACAGCGCAGGCGTATGCAGATAATGCACAGAAAGTAAAGGACTCCTCAAAAATCTGGGTGAACTCGCCTGTTCTTAACGTAGAGAAGACGACGGACAAACCATTTTACAAATATGGTGATATTATTACATACCGCATTGTCCTGACACAGGAGCAGACCGGATGTGTGGCGCGTAATGTTACTCTGCAGGATGTGATCGATACTCAGGGAGTACGTCTTCTGAAGGATTCGGTGATTCTGATGGATGAGAAAGGAAATGTGGCAGATGCTGATGTACAGATCAATGATGATAATACTTTCCTGATGTCAACAGGCAGGACACTGGTCAGGGACAGCAGATATAGTATCTGCGATAATGATAAAGGCGGTCTTTTTGAGCAGGTAATGTATAATCCTCTGGACTGTCAGGAACAGAAAAGTATGATCGTGGAATATCAGGCAGCAGTGATTGATGCAGCCCTGGCAGGACAGAAAGTGCACAATACTGCAGTTGCAGACAGCAGTGAAAAGATACCTGCAACCGGGGAAACAGAGACAGAGGTACACAGTCCGATTCTGGAAATTGTGAAGGAATCAGATAAGAAAGAGTATGCGTCCGGTGAGAAAGGATACTATAAGCTGACAGTAAGACAACTGCGTGAGGATGTCACAGATCAGAATATTGTTATCGAAGATAAACTGGAAACCCAAGGGGCTTCTATTGTAAAAGACAGCATTTTTGTGAAGAAAAACGGCATAGAGCTGAAAGATGCCAAAATAGAGGCAGATGATACAGGATTTGTAATTCAGACAGGAGCATCGTTGTCAGATATGGATAAAATTGAAGTCTGCTATGAAGTGGTATTTAAAACAGAAAGCACAGAGCCTGAAAAAATTGTAAACACAGCGAAAGCAAGAGGAGATATTTCACCGGAAATTGCGGCGCAGCAGGAGGTATATGTGAAAACAAAAGCAGAACCCACTGCCACACCAACACCGTCTGCAACACCGAAACCAACAGAAACACCAAAGCCGACAGAGACACCAAAACCTACAGAAGTACCGAAACCGACGGAGCAGCCAAAAGCCACACCAACACCATCTGTACCGGGAACCTGCCCGAAAATGACTCCTGTACCGACGAAAGCACCGTTGGCATCTTACAATGGTGGAAATAATGGAGGCACAACTTCCGGAAACGGAGGCAGCAGTTACGGAAATTCGGGTGGATACGGAAGCTATCAGGGTGGTTCCATGGCAGGAAGTTCTAAAACAGGAGATGTCAGACCGTTTAAAATGATGGCTGTTCTTGGACTTATCGGAATGGGACTGCTGACAGGAGGTGTGGTGATCTACAGAAGAACTGTTTCCGGGAAAAGAAATATAAAGGGTATGCCGCGGAAATGAAAAAACTCAGAACATTTGCAGTAAGTATGATCATAGCAGCAATTGGGCTTCTTATATATTGTGCCGGCTTCTATATAAAAAGTTATGAACAGAATCTTGCAGCAAGGCAGGAATATGCAGAGCTTTCCCAAATGGCAGGGGTGAAGAACAGAGAAGGTGCCGGATTATTGGCAGATGGCAAAAAAACTGATGAAGACAGCAGTACAAAAAACAGTGAAAAAAAACGCAGGAAAAAACAGAGAAGATCTTCTGAATCAAAAAACAAAAACTGTACAGATGAAATCAGGGAATCCTTCGGGATTTCCTGGGAAAATTTAAGAAAGATCAACTCTCAGACAGTTGCCTGGATTACTGTCCCGGGAGCCGATATTTCTTATCCTGTAGTTCAGGCGGCAGATGATGAATATTACCTGAAACATAATTTCAGAGGAGAGGAAGATCTGTTTGGATGTATTTTTCTGGAACATGACATAAAAAAGAATTTTACAGATTCCCACAGTATTCTTTACGGGCATAATATAGAAGGTAATATGATGTTTGCAAATCTGAACCGTTATGAACAGCCTGAATTTCTAAAAAAATGTCCTGAAATTGAGATCACAACACCAAAAAGAAAGTTTCTGTACAAAATTTTTTCTGTGGAACAGGCATCTTCCCAAAGCCCGGCATTTGAATATGGATACAAGTTATCCAGTCCTGCATACAGGAGACAATTATCTATATTGAAAAATAATTCCATGTATGACACAGGAGTAGAGCCTGATGAAAGGGAGAGAATGGTGACTCTGATCACCTGTAATTCACGTCTGGATAAAGAAATACGTATGGCGGTACATGGGATTTGCCATGAATGTTATGGTATAGAAAAAGCTGAGCCGAAGTGATGTTGAAATCAATCGGATATTGGTAACTTTCGTAAAGGATGAACTGTTACTGTTCACATATCACTATCCCTCGAGGTGTTTTGGAAAAAACTAATGAAAAATCTCTCAATATTTTGTATAATTTATGCATAAAAAACAACTTGTTCGTACGTGCGTACAAGTTGTATCCTAAATACAGGAGGGAAGAAGACATGACAGATAATGGAAAGCCGAAATATTTCTCACTGATGGAACAGCTCAGAAGTGATATTATGTCAGGAGCTATCCGACCGGGAGAGAAGCTTCCTTCAGAAAACGAGCTTTCACAGAAATATTCCCTGAGTAGACATACAGTTCGTAAAGCACTGGGAATCCTGGAGCAGGACGGATATGTAGAGGCATTTCACGGAAGAGGTACTTATTGCTCTGAGAATATGCGCCATATAAAGAATTCAAAGAATATTGCGGTAGTGACCACATATATTTCTGATTATATTTTTCCGAGACTGATACAGGGAATGGATAATGTCCTTTCAGAAAGCGGTTACAGTATTATCCTGAAAAACACAGCAAACAGCAGACAGAAAGAGGCCAGATGTCTGGAGGAACTTCTGAAGAAAGATATTGATGGACTGATCATTGAACCAAGCAAAAGTGAGATGATCTGTAAACACAGAAATCTTTATCAGAATCTGGATAAATTTGAAATTCCGTATGTGTTTATTCAGGGAATCTATTCAGAAATGAGGGATAAACCTCATATTCTTATGGATGATGCACAGGGAGGCTATCTTGTAACAAAATATCTGCTGGAACTGGGACATAAAAAGATCAAGGGTTTCTTTAAGGCAGACGATATGCAGGGACTGGAGCGCCACAAGGGATATGTGAAGGCTTTACAGGAGTCAGGGATTGCCTATGATCCTGATGATGTTGTCTGGTTTCATACAGAGGACAGGAAAGTAAAACCTGCACTGATGGCAAAAGAAATGGTACAGAGCGGACAGCTTCCGGATGGAATCGTCTGTTACAATGATCAGATTGCTGTTCAGGTTATGGAAGAACTGGAGAAAATGGGAGTCAGGATACCGGATGATATTTCCATTACCGGTTATGACAATTCACTGTATGCTCAGCGAGGAAGCGGAATCACAACGATAGCTCATCCGCAGGAAAAGCTGGGAGAAATGGCAGCAGAGCTTATACTTGAGAAGATCAACGGAGTTCCTGAAGAAGAAAGTAAGGTTGAAAGACTGATTTATCCGGAACTGATCATACGGGGATCATGCAGAAAAATATTGTAAACAAATGAAATAAATAAAAAATAAATCCAGGAGGAATTTTATCATGAAAACAGGAAGAAACTATAAGTTCTGGTTTTGTACAGGTTCACAGGATCTTTACGGAGATGAGTGCTTAAGAAAAGTTGCTGAGCATTCCAGAATCATTGTTGAGGAATTAAACAAGAGCGGTGTTCTTCCATTTGAATTAGTATGGAAACCAACACTGATCACAAACGAACTGATCCGTAAAACATTTAATGAGGCAAATGCAGATGAGGACTGTGCAGGTGTTATCACATGGATGCATACTTTCTCACCGGCAAAATCATGGATCCTTGGTCTGAAAGAATACAGAAAACCGCTTTGCCATCTTCATACACAGTTTAATGAGGAGATTCCTTATGATACCATTGATATGGATTTTATGAATGAAAACCAGTCTGCTCATGGCGGTCGTGAATATGGTCATATTGTTACAAGAATGGGAATCGAAAGAAAAGTTATTGTCGGACACTGGGCAGATAAAGATGTTCAGGAAAGACTTGCTTCCTGGATGCGTACAGCAGTTGGTATCATGGAGAGCAGCCATATCCGTGTATGCCGTGTAGCCGACAATATGAGAAACGTAGCTGTAACAGAGGGCGATAAGGTTGAGGCTCAGATGAAATTCGGATGGGAGATCGATGCTTATCCGGTTAACGAGATCGCAGAATATGTTCAGGATGTAAGCCAGGGAGATATTGATGTTCTGGTAGAAGAATATTATAATAAATACGATATGATTCTGGATGGACGTGACCCTGAGGAATTTAAGAAGCATGTAGCAGTCCAGGCAGGGATCGAGATCGGTTTTGAGCGCTTCCTCGAGGAGAAAAACTATCAGGCTATCGTAACACACTTTGGTGATCTGGGCTCCCTGAAACAGCTTCCGGGACTTGCAATCCAGCGACTGATGGAAAAAGGCTATGGCTTCGGTGGCGAGGGTGACTGGAAAACAGCAGCTATGGTCCGTCTGATGAAGATCATGGCAGCAGGCAAAAAGGACGCCAGGGGTACTTCTTTTATGGAGGATTACACTTATAACCTGGTACCTGGTAAAGAGGGAATCCTTGAGGCACATATGCTGGAGGTTTGCCCATCTGTTGCTGATAGCAAGGTCAGCATGCGTGTATGCCCGCTTTCCATGGGAGATCGTGAAGATCCTGCAAGACTGGTATTTACTTCTAAGACAGGTCCTGGAATCGCAACATCCCTGGTTGACCTTGGCGACCGTTTCCGTCTGCTGATCAATGAGGTTGAGTGTAAGAAAACAGAGAAACCGATGCCTGCACTTCCGGTAGGTACTGCATTCTGGACTCCGAAGCCGGATCTTTCCACAGCGGCAGAGGCATGGATCC
>ERZ1106983.2550-NODE-2550-length-11829-cov-3.171480_pt1 | contig 11829 bp, 17 predicted proteins | sample MGYA00403693_ERZ1106983 | MGnify/ENA primary metagenome ERZ1106983 (study PRJEB35170, sample SAMEA104062420) | human gut metagenome | biome: human gut; feature: human-associated habitat; material: faeces | place: Denmark | collected 2012-07-13 ...
CAGCCATACCAACCAGTGGGGAGATCACGTCACGACGACGAACGTACGCGATAAACTCGTTACCGGTCAGCGCGAAGCTCATGCGGATTTCTTTCACCGGTGCGAATGGCAGAACGGCCTGCAGGAGAGTGCCGCTCACCACACCATTAACTACGTACGGCTGAGCCATATTTGCCCAGATCTCAGGTGAAACCCACATCACATCATACTGAGCAACTTTGTTGGTGCGTGCGGTGGTACCGAATGCTCCTTTACCAAAGAACTCAAAATATTGAGTCGTGGTTGCGCTGGTCAGGTCGATGTTCGCGCCACCAGCACCAGATCCGAGGTTAATCTTCTTGGTGTTGCGGTGGTTCTTGATGCCCTGCGCAGGATATGACTGAACCTGAATTTTTGAATCGCCGTTCAGGTAGTAGTTGACGCGCTTCTGGTTGAACTTGCGCATCTTCGCCATCTGCGAGTCCAGCACCAGATCGATGCCCACAGAGTTCAGGCCAGCAGCATGACGCCAGTTAACACCGTAACCAGCAGTGAACACCGGAATCGGGTCGCCGTCGCTCGCGTAGTCAGTGTGGTCGAAGGAGAACGGCGCCTGACCATCGATGCTTACCGACACGTCATCGGCGATGTCGCCAACCACGTTATATAGCTTGGCGGTTTTACCGACCGGCAGCACCGTCTGAACGCCGATCAGGTCGTTCACGATTTCCATACCGACTTCCTGATCGCGCAGCTGTAGCACCTGATTGTCGATCTCAGCCCAGAAATCACGGGAGAACCCGCCAACGGCGTTACAGGCCAGCATGTCAGGCGTCATGATTGCGCGGTTAGCCGCAATGATGGAATCGTTCTGCAGGTTCCACATGTTGCGGTTTGCCCACAGTTCGCTCCAGTGCCCGCCGAGGCGGGAGTTAGTCGCCAGCGTCTCTTTAGAGAAATACATATGTGTTTGTCCTTTTGTTACGCGCCAGCTGCGGCGACAGTGCCAACGCGCATACGCACGCGAATATAATCGGTGGTGCTGGCCGCGATGGTGTATTCATCCTGGCTGTAGCCGATCACTGAATCAGTGTCGGAGGTGGCAAGGGTGAACTGACCGGCAGTTCCCAGCTTGATCGGGCTGTCTTTCTTATAGGCACCAGGCAGGCAACGCAGCGCCAGCTCGCGGCCTTCTTCGACGTAGTTGCCGACAGCCGAATCACCGGCAGGGATTGATTCAGTGATAGTCAGGCCCTGGTGATAACCGACATCGATGATGTACAGGCGGCCGGTTAGCGCGGTTGCCTGAGCGAATTTATCGGATGAGTTGATGGTTGCGGCGGTGCCAGGAAGCAACGCGGCGGCCGTTGTGCGGGTTTCGGTCTTGTACAGAGACTGACCGTCGATATTAACGCGACGATAACGTGGCATTATTCCGGCTCCTTACTTGAAGTGTTCGTCTGCGGCTGGTGCGCCGGTTTCTTTGTGCTGCTGAGCATTGTTGGTGCCCAGCGGCGCAGCTTCGCCCAGCGACTTGAACATCGCGTCCAGAGCTTCGCCTGACAGAGCGTTCGCGACGATATCGCCATGGACCTTCGCAACCGCTTCGCGCTTTGCTTTCTCTTCGGCACGGGAGTTCGCGGTCAGGGTTTCCGCGAGTTGCTTCTGATTGGCCTGCAGCGCATCAACCTTTTCCGCGAGAGGCTTAATAGCCGCTTCAGTATTGGTCGCAACAGCCTGGCCGATCATGCTGCCGATTTGTTCCAGTTCTTCTTTGGTTAAAGGCATGTCGCCCTCCGTTTTGTGGTTTGGTGCAGGCTGTTCCTGCGGTGTGAATAGAGCTTTAAATTTGTTGGCGACGACGGCCACCCATGACTCCTGGCGCGCCACTGCGGTGCCGGTATCGTCGATTGTGATCTTCCCGCCATCAGCGGAATAACCGTAAACCTGCGCATCTCCGCCATTTCGCACGATAACCACCTGCGAGTCGGTAAAGTCAGCAACCCAGGCGTATTCATCCGCTCCCGCCGCAAACTTCGCTTTCGCTGCGCGATCGAGACTCTGTTCGCGCTCCCGGTAGGATTCACCCACCAGCGCGCCGGAGTTCGCCTTAAGCGGCTGAGCCAGATCGGCGTTAACCATCAGGCCAACGCCCTGCTCTGGTGTCGCTGCGCCTACTTCGTGCAGCAGGATTGCGTCGTGGTCCATGCCGTGGATATCCGCTACCCACTCAGCACCCGTTGCGCGCTGCTGTTCGTTAGGTTCAAGCTGGTCGAGGAATGCGGCCACGCTGGTATGAATAGGTGGAACGTCTTCACCACGCTCAATGGCCGCGACACGTTCAAGCAGTTCTTTACCGCCTTCTGACTCACTGGCACGGGCCACATCAACCCACTTTTCGAGGTAGATGCGATTACCGGACTTCTTAACGTTGCGATTCCATGCGCCGATATGGCCTGCGTTAATCCCCTCTGGCGAGAAAGCAGACACGAACTGACCGTTAACCTGAGGGTGGCCCAGCGGCGCCAGGGTGCCTTCCAGACCCTGATAGTGGGCATCGATTTGCTCTTGTGTGTACAGCCCGCCATTCATGACGACGTTCGCCGGCAGCGTGTAGCTCGGCAGCACCAGGTGCTCACGCCCGTTGTATGTTTCGCGCCGGATAGACTGGCTGTTCACCTTCGTGGTGATATTGACCTGAATATGCTCACCATGTTTCGGTGCCGGGATTGGACGCTTTGCTTCGTGGTTTACCTGGAATTTCATGAGTCATTTCTCCGCCCAGGCGTAACCGCGCGCCTGCGTCGATTTATATTCCTGTTTGAGTTTCGTGATCGTGTCCGGGTATTCCGGGTTCCCGTCCGCGTCAACCAGCACCGACTGCTGGCTGCATTTGCAGTTGATGGAGTTGCCATCTTTGCTGTACCAGTCACGGACCTCTTCATTGGTGTAGAGGTGAGCGTGGCGCACAGCATGGGTATGCCGGGTTGTCGGTGACAGCGCCGAGATGTGAACCAGCAGCGTTTTCAGGCCGAATAGGTCATTCGCCTCCTGGTCTTCATCCCACTTAGCCCGGCGCAACGCGGTAGTCACTTCAGTCCGCGCTATCCGGTTCGCACGGCGTTTCTCGATGCCGGTCTGGTCTGTCAGGTTGCGGGCAATATCCAGCGGATTGAGCCCGCGTCCCACCCCATCAGTCAGCACGCGCGCCATGTCGCGCTTAACGTCAGCACTCAGCCCCTTCATTTCCTCAAACACGCGGGCATGCACCAGCGCCATACGTTGCTGGTACGGGTCGCTTGCGAGGATGGACGCCAGCGACTCTCGCCCGGCTGCGTACACCGGTGATTGCTGGCTGAGGTTGTAGAACGACTGCCCGGTCCCCTTCTCCGAGGCCAGATCGATGTACTCGTAAAACCACAGGTCATAATCGCCACCTTCAAGCAGCACCTGATCAACCAGGTAGCTGGCATCGTTCAGGATGATTGAGAGCAGCGTTGGGTTTAACTGGTATTCGTATCTGGCGTTTACTGCGAGGGAGGACGGTATTTTTTCGAGTGCTGATTTATACGCTTTGCCAATTTTATTCATCCGCCTGGCGAAGTCTTTCATTGCCCGGCGTTCCAGCGCATCGGCCCCGGTCGGATCCTGATAGTTACGCGGTAGAATTGGTGGCTTCGTCTTCTTCGTCGCCATCCTCTTCTCCTAAAGGCTCTTCGTCATCATTGTCATAGCCCGCAGCCGTGCGAATTTCCTCACGGGTGAACGCGGGTTCATCGCCGCTGCCCTGCATGGTCTGGTTAATTTCTCCCATGGTCTTGGCGTTAGTGAGCTTCTCAGTACCGGTCTGTTCGTTAAGGTCATCCCAGATAACAGCCTTCTGGCTGACTGAGTCTACGATTTGTAGATCGATAAGCTTGTCGCAGAAGTCCTCTATTTCGAAAGAGAGGTCTACGCGTCGCGACTGACAACGAGCATTAAAGTATTTCTGGTCTTCGGTGCTGGAGCGCTCGGCCTGCTGATTACCAACCAGAATGCGCGTCGGAATATCAACCCCAGCGGAGGCGGTCTGCAGGTTTACATCGTACGTTGGTGACGGGTCAGAAACCGGAGAAACCAAGGAGGTTACGTTAGCCCCTTGGAGCGAAAGCAGCACATCATTGCCGCGATTCATTTCGCGTGCAGCGTCGTTGAACCTGTCCTGTAATTCGTCAACGCTAACGTTGTACATTGATGCCAGACTGGCAAAGTCGATTTCTTTATCGAAACTTAATGCAAGTTGGCGTGCTGCGTTCTTCAGGAATGACTCTCCGGACCCCCCTTCTACTTTCTCCAGGCTCACAAAGGCGTTATATGCTGGCTCAAGGAAGCCAATAGCATCGTCCGAGTAATCACCAAGGATGAAAACGCGGTCGGGATGGATATTAACGCGGCGGCTTGAACCATTCGGCAATCGTTCAGCGTACTGCCACATCTTCGGCTGGCCGTACGTCTTCGAGTTCAGGCCAGTGTCCCACTCGCTAACCGTAAGCGATCCGGCCCACACCACTGATATCTTTTGAAGACCTCGCCCTTTGGTTACCGGAAGGTTCCAGTCTTTTTCATCGCGGACGTGCAGAAGTATTCCTGCATAACGACCGACAAGGCGACGGCGATCCGCCTCGGCAAATGAGCGCCAGAACCGGTTGTTGAATACCTGTTTGGACTTTTTCTCCCAGGTGGTTTCTTTGCGCTTTTTGTCTGCCTGATCACCCTGGATGATTTCCGGGTTAGTCTGCCAGCACTTGCCCACCAGCTTCTCAACTGCACCGTGAGCGATACCGCCGCGTCGGTACAGGGCGTAAAGGTTTTCGTAGGTGACCTGTTCAGGGAAGCCATACTCGCACCATGCGGAATGGCGCTTATTGTCCAGCCCCATCGTCGGTGCCATCAGACCCATACGGGCGCGCGCCATCCGCGCATCGTTCAACGCATGGTTGACGGCGAGAGTTAATTTGTCAGTCATGGTTTTTCCGTTTGGTTAGCGAAGGCGTTTCGGAATCATCATCCCGGCCATCTGACCTTTGCGCTTAATATGGCCGTCGAGGCTATAGCGAATACCATCCCAGCAGTGCTCATAGCCATCGGCGAGCTTCGGCAACACCTCTCCAGTGATGCGGTCCGTTTTGTACGACCACATGCGGGCCTCTCGCGCCACGTTCTTGCAGCGCGGGTGGATAATGATTTCGTCGAATCCGCGAAGATGGGCGATCCCGTCTTCAACGCTACCCTGCCATTTCTCTGCGGCTGAGATGTTGAAGCCCTGCCGCTTGAGATAGCTGATCGTTTCAGGTCGTGCCGAGTCAGCCTTAATGGGCCAGTCACGCGCGCCTGGAATCGTGTCGTACAGCTCTGGCATGTGGTCGAGCTCTGTCTGCTGACCGTATGCCTCGTATTCTATGTACAGCCGATTGTGCAGGATGAACGAACGCACCAGCGTGTTAGGGTCTTTGGCGAAACCGAAGTCGGCACCGAAGAACAGGCGCTCAGCTTCTTTCCAGAGGTTTTCCGAGAACTCAGCGATCCGGTATTTTCCGGCCAGTACCTGCTTATCTGAGTTTTCGAGGTAAGCGCCTTCCCACACCCATGCGTATGTTGCCGGGTCGAGGCGGCGTTGGTCGTTCTGTCGCTCACCTTCCAGCACGTCAGGGAACCACGGATTATCCGTGTAGTTCATCTCAACGGTGATGCAATCGTTGCCAGCTTCTTTACGGAACCTCTTATCCGTGGCGCTACCGTCGCGCTCCGGGTTCCACGTCACCCAAATCTCTGAACCTTCCTCACGAACGGTCGGGCTCAGCTTCTGCCAGGCTATTTCGCTGACTGATTCGGCCTCGTCGACCCAGCACAGCAGGATGCGCGCTTTCGACTTGATGCTGTCGAGGTTATGCCGCAGACCACAGAACACGTAGTTAACGCTCTTGTCGATGGTGCGGATGTACTTCTCGCCGATGTCAAAGTTGGAAGCCAGCCAAGGGACAGACAGGATAGCCTGTTTCACCTCCTGCATGCTCGACTCTTCCAGCGAGTTCATGAACTCACGCGCGCAGAGCACTACGCCGCTTTCACCGTTCATCATCGACTGATACGCCTTTACGGCTGTCATCAGTGCGAATGTGCGCGTCTTGGCGCTACCACGTCCACCGTGCGAGCACCGGTAACGCTTATTCACCGCGGTGAACAGTGGCGCAAGCTTCGCTGGGATCGGCAGTTGAACGGCTTCACTCATGCTTTCGGCTCAACGGGTAGTAGCTGGATGATTGTCGGCTGCGGCGTCATGCTGCCATCAGGGCTTGTATGCTCGACTTTCTGGCGATTAGTGTAGGCATCGCCCATTTCTTTGGCGGCCTGCTCGATAAGTTGAGAGGTCATGCCGTAGTTCTTCATCTTTTCAGCATTGGTCGCCATTCTGTCGAGAACGCGCAACCGGTACGCTTTATTTGCGATCGGGATGTCGGCGATCTCATTCTGGAATCGTTTCCGGGTGGCGTTGAAAAGGTCAATCCACTTCTGGCTCAACTTGGCCGCCATTGCGTTGCCTGGCGTATATTGCGACACCTGCTGCCGTGAGACCTCGATGCCATATTCAGCCTTTACAAGCTCAATGACTTTTACCGGGGTCTCGTAGCAGGCGAGAGATTGAACTATGAAGGCTTTAACCTCTGTCGATAATGCTGCCACAGGCTACCTCCATGACAATCTGAATAAAGCGTTACGCCAGCTTCAACATGCACGTCCCGCATGACCTGGCTATATCGATGTGAGCCACTTCTGCTGGCGCATTGGCCGCATCAACAAGCTCCTGTACTTCTTTGCTGGCTCCGTATCTACGTACGACACCAGTAAATTCTTCGACGTCGTGGCCGCGCAATGTTAGCACTGGCTGCCCGGTCTCTTTATTGAATCTTGGCGCACCGAAATCATCGGTGGCCTGGGCGATGTGGTAAAGCTCATGCTCTACCAGAGCACAGAACTCGAGGTCGCTGCATTGTGAGCAGTAATCAGCAGCCAGGGTGATGATGAACTTCGGGATGCGCCCGAACCATTCATACATCTGCTGTTCCATTCTGGCTTTCTGCCAGCCACCGGCGCGTAGCATTACCTGTTCGGCTTGGCCGAGGACATACCGCCCTTTCTTCGCGAATGACTCAGACGCCCACATGAAGCAGAGATCAGCCTCTAATAGGTGCTCGTGGTCAGGGTTATGGATGCTTCCGGTATCGCTGAGGATTTGGCGGTTTATCCACTCATGCACTTCATTTGCTGGGATCAGTCTGGTGTATGGCTGCCAGTTGTCGGAGGCGATGAAGTTAACTGGCGGATATGGCCTGCGCTCGTCATCGTTAACCATGGGTTACTCCGTTGTTTGCTCGGTCTGCTCTTCCGGTACTGGCGTGAACCTCATGCGCTTCACATCAGCTGGAATGAAGTACAGCCACTCACCATCCTCGTTCGCCAGCGGAACAAAGCCGTTAACCAACTCAGGCTGACGTCGTGACATCTTGCCTGTGAAGATTTCGTCTGTTTGGGTGGTTAGCGTGATTTGGTAGATATCGGACATTGAGAGCCTCTTTATCCGCTTGCGGGGATATCAGGTGAATTATCCTCTACTGGGGATATCCATTATCGAAGCCCCTCAGTGAAGAGCTTCTGTAATGACTTACAACTTAACGATGTGGCCTGTCAGTTCTTCGAACTTGTCTCTTCCTACCGAATTAAGCAACGTGACAAAGCCGCACGCCAGGATATAAAACAGCGACGTGAATACCCATCCGGAGTAGGACAACATGACGAAGATGGCAGCCATGGTCGCAAGGCTAATGAACTTCTTGATTGCGCCATTTCGTTTGTAGTAGTCCTTCAGAGGGATAAGAATCTTGGCTCGCTCCATGGGATCGCTTTCTTTCCCGGCCATGAATACAGCCACAAGGAACAGAGGCGAGATAAAGCAGGCAAGAGCGATAATTGCCCAGTAAGCCGCCACGACGATACTCATCAGAGAGTGGTCGTCCTGTAAAGTCGCGTAGACCAGCAGGCCAAACAGCCCCCGGACCAACACGAATACAAATGCCGTAGTCATTAACTTCTTCATATTTCACCTATAAGTTGCGAGCCTGTTCGCATAGATAAGCCGCCCCGAGATATAACGATTTATCTCAGGCTCGCTTCCTATAGGCTCTCGGTTGGTAATGCGCTGCGATGCGCATAAAAAAGCCCCGCGGATGCGAGGCTGTGAGAATTTGCTACGGTTAAAGTCCAGAGGAGAGACTGTGTCAGAACCTCAGGGATGAGGCTCTTTATCTGTCACCTGCAGTTTTCTAATCGCTGTCCGGTCGTAATTGCACTGGCCGACGATCCCGTAAAGTGTTGCGTTCATCGAAACACTGTCACCGTATGAGGGATTGTCTGGCAGATCTGGCACATCAATGCGCGACGTCAGATCCGCCGGAAGGTTCAGGACCGGCTGCTTTATCACCCGGTATTCCACGGGCGGCCTCTGCTGCTGCGCGCAACCGCTCAACAGCGGCATCAGGAATAGGAGCAGCAGCGCACTTATCTGCCGCCAGGTAGCGCTTAATTTCGCTCTGTAGCATTCGGTTCTGCTTGGCCGATTCAGCCCTTTGCTCTGCGACCTCAGACATGACCACGTTTTGCCTGTTAACGGCGCCAGCAAGCTCTTTAACGCTCCCCGCCAGATCGTCATTTTTAGCCCTCAGGTCGTTGATCTGCACATCCTTGCTGTCATTAAGTTGTGTCAGCCTGTCGTTCGTCGCCGTCAGCTGGTAGTTGCGAGTGTTAAGCCCCCACAGGCAGATAGCGACAAGGATGATGAACGCGCAAGGAATGAGAATGTGCGCATTATTTTTGAAAATGCGGAATAAACTGATTAACCCGAACATAAAACCCCCTTAGCTTTAGTCAAGCGGGCTTTCCTGTCCTCCAGTCCGTTGGTACCACCGTTGATGATTCTGGTGATGCGGCTAACATCATCTGAGTCAGCGATAGCGTTAAGTCCGTGATTGCTCCACCAGGCAGCTGCGGATTCAGCAGCATATTGAGGCTGAGTGAGTAGTTCCGGGCTCTTTACGATATCAACGCCAAGCTGCTTCACCAGCGCGGCGTAATTCGCTTTCCCCGTCACCTGAATCAGGCCGCGCCCGCGGTAATGATATCCATCACTACTGTTGCGATCGCCGTTCCCGTTCCGGTTGGCGTAGATGATGCTGCCAATCATTTTCTGGTCGGCAGGGTGAGCATTCTGGCCTGAATCAACACGACCATATTTGAAAGCATCTTCCTGGCTGATGCGATTGCCGAACATCGCCAGCAATGCGCCGTAGCGGTAATTAAGGCTCTCTTCCACATGCACGAAGCCAGATGATTCATGACCTACCTGTGCGAGGAAGTGAGCCTGCCTTAACGGCGTGCTTATGTCGTATTTCTGCATTGCTGCCAGCACGACTGGAAACCACTTTCCGGCCAGCGCCGAACTTACGCCTGTTGCTTGCTGGAATTTACTGAGGGTCAGCATTTGCTTTGTCTCCCGGTTCATTCAGGCCAAGGCGACGGCGCGCATAGGCGAAAAGCGAATCCACCCCCACATACCCGACGCCAGCCGAGATGGGCCAGCAAAGCTCAGGGGGAAAATTCCAGTTGAAGATTGCCCATATAGCCGTGAGTGTCGGCTGAGCGAAGAAGCAAAGGATCCCGCACATCGTTGCGCCGGCGATCCGGTCTTTCCACTTTGATTTCGCGCCGCGCGAGGTAGCGAGTATCGACATGACAAAAGCCAGTACCGAATAGCCAGCTTCGTTTTTGTGGTTTACAAGCCACGCAAGCATCACCGCCCAGGTATCTGGTCTGTCTTGCATAGTGGTTTTCTTCATGTTCGCACCTGCTTGGTGCTGGTTGATTAGGTCAGGCCCTCGGGACGATTTAACAAGTAGGCGTGTCGATGATGGTTCCCGGGGCCTGGAATAAAAAACCCGGCGACAGGCCGGGAAGATGAGGGTAAGGCAATGTCGGCTCTCTGGCCGAAGGGTCCCAGGTAGTGGGTTCTGTGTGCGGCGTACCGCAAATAAAAAGCCCAAGGCGTTAACCTCGGGCTTGAATTCTTTGTGTCGACAATCAAAGCTATGGCGACGATATCAGATTTACATGAAATGTATGCTAATTAATTGACTTTTGCAATACCCTGCTGCGAAAAAGTCGCCTTTTGTTGTGATCTTGTTCTCACAGTGCAGAGAAGAGAATCGCCATCAAGCCGCTTAAAGATGGTGCACATGGCCCGCCAGTAGTCGGCGTAGTTATGGCACCAGTTATCAGGTTTAACGCCACACAGGGCGGCCAGGTCCTGATGCTGATACACATCCTTACCCGCCAGCTCCGCTTTGACGTCCTGCGCCGCCAGCCAGATAAGCTTCTTCAGGCGCTCAATCGTCTTGCCGGCCACCTTCTTCGCGCCCAACTGTTCCCGGAACTCTGCCCACGCCCACTGAGTGATCGCCACCTGGTATTCGAAGCGGATATTCTCGCTGTAGTTCCACAGCAGCCACGCTTTCTGATGCTCTTCCAGCGACAGGACGGCGCGGCGCCATGACGCGGTACCAAACTCCACAGGGCTAACCAGCGCGATGGATGAGCCTTTGGCGCGGGATTGGCTGCCGCTTATCGGCGGGCCGTCTGGGTTGACCATTTTCTGTCTGGCCTCACTGAATACCTTTTTCCGGCCCCGGCTGCGCGCCGTCGCGGTGAATTGCGCGTTTTCTGCGAAAGCTACCAGCTGCCCTTTCGTCGCCCCGCTTAGGTCTGCGGTCGCCACAATGAGCTGCTGACGTACGTATTCCAGTTGCTGACTGTTCATGCGGCTTCCTTCTGTGGCTGGTTGGTTTTGGTCTGGCTGTGATTTGCTACTGGCAGCATGCTGGCGCGCTTAACGCTTTCTGCCTGGTACCGCAGGAAATCGGCGTGGTTCATGCGGCCTCCATTTCGGTGATGGTCAGTTCAAGCCTGCCGCCTTTGACGATTGGCATCCTCTTCACGCTGTAGTAGTCGACCTGGTGGTCATCGAGCCAGAATCCTGATTTAGTCAGGGCGTCGAACGCGGCCTTTTGCAGGTTATCCAGGTCTCTGCGGCGGCGATCCGGCATATGGCACTCGATACGGATTTTCACGGGCGTGGTCAGGCCGATATCCAGCATTGATTCTTTAATGATTCTGGCGACACTGTCGCGGTACGCCTGCCCTTCTGCGCTAATGTGCGTGCGCCCGCGGTTATGCCGGTAGTAGCGGTTGTTGCTCGGCGGCCATGGGAGACTGATGCGATATTCATTCATGCTTTTACGAGCCCCTCTTTCAGCCAAATAACCTGCGTGCGGGCCATCCCCTCCAGCGCGCACTCCTTTGCATATTCCGCATCGACAAGGCGGGTGCGGCGATCTATCTCGTCGTGGCAACTACTGCAAGCGATGGTGGCGATCAGGTCAGGCGGCTTGATTCCGGTCCCGCAGAGGCCAGCAAGACGAATGTGAGCCAGTACTGAGGTTTCAGGATTGCCGTTGCATACGCCGGGGATCCGCACCTGACATTCGCGACCGCGTGCCGCTTTGCATAAATTAGCCATGCGCCCTCCGTGCCGCCAGACGCAGCCATTTCTGATCCACCAGGCGGGCGGTGTAGTCTTTCAATGTCGGGATGTCGGACGGCTTAACCGCGGGCTTGCGCTGGCGGCGCGCCGGAACGCGGAAGATTTCGTTGGTGATGACGCGGGAAAGTGGATTAGACATCACGCCTCCTGCTTATCGCGAAGTT
>ERZ1106983.2559-NODE-2559-length-11773-cov-7.426865_pt1 | contig 11773 bp, 12 predicted proteins | sample MGYA00403693_ERZ1106983 | MGnify/ENA primary metagenome ERZ1106983 (study PRJEB35170, sample SAMEA104062420) | human gut metagenome | biome: human gut; feature: human-associated habitat; material: faeces | place: Denmark | collected 2012-07-13 ...
TAATATGCTGGTGGAAGATGTCTTCCATGTAGAAGATTGAGTCGGAGGGAGCAATACGGCTCTCCCTCTGTTTTGGACAGCTTTTCATGTCCTTATCAACAACAACGATAAAATGCCACACAGTTATTAACAACCATGTGACATTTATACTCTTAATACAATTTTGCACCTGCTGGGATTGCGTCATCTAACATTACCAGATTCAGTTTTTCTTCTCCATTTACATTGTGAATTGCAGAAAGAAGCATACCACATGAATCTATTCCCATCATAGAACGTGGTGGAAGATTTACGATTGCAAGTAAAGTTTTACCTACAAGTTCCTCCGGCTCGTAAAATGCATGTACTCCTGAAAGAATAGTTCTTTCATTCTCTGTACCATCATCAAGTGTAAATCTAAGAAGTTTCTTACTCTTAGGTACTGCCTCACAATTTTTTACCTTTACAACACGGAAGTCTGACTTTGAAAATGTATCAAAATCAACCTGCTCCTCAAATAATGGCTCAATCTCAATACCTGTATTATTTTCAGCAACTGCTGCCACTTCTTCTGCTACTACTTCATTATTATCCATTTGATTGTAACTCCTTTGCATTAATTTCTCATCATAATATGTAATGTCGGTTGGAACCGCATTACTATTAGCTAGTATACCATAAACATACTATTTTTAGGAAGAAATGTCCTATTTCATCCGTAAATAGATTGCAGTTTTTTAAATCAGTTAAATTTGACCCTATTAAACCAATCTTAAACCGATTAATCTTTTAATATATCTTATCAACCTCGTCTTCATAACTGTCTTTTTCTTAAAGAGTCCCACTTTGAGCACCTTCTTTTGACTTTGCCATCAGTATAAGTTTTTCAAAGGACCGTGCAAAACGTACATCATCTTCTTCTGTACATTTTCTCGGTCCTTCCTGTGAACTGTTTGATCTTAAAGGTTTCATAACCGATTTCTCCAGCTTCGTAACGTTTTTTCTGAAGTCGGACGTATTCATCTGTAACATCCGGATTATAAATAGTCCTCCCCGTACTGCGATAATACTTTCTGTGAAATACCCCAACCGCTTGATCTGTTCTCCCCAGACGGTCACATCACTGTAACCCATGCGTTTCATTTCTGAAACCATTCTGGCTATTAACTCGTTAATAGTCATCTCTGATTCTGTTATGGCTTTTTGCCTCCTTTTGAATTGTCAGGAATATATTCCCTGCCATTTCATTATCAAAGATGATGTTTAAAAGCATCACCAGATTATACCGAAACTGATGATGCTTTATGATAACTATTCAATTAAGCTGCTGGGAAAGCAGAAAATATTATACCGAAATAATACGATGTTTTTATTGAGAAATCTGGAGTTCTGTTACGGTTTCGGTATAATGAAAAACTCGGTATAACAAAAGTAACAGAACTGTCGGTTGTTACCCAGAAAAACATTTGACACTATCAATATTCGCGCCTATACTGAGAACGATTAGTTTTATCAAACTGAAAGGAGGAATAGGTAGTGCAAGCCTATGAAAAACAAGCACTCTCTGGCGCGATTGAGATATTATCACAGTCGGAATTACCTGATAGATTTGAGGGTACGAAACTATATGGCTCTCCGGAAGAGACTAAAGATGACTTGCGTCAGGACTGTAAAATATTCAGGCTGTCGAATGAAACAGGGTATGGACGGATTACTGTCTATCAGGTTTTTCCGGGTATTGAGCTTTACTATAACGATATGCACATAGGGTATTGCAACCAAAATCAGGTCACCCAAAAAAATATGATAGAGATTAACCATTGTCTGATTGGGCGTTTTGAGTGTAGTTTTGGAGAACATAGCTGCTGTTATATGGCGGAAGGCGACTTATCCATCAGCTCCATGATGAAGAAAAAGTCTAATTCGTGCTTTCCGCTGAACCATTATCATGGCATTTCCATTATCATTAATCTGGACGAGCTGGTACCGGAGGTACGGCGGATTATGGAACTGCTGAATATTGATCTGCTCTATATTCAAAAATATATATGCGATGGCAACCGCTGCTGCATTATGCGGGCCAATTCGTCTATTGAACATATTTTTTCAGAACTATATCATGTCCGGGAAAAGAGAAAACCGGGATATATGAAAATCAAAATGCTGGAATTGCTCCTTTTTTTAAGCGATCTCAATACAGAGGAAGAAGTTATGCAGACGGATTATTTTAATCAAAATCAGGTCGCATTGATTAAGGCGGTTGCATCCTATATCACAGAGGATTTAACGACACACCACACGATTGAGCAGCTTTCTCAAAAATTTAGGATTTCCACAACGGCGCTGAAAAAATGTTTCCGGGGTGTCTATGGAACCTCTGTTTATTCCTATCTCCGCACCTACCGGCTTCAAGCCGCTCAGAAGATGCTGTTGGAAACAGAGCTGTCGGTAACTGAGATTGCAAATAAAATCGGATATGAAAATCCAAACAAATTCACTTCCGCTTTTAAGGAAATGTATGGCCATTCACCGACAGATTTCAGAAAGAGTGTCCGTTTGGATAGGAATGAGTCCGTATGGAGTGGCGAGGAAATCTGAACTCCATTAAAATATTCTTTGTCAGATAAAAGCAGAGAGTTCGCTTGAAGCTGGCCTATTTTTTGAATAATAGGTTAGATACAGCTAACTAACTGCAAGTCAAAGGAGGATTTCCAAATGGAAAATAAAAAATCGACAACAAAAAAATACACTGTCAAAGACGCGGCAATTATTGGCATTTTCTGCGCCGTCATGTTCGTTGTGTTCATGGCTTATTCGATCTTGACTGGTGCTTCTCTGTTCTATTCCATGATTTTCAATGCCGCTGGCGCAGCACTTATCCTCGCACCGTTCTACGTTTACATGTGTATGAAAGTCGGCAAGCATGGTCCCGCCCTTGTCTACAATATCATGTGGGCGATTGTAGCCGGTCTGATGATGGGGCCGTTTATGATTCCGTGGTTTTTGGGCGGCGGCATTATCGCAGAACTTTCTATGTGTGGAAAGGATGCCTACCATGATATTAAGCGCGTATCTATTTCGTGGGTAATCACGGCGCTGGTTCGTGCCGCACACGGTATGTCAGAAATCTGGTTTTTTAAAGACGCATTTCTCGCTACCGGTGTAAGTGAGCAGCAGGTTCAGGTTCAGACCCAGTATTACACTGATCCGAAATACGTCATTCTGAGTCTGGCTGCTACAGCTATTTTGGCTGTTCTCGGCTGTATGATTAGTAACAAGCTGATTGTGAAGCATTTCAGAAAGAGTGGTGCGATAAAATAAAGCTATGAACATGAAATTTGATTTCCGAACCAAATTGCTTGTCATAGTCCTTACTATGTCGCTTGTGGCGGTGCTCACAAGCGACATTTTGATATACACACTTTTGGGTGTTTTGAGTGTGTATCTGATTATTCAGGGCTTTGGCAAGCAGACAATAAAATATCTGATCGTCTGCGGCATTTTTATCGTGTTGAGGCTGCTTTCCGGGGGACAGGGCATTACCATCCTTATGCCGGAAATGTTCCTGTTTATAGTGCTTCGTATTTTGATGATGGTTATGGCTGCACAGCCTGTGATCGGTATGCCGCCAGGAGAAGTTGTGGCAGTTTTTAAGAAAATCCACGCTCCAGACGGAATTGCGCTTCCCGTAACCTTTATGCTGCGCTTCTTTCCTACAGTACGCAGTGAGTTTTCCGATGTTTTTGCCACCCTTCGGCTGAGGAAACTACTGTCATGGAAACATCCTCTGGATGCGATGGAATATATTATTACACCTGTTATTTTCCGTTCATCCAGAATAGCAGAGGAACTTGCTGCTTCTGCTGAAAGCAGGGGAATTTCCAATCCAGGGAAACATACCTGCCGCAGAAAAATAGAATTTCAAAAAATAGATTGGATTATGTGCATGATTGCTGTTTTCGTAACAGCACTCTATTTTGTGCTGGAAAGGACGGTAGCGTAATGGAAAAATTCAAGACAAGACGATCCGTTATCCAGTTTGAAGATGTATCTTTTGAATATCCGGGAGCTGAAACAGAGAGTATTCAGCATATCAACTTTGACGTAAAAGAGGGAGAATTCCTTGTCTTGACTGGAGGAAGTGGCTGCGGAAAGACAACTCTGACAAGATTGATAAACGGGTTAGCTGAACAGTTTTATGAAGGAACACTGAAAGGGCGCGTCACCCTGTTGGGACGCAGCATATCGGAATATCCTCTGTATGAAATCGGGAAAAAAGTAGGCTCAATCTTTCAAGACCCAAAGAGCCAGTTTTTTGCCAGTATTACAGAGGATGAAATTGCGTTCGGGTGTGAAAATTATGGCGTTCCCTATGAAGAACTGGATGGGCGGGTTTCCAATGCAATTAAGCGTATTAACGGAGATATGCTGCGTGGGAAAGAGATTTATCCCATGTCCAGCGGAGAAAAACAGAAAATAGCTGTGGCCTCCGTCAATGCTGTTGATCCAGAAATTTATGTATTTGATGAACCTTCGGCCAATCTGGATATGTATTCCGTTGAGGCACTTAAAAATCTTATGCGCGAATTGAAGGCGGAGGGACATACCATTGTTGTTGCTGAACACAGGCTTTATTATCTTACAGACCTTGCAGATCGCTTCCTCTACATGGAAAATGGAAGCATAAAAGAAGAATGGAGTCCTGAAGAACTGCTTTCCATGTCAGAAAATAAACGGCAGAAAATTGGAATCCGGGCCGCGGATTTGCGCCATATCGAGGTAGATATTCCTCCCAGAGAAGATAAAAATGTGACATTAGAGGTAAAGCAGCTGGCCTTTTCTTACCGCAAACATCCAGTCTTTCACGACATATCTTTCCAGGCGTATGCTGGTAATCTGATTGCGATCGTAGGACATAATGGAATTGGGAAAACGACGTTGTCTAACATTCTTTGCGGGATACAGAAAGAAAAGACAGGGCAGGTTTTATATAATGGGCAAGAAATTTCCAAGGGTAAAAGAAAGAATTTTGCCTATTTCGTTATGCAGAATACGGATTGCCAGCTGTTTGGAGACAGTGTGGAGGAAGAATTGCTCTTGAACGGTAAAGGAAGTACCCAGAAGCAAAGGGAGGATCTGCTGAAATTATATGGACTATTTGAATGGAAAGACAAGCATCCTGCTACCCTGTCTGGAGGTCAGAAACAACGGCTTACTCTTGCCGTATCAGATTGGATAGATACGCCTGTTTTGCTTTTGGACGAACCTACCAGCGGCCTTGATTTCAAAAATATGATGAGAATATCTGAGCATTTGAAGGCTCTGGCTCAAAAGGGAAAGACCATTTTGATTATCACCCATGATTATGAATTTGCTGCTATGACTTGTAATCGAGTGCTTCATTTTGTTGATGAAGGTCATGCAGAAACATTCCCCCTGCAAGGAAACCTCCCTCGGTTATATTCTTGCCTCATGTGTCAGTAGTTGTGTGTCTGAATGGATAGATATGCCCTATATGGAGTGGCAAAAACCATAAAATACTTTTATGATAATAGGTGGGTTAGAAGATTCTAACCCACCTATTACTGCGAAAGGAGCCTTGCTTATGGAGAAGCAAAAAAATGGAGAGCTGTCCAGAATGTTCGGATATGCAGGAAACTACCATGTCCTGACTGTTTTAGGCTGTGTTCTCTCCGGAATTAGTACCATTTTGTCTATGCTGCCCTTTGTTTGTATATGGCTTGTTATCCGTGATTTAATCCAGACATTCGCTGCGGGGGATATATCTCTTGCAACGGAAAGTACTCGTTATGCGTGGATGGCAGTCGTGTTTGCAGCAGCAAGTATTTTAATTTATTTCATCGCGTTGAACTGTACCCACTTAGCGGCATTCCACACAGCAACCAACATGCGGAAAACAGCAATTCATCATATTGTGACACTTCCACTGGGATATTTCAGCCAGAACGCCAGTGGACGGCTGCGAAAAATCATTGATGACAACGCAGGACTTACGGAAGGATTCCTGGCTCATCAACTGCCGGATTTGACTGGTGCGGTTGTTATGCCGGTTGCTGTTATTGTGTTGATTTTCCTTTTTGACTGGCGGTTAGGAATCTGCTGCCTGATCCCTATGGGGATCAGTGTCATCTTTCTGAAACAGATGATGGGTGGAGACAATGCACAGTTTATGGGTAAATACATGACTGCACTGGAAACTATGAATAAAGAGGCCGTGGAATACATTCGCGGCATTCCTGTAGTAAAGGTGTTTCAGCAGACAATTTACTCCTTCAAAAATTTTCATGCAGCCATAGAAGAATATGAAAAATTTGCTTCCGGGTATGCTTTGAAATGCCGTATTCCTCTTACTGGATTTACAGTCACACTGAACGGCACATTTGTTTTACTTATCCCGGTCGCTATGTTGATTTTATCTGGAGTCAGCGGACAGGCCGCTTATGAAAATGTTGTACTGGATTTCCTGTTTTACAGTCTGTTTACTCCGGTCTGTGCAACTATGATGAACCGTATCATGTTTGCCAGTGAGCAGCTCATGGCCGCAAAAAGCGCAGTCAGCCGAGTGGAGGAAATTTTACAGGAACAGCCGTTAAAGGAACCGGAGCATCCCATGATCCCGGCAGACGCTTCGATTGTATTTTCGGATGTGTCTTTTGCCTATCCGGGTGCCAAAGGAAACGCCTTAAACCATATCAGCTTTGAGGTCCCGGCAGGAAAAACAGTTGCACTTGTCGGAGCTTCCGGCAGCGGCAAAAGTACGGCGGCAAGTCTCATTCCCCGCTTTTATGATGTCCAGTCAGGCTCCGTTACGATTGGCGGTGTGGACGTACGCAATATTGAAAAGCAGGAATTGATGAAAAGAGTTGCTTTCGTGTTTCAGAATACCCGCCTGTTCAAAGATACTTTACTTAACAACATTAAGGCGGCCCGTCCCGACGCCACCAGAGAAGAAGTGTTGAAAGCGGCCAATGAAGCACAGTGCAAAGATATTATTGACCGGCTTCCGGACGGGCTTGATACGCTTGTCGGAACAGGAGGCACTTATCTCTCAGGAGGTGAAAACCAGAGGATTGCGTTGGCAAGGGCAATCTTAAAAGATGCTCCCATCATCGTTCTCGATGAAGCCACAGCATTTGCAGACGCCGAGAACGAACATCAGATACAACTTGCCTTTGAGCGGTTGACCAAGAATAAAACTGTTTTGATGATAGCTCACCGGCTTTCTACAATACAAGACGCAGACCTTATTCTGGTATTTAAGGATGGACAAATTGCTGAAAGAGGTACACATGAAGAATTAGTCGCTTTGAATGGCATTTATTCTTCTATGTGGAAGGATTATCAAACTTCGATTGCATGGAAAGTCGGAAAGGAGGGTGAGCAGCATGATTAAAGCACTGAAAAACAAGTATGCGTTAAGCAATCAGGGTGCAAAGGATCTGCTGAAAGGAATTATTTATTCCGTACTGGCAAATATCAGTCTGATGTTTCCTGTTATCCTTCTGGCAATCGTTCTCAACCAGCTTCTTGCGCCTATTTTGGGAATGAATGCGCCGGAGATCAGCGCCATTGTTTATACAGTGATTGGTATTGTGATTTTAGCCGTTGTTTTTATCTTTCACTATTGCCAGTACACTGCAGCATATCTGGGAACTTATGACGAAAGTGCAAGGCGGCGTATCAGTCTTGCGGAAAAATTACGAACCCTTCCACTGACCTTTTTCCACCAGCGTGATATTGCTGATCTGACAAGCACAATTATGGGGGACTGTGCAAATTTTGAACACGCATTTTCCCATACCGTTCCGCAATTTTTTGGAGCGGTTATCTCAACAGGTGTTGTTTGTGTGGGCCTGCTGATTTTCAACTGGCAAATGGGCCTGGCCCTTCTCTGGGTAGCTCCGATTTCCTTTGCGATTGTACTTCTGTCACGGAAATGGCAGGAAAAGCTAAGCAAAAAGCATATGAATGCCAGACTGGAACTTGCCGAAGGCATCCAGGAATGCCTGGAGACCGTACAGGATATAAAAGCCTGCAATCAAGAGGAAGATTATCTCCGCAAACTGGATGCAAAGATGGATGCTGCCGAAAAAGCACAGATTTCTTCTGAAATGACGACAGCGAGCTTACTGACAACCGGCCAGATGTTTTTACGGCTTGGGTTGGCGACAGTAATCGTTGTCGGAAATAGTCTTGTGGTAAACGGCAATGCGACCCTTTTTACCTATATTCTGTTTTTGATTGCGGCTTCTCGCTTGTACGATCCCCTTTCCGGGGCAATGGCAAATATGGCAGAACTGTTTTCCGTACAACTTCAAGTGAACCGTCTAAAAGAAATTGAAGAATACCCTGAAGAAACCGGCGAAAAAGAAATCCATACAAACGGATACGATATTACTTTCGATCATGTCCGGTTTTCTTATGAGAAGGACAAGCCGGTGCTGCGGGATGTCTCATTTACTGCAAAGCAGGGACAGGTTACCGCATTGGTCGGCCCGTCTGGTGGCGGTAAAAGTACGGTTGCAAAGCTGGCTGCCAAATTTTATCCCCTGGATGGAGGAAGAATCCTTTTGGGCGGAACCGATATCGCTCCGCTCAATTCAACCATGCTGATGAAAAATTTCTCTATCGTTTTTCAGGATGTCGTACTTTTCAATAACACCATCATGGAGAACATCCGTGTTGGTAAAAAAGACGCTACGGATGAGGAAGTCATTGCCGCAGCAAAGGCGGCTCAGTGTGATGAATTCATTTCAAAATTGCCGGATGGCTATCAGACGGTGATTGGAGAAAACGGTTCTACATTGTCTGGTGGAGAATGCCAGCGTCTTTCTATTGCCCGCGCTCTTTTGAAAGACGCCCCTGTGATTCTCTTGGATGAAGCAACTGCTTCTCTTGATGTAGACAACGAAACTGAAATTCAGAACGCAATTTCTAAGCTGGTCAAAGGAAAGACGGTTCTTATTATCGCCCATAGAATGAGGACAGTTGAAGCTGCTGATAACATCGTTGTACTGTCGGATGGTATTGTAGCTGAAAATGGAACCCATGAGGAACTTATGAAAGAAAATGGGCTATATCACAGGCTGGTCGATTTGCAGACAGCTTCTGCAAATTGGAAGTTAAGTGTTTAGCCTGCAATAAGGAGGTACTGATGAAACTTCATGCGTCCGGGGAGGGCTATCTGGAAACCATCCTTGTTCTCCAAAAGAAACTCGGCATGGTGTGCTCCATAGATGTGGTCCGGCACATGAGAGTGTCAAAACCAAGCGTATGTGTAGCAGTCAATACCCTGAAAGACGGCGGATTTCTCACGATGGACGAAGATCACTTCCTCCATCTGACCGATGTGGGCCGGGATATGGCTGAACAGACCTACGAGAAACATCACTTTTTCACGCAGCTACTTACTGAAGCCGGTGTTAATCCAATATCCGCTGAACGGGATGCCTGCCGTTTGGAGCATGTTATCAGCCAGGAAGCCTTTGAGTATCTTCGGGATGCTTACAATGTACATAAAGACGAATGAAGGGGAAATTACCCGTTCATGTAAAAAGCAGTAACACGGTTGGATTTTTCCCTCCGTGTTACTGCTTTTCTTCTTTGACATCTAACATTTTGTCGATGAGTCCCAGGATAAGTTCCTGATCTCGTCGGCTACATTGTGTAATAAGCTGTTTAATCCTGTCTGTTACTTCATCATCATCTGGATTTACACTCGGTGCCAATATTTCATCAAAAGATGCGCCGATTGCATGAACCAACCGGATTAACACGTTCCTCCCCCTTATGCTTTATTTATAGCACTTTATACTGTCCAATAATCATCCCTTGTACATCGAATTAGTGTTCTGTATTGTAACAAATCGGTATAAAAAAAGGACGCAGGATTTCTCCCACGTCCTCACATCTATCTGGCTTTATCTTCCCTTACCTTCGATACTTCCTTATGTGCCGCTTCCTGCTTCACCTCATCCGCACCTCTTGCCTCAAATGCATCTGCATTATACTGATACTCCTGCGATTCAGCGACCATCGGTGAATATACAACCTCTGCTTCTACTCGCTCAGCTTCTGCCCTCTCAGGCTCTGTCTGTTCCTGCTTCTTCGCATTCTCCATATGCTTTTCCTTATCTATCTGCACATTCATTGCCAGATTATCCAGCTTATCAATCGAAGCGTCCAAATGCAGCTCCATTAATACAAACAGCTTTCTCACTGCTTTCATAGGGACAAGCACTGCTTTGGTTATTGGATTCTTCTGCTCTTTCTGAGAATAATCTACCTCCGGTTTGTCAGCAAAAGTACGGAATGCATTAGCTGCTGTCTGACCAGCTTCACGAAATCCTTTTGCAAGAAGTGCTGTCTTTGCTATATCTTTATCCGCAGTTCTGATTGCTCCTCTTACATTCTCCCGGATATTCAGAAGTTTATTCTTTATTTCTAAGAACTCTGATACTCTGTATAATGCTTCTCTGCCTTTTACCTTAGCCTCATCTACAATGCTTTTTGCAGTAGATTTCACCTGCACTTTCACCTGAAACACCTGTGATTTTATCTGTTCACATCTGGTATTAAGTCGCTCCTGTGCTTCTGATAATGCCTTTTTAGCATTATTGATAAGCGTATCTTCCTGCATTTCCTTGATCTGCTTCTGCATATTGGTAAGTTCTTCCGTCATAGAATCAATCTTTTTCTCAAGACCATCCACATAACTGCATATTTCAAATACGTCATTTGCCTGCTCTTTCATGGCATTTTTCTTTAATAACTCAAGAAGTTCTCTTATGACTTCCTCATTGGTAAGTGTTTTTCCTGCTTCCATATCCATATCTGTTCCTCCATTTTGTAAACGGGAGCAGCCTTGGCCGCCCCTGTAAACTGATTGTTAATTATCGAAAGGGTGTTGCCTCTTTGTCCTTCTCTTTATCGGGATTACCATGATGCTTCTCGGCACTCTCCCTAGCCTTTTCGTTGCTCTTATCCTTTGCTTTCTCATATTCCGAGATAATCTCATTATAGAGTTTTTCCCTGAAATCCTTTGTGACCGGATAGCAGACATCCTGATAAATTGGCTTGCCCTGCTCATCCACCTGCTTTGTCTTATAGGAAGGCATTGATACAAAGATTTTCTCTTTGCCCTGCACGATATTAATGTTATTTACGATGAAACTGTTTTCAAAGTAAATACGGGCAAGTCCCTTGATGTTACTGCCTTCCCTCTCATAAGGTGTCACAGTTACGGAAAACTCTGGCATTTCCTGTGTTCTGTCCTGCTTCTGTGTCTCCTCTTTCTCCGGTTCCTTGATTCTTGCATAGGCATCAAGGATATTGGTATAGAGTTCCTCACGAAACTCTGCTGTGATAGGATTGCACACATCCTTATAGATCACACCGTTGCTTTCATCACGCTCATTGGAGCGGTATCTAGGCATTGATACAAAAAGCTCTCCCTTGTCCTTATTCTCAAGGATTGCAATATTGGTAATCTTAAATGAATCACCAAATACTACTGTTGCAAATCCCTTGATGTTGCTGCCCTCTTTTGCCCTTACTTCGTTTACTTTAATTGAATACTTCATATGCTATTCCTCGCTTTCTTTTTGTTCTTTGTTTTGCTCCGGTATGATAAACTCACACCAAAGCTGTTCTATCTGTTCACAAGACAATCTGCCATTTAACCAGTTGCCAAGTGTAACGACCATTCCGTCCTGCTCATAGTAGAGCCACTCCTGTGTTTCAATGTTCCCCTCATACACGATGGTCACATCAA
>ERZ1106983.2568-NODE-2568-length-11715-cov-3.313894_pt1 | contig 11715 bp, 11 predicted proteins | sample MGYA00403693_ERZ1106983 | MGnify/ENA primary metagenome ERZ1106983 (study PRJEB35170, sample SAMEA104062420) | human gut metagenome | biome: human gut; feature: human-associated habitat; material: faeces | place: Denmark | collected 2012-07-13 ...
CGGCTTCCCGATGGCGAAACTCAGGGGCGACGGCGGTGATATCGGCCAGTTCTGCGCCCACTTCAAAGCGGCAGCGGCGGATTATTGCCTGTTCCATCTCTTCACCTGACTGAGGGTGGCCGCAGACCGAGTTGGTCCAGACGCCGGGCCAGGCTTTTTTGCTTAAGGCGCGTCGGGTAATCAGACATTCGCCGCGGGCATTAAAAAGCCAGGAAGAGAAGGCCAGATGCAACGGGGTATGCGAGGTGTGCGCGGCATATTTTTCCTGAGTGCCAATCACCTTTCCCTGGTCATTTACCAAAATAACGTGTTCTTGAATACTCATTGATGCTCCGGTACCAGATCAGCCGGATCATTATACGGCATTCTTATACGAACGGTTTGGCACCAGGAGCGGAAAAGGGCATGACCCCTGTTCGTTTTGGCTGCTATCATAGTGCGCCATTTACGCTGACCGAGGATCTGTTTTGTTTGCAGGAAGCCTGATGAGAAACCCCATCACTGCCATTTTTTGCCTGACGCTGACGCTACTTCTGGCGGGATGCTCGGGAAGCAAATCGTCGGATATGGGCAGCTATTCCGGTGCGGTCTATACCGTTAAGCGCGGGGATACCCTGTATCGCATTTCACGTGCAACGGGAACCAGCGTAAAGGATCTCGCGCGTCTGAATAACATCTCTCCCCCCTATACCATTGAGGTGGGGCAGAAACTGAAGGTCAATGGCGGCTCCTCTTCAGCCAAAAAATCCTCTTCAAAAGGCAAAACGGCCAAAGTGACGCCGTCGTACCAGGTGCCGAAGTCTTCCTGGCCACCGGTCGGGCAGCGCTGCTGGGTTTGGCCCGCCAGCGGTAAAGTTGTGGTGCCTTATTCACTTTCTGAGGGCGGTAACAAAGGCATTGATATTGCTGCTGCGCGCGGCACGCCGGTCTATGCCTCCGGCGCCGGGAAGGTGGTCTACGTCGGCAACCAGCTGCGTGGATACGGGAATCTGATCATGATTAAGCACGGCGAAGATTACATCACCGCTTATGCGCATAACGACACGATGCTGGTCAATAACGGACAAAACGTGAAGGCGGGGCAGAAGATAGCCACCATGGGCAATACCGGGACGGACTCGGTGAAGCTGCATTTCCAGATCCGCTATAAGGCGACGGCCATCGATCCGCAGCGCTATCTCCCGGCGCAGGGCAGCAAACCGAAGTGCTAAGTGGTTATTTAATCGCCACTTGGTGATACTGACACTTGTATGAAAAAGCGTAAGGTCTATAATGCCTTACGCACCTCAAAGCGGGCGTAGTTCAATGGTAGAACGAGAGCTTCCCAAGCTCTATACGAGGGTTCGATTCCCTTCGCCCGCTCCATGACCATTCTTAAAGTCTACTAACTTACTGAATCCTAAGGGATATGGCTTAAAGCCTTCCGATAGTTTTACTCACTGTAACCAACACTGTGACTAACTTTGTTGAAGTAGTGAGCAGACCTAAGGTCTCAGTACATGCTCAATTCAAGAACCTACCTTTATCAGCGTAACGGTGTCTTTTACATCCGTCTTAGGATGAAGACCACTGGTCGCCGGACCGCTTCGCTTCCTTCTCACAACCGTTATAAACTAGCGTCAGTATCTTTACGGACCAAGGATAGACGTACCGCTATGGCTCACTCACGGCACATCAAGTCAGCACTTAAAGCAATCCACGCAGACAACCCTAACGCCTCTTATGAGGAGCTACGGGAGCACCTGAAGACCATTGTCGAGTGGGAGCTTAGTGTCAGCCGTGATGACCTGAACGACCCAGAGTCCTACCAGCTTTACGTTGACCAGTACGACGACATTAAGTCCAACCTTCGGGAAGCTGTAGCGACTGAGCGTCTGACTGTAGACCAGCATCGCTATATCAATGACGTTATCGGTGTGCTTAAAGCGTGTCAGGATAGACTCAAGGGCGATAGCTCTGGCCTGTTGTCTTACCTTGAGCCTGAGACCAGCAGTCTAAGACCGTCTGTCTCCCTATCTGTATCATCGGAGCCTGAAGTCCCTGAACATCTCGTGACTCTGGAACGAGTAACTAAAGCTCTTACCCTCGCGTCTCTCATTGAGCAGTACGAGCAGGAGAACGCTCAGAACTGGAAGCCAGCGACCCTAAGCGAGAACCGAGCGTCTCACTCTACGTTAATCGAGATATTCGACTATCTGGATATTCAGGATGTCAGTAAGACGACCCGTTCAGATATGCTCAGGGTCCGTGAAGTCCTCCAGCAGATACCGAAGAACCGCAAGCAACGCTTTAAGTCTATGCCGCTGTCTGACCTGCTGAACCGGGAGTCTAAGACTGACTGTCTGGATGTCGTAACCATCAACAATAAATATCTTATCAAGATGGCTGCTGTCTTTAAGTGGGCGGTACGCAACGACCTGATAGCTAAGAACCTGACAGAAGGTCTTGAGTTGAAGGTCCCGCAGCGTAAAGCCTCAGACGCCCGTGATGCGTTCAGTCCTGAGCAGGTAGGGCAACTACTGGTCGCCGCTAAAGCGTACTCGCAGAAGACCTCAGGTAAGCCATACCATTATTACGTCACCGCTCTGGCTGCGATTACAGGTGCGAGACTTAACGAGGTGGCCCAACTTCAGGTCAAAGACGTCAGGGTCACTGAGGTCGGGACCATGTATATCCACATCAATGAAGACGATAGCAGCTTACCGGGTAAGAGCGTTAAGAATGCGCACAGCGACCGCTGTGTCCCGCTAGTAGATGGCGCTTATGGTTTTGTATTGGCTGACTTTATGTCAGTCGTGGAAGACCGTAGAAAGACTGAGGGTGATAATGCTATGGTATTCGATGGCCTCAAGCTGATGAAGAACGGTTACGGTGAGCAGGTAAGCAAATGGTTTAACCGAACGTTGCTACCGAAAGTCCTCGCTGACCGTAGCGGCTTAGCGTTTCACTCGTTTAGGCATACAGTTGCGACCCAGTTAAAACAACATGGGGTCGAGTTAGCGTATGCTCAGGCGATTATGGGTCATAGCTCAGGGTCTATAACTTACGACCGTTACGCTAAAGAGGTCGAGGTAGATAGACTGGTTAATGTGATGGCGGGTGTTTATAAGGAGACAGGAGTAAATGGCTGAGTATTATCCGGCGGTGTTTGAAGGTGAGGCTTTTAATTGCCCATACTGTAACGTTTATGCCCGGCAACGCTGGCGTAGTTTATTTGGTAGCGGGAGTGGATTGACTACACTTGCAACTGAGTTCCGAATGTCTTCTTGTTCTCATTGTAACGAAGGCGCTTATTGGTACGAAGGAAATATGTTAATCCCAGCATCTGGGAATGTTGAGCTACCTAACCCTGACATGCCAGAAGACTGTAAGTCCGACTACATGGAAGCCAGAAGCATCATTAATCTGTCACCTAAAGGCGCTGCTGCACTCCTGCGCTTGAGTCTTCAAAAGCTGATGGTCCATCTCGGTGAGCCGGGGAAGCATATCGACACGGACATTAAGTCGCTTGTAGCCAAAGGATTGTCTCCACTGGTCCAGCGAGCTGCTGATATCTGCCGTATCGTTGGCAATCAGGCGGTCCATCCCGGACAGATTAACCTTGATGATGACCCTCAATTAGCGCACGGTCTCTTTAAGCTGCTGAACATCATTGTCACTGAGCAGATTACCAGACCGAAAGAAGTTGAGGCCATGTTTAACAGTATGCCTGAGGGACAGCTTAAGGGCATTGAAGACCGGGACAGGAAGGCGAGAGAAGGACAGAAAGCCGCTAACGAATAAACCCTCACTATAGGGGGGGGACTAAACTATCACTATAGGGAGAGACCCTAAGTCCCCACCTTAACAGCAGTCACGACCCATACACGCATTCATTAAGTCTCAGGCTTCCGGTAGCGGACCGATTGGAAACCATCCGCAGACGCCTAGTGTTAAATCGCCTTGGCCTGAGACCATTCTCCTTTAACGTAGGTTATCTTCCCTTTTGACAGGCGGGGAGCAGAAGACCACATCCGACTTTAAGTTGGCTCTGTGATAATCGCTGTGCGGATAACTGAAGAACCAAGACACCATTACTGAGGTCTGCCATCCATTGTGGACAGGCGGAAACTCAAAGAGGTAAGACTAGTGGTGTCTGAGGTTGGACTTTGAGTCCTGACCAGCAGGCTTGAGGAGACCATGAGTTTATCTTGTTATGGATTGTGTGTATCACAATTCCAATCATGAGTACTTTAAGTCCTGCCAGCCAAAGTAAATATATAGTCGCAAATCTTTAACCCTCACTATAGGAAAGGACACCGAGCAAATACTTATTCCTGCCTCTGGTCTTGATGTGTCAAGTCATGCGGAAATATTCTTCTGTGTCTTTCACTTTAATTACGTGGTCATCCCCGACTAATCAATCCAATTCGCTTTCGTAAGCACTTTCGGCGGCTCCACTTGGTTGCGCTGAATTGGTGTGGATACCCGCAGGGGACGAGAGTGCTTAACTAAAGGAGCAACCTTCATTATGTCCATCAAATTAACGACCATGCAAGCCGCTTACCTTACTCGTGCAATGACTACAGGCGGTGGATTAATCGAGCTTGGAGAATTGGCTAAGGGATTGGGTAAACAGAAAGCCCATGTGGTCCGTAAGCTGGAGGCTAATTTTGACAAAGAGCGGCTTTCCAAAATGGAAACCCACCTCACCGTAATGGGCGGCAACCATAAGAATGTTGCCCAGACCGTCAAAACCTACATGCTCGACTACAAGACTGCTGGCGCTCTGGCGATGAGCTACGATCTTCAGTTAGGTGTAGAAGTCCTCACGTTGCTAGAGGAGGCCGTTCAGACTATCGGCGCTATGACTAATGCCGTGCAAGCAGGAGATACACAGGCAGCATTTGAGGCGTCATTATCGTTCTCTGAGCGTATGCGTAACCGTCTGGAATATACGTCCGGTGAGACAGAAAATGAAACCCGTAGCGTAGCTTTGAAACGTCTAGGACGTAAAGGAGCCAGCGTATGATTGACCCGCGTACTCCCGAGGGTCGTTTGACCCTGCGTTACCGAGGCCTTCCTACTTCACTACTTTTGTCGATGCTTGGTGTAGATAAAGACGCAATGAATGACCGACCATTTTATTCTCGTAATGAGCTAATAGAACAATTGGTCATTCACAATATGTCAGTTAACCGAGAAAGTAAGTAAGAAATTCTCTGCTCACTGCGTCAGTAAATCCTACAAGGATTGCGATAGCTGAAGTAATTATATTAATTGCTGCAACGGAAAGTGATTTTATTACCCTTGTCTTCTGGATAAATTCGATAAAACCGCAAAGATAAACACTGGGACGAATGCAAACAAGGCCACGGTGATTATACGTTCAAGCATATATAGAGTATGCCATGTTACCCCACCTGTTATATATCCAGTGCCATATCCAACTGCATAAAAACAGGCCAAGTAAAGTAATAATCTAATAGCTAATTTGGGCATGAAACATTCCTGAGTGTCTTGGTGAAAGGTTGTCGCAGCTTAGCAGATAACCACATTCTTATTGATCGTTTGTTCCAATCATAATGTCTTCAATTGATCGTTCAGAGTGATCAAGCCTAACCCTAATTTTAAACCTTTTGAGATGACCGATGCGGGGAGACGCCGCAGGACTAAACACGCCTGTAGCAGACCGATAGTCTCAACTCTCAAGAGGAGTAATTACTATGTTATTCAATAACCAAGACTGGAAACTGTCTGTCACCGACATCAATCTCTACGAGAATACTGTGAGTCTGGACGGTCAGTCCTATCCGCTGTCCCTCGCTATCAAGACCCTCATTCCGGGCTACCTGTCAGGACTTCCGTCCACCAGCCGTCAGTCTATGGAGCTGTTAGAGGCTCTGTCTGAAGCTGGCGTGACTATCAGCAATTTCTTCAGTAATGACCTCCTGACAGCCTATGGTCGACGCCAGATGAATAAACAGGCTGAGGCTGAACGTATCGCTAAAGAGCAGAGACTCCAGGCTGAGCGTATGCGGGAAGAGAACATGACCGATGAGGAGTGGCAGAAAGAGCTACAGCGCCGCGAACAGGTCAAGACTGAGCGCCGGACCTATGGTGAGAACCTCCGAGGTGCTACTCATTCCGCTGGTCGCTCCCGTGCCTCTATCGTCGCTGACCTTGAGTCTGGCGGTAACTTTATGGATGTCCTGTAAGACAGCTAGCGACACGCAGAACACACACGCAAATGGTCCTGACCCGATGTCGGGACCCAAAGTATCTAACCTAATTTAGGAGATTGATTATTATGACTAAAGACAGCTTCCAGTTCGGCATCGAGCCAGTACATATCACCGACACAGACAACATTCAGGTCAATGAAGGCCTGCCAACCAATGCTGACCCACAGGTCTACGCCTTACAGTTAGCTAAGACTGTGAAGGCCATGTTGAATGGTGTGCTGAAAGATGCCCGCGAGAATATCCCGTTCCCGATTGAGATTCTGCCAACACGCAACAGCTTACCGACCCCAATCATTGCTCACACTCTGGCTGACCGCTCTGTGGTCGTTCCTGTCCGTGGTGGTAAACGACCTGAAGTCTTGACCGCCCCGTCTGGTACTGAAATCACCGTTGAGCCGATTGAACAGGCTATCCTCGTGTCCCACCAGACCAGGCTATGGGACGCTAAGTCTTCCACTGGTTTCACTCAGGGGACGCTACAACAGGACGCTCTGAACATCTGCGATAACGTGGTCCGCACCATCAATAGCCGCATGGTCGATGTGCTGGAATCCTCTAAGCTGCTGAAGACTGTAGAGCTTCCGGTCCTGACTGGTAGCCTGACCGTTAAGGCAGACATTATCATGGACGCCCTGTATGAAAACACCGAGTCTTCTTTCGGTTCTGAAGTTACTGATTATGGACTCATCGCCCATGAGTCACACCTTAAGGCTCTCTCCCGTCTGGCTGCTAAGCAAGGCTTTGGCGGTGAAGACGCTATCGTCGATATGCTGGGGACTGATATTGCCTATTACAACGGTGAAGACCGTGGTGTGTTCATGATGGCTAAGCGCTTCACGGCTCTGAGCTTCGGTTGCCTCCGTCACGATGGTGAGAGCATTACTGTGGTCCTGTCCAGAGATGGCAACACCCAGTCCCATGACCTTGAGATTCTCGGTAAGGTATTCGTGGTCGCTGAGGCTGCTACGACCATCAAGATGGGGACTGGCTCGGCTACTGCTGTCCTGCCTGTAGTCAAACGCCTGAGTTTCACTAAGACAAGCTAACTAACAGTAACGACTATTGGTCAGACTTCCGAACTGGATGTCTGGCCTTTATTTTGTACTAGTAATCTAGTTCATGAGTGCAATGAGAAGGAGGACCAAATGGACCTACACAAAGTCTATCTCGTGGTCTTCCTGCTAAAGCTGGCTCTGGTAGTCGTGCTGACGGTCTGGCCTAAAGACTGATACTGATGAGTTTTTGACTGAAAAATGTGAGAGACCATCTAATACAATAAGCCTGACGATTTACCCCCGTAGCCCCGACCCTCAGTCAGACTAAAGGGCTGGGTAGTCAGTGACTGTGTTCTATTCCATTGGGGGATGTTACGTGCCTCAAGTCTTGACCTTCAGCCTCTCCATGTGTAACCATCACTGTAACCACTGGATTCATCAGTCTTTAAGAAACAAGAAGTTAGCTAGTTGTCGTAGGCTCCCTTCGCCCGCTCCAGTCCCTGCTTCATCATCCGGTCCATCAAGCACGACAATCTCTTTTTTATTGATCGACAGTTTACGCTGCGCCGCCAGCGTATCGAATGCGCGAGACAGCGTTGATTGAGAAATACCCAGCAGTTGCGCCAGCTCTTTTTTGCTGAGCGGCAGTTCAAGAATGTTATGCTCGAAGCCATACTCCCTGTTGATATCCACCATAAGTTGAATAAATCCACGCACTTTTTGCACGCCGTCATGATTCACCAGCACGCTGATAAACTGCTGTTTTTCCCTCGCGGAGCGGGAGAGGATAGCAATGATAAAATGGGTGAAGCTGCTGGTTATCTGGCTCAGGTGATAGAAATGGGTATTTTGTAACTCACAAATTTCTACCTCGGTGGCCGCCTGTACGCTGTACTGATAATGCTCGCTAAAGAGCTCCTCTGCCCCGATAACCTGACCGGGAAAGACAATTCCCTGAAGCGTTTGCTGAGCATCATAAATCTTCGCCACCCCACGCCTGAGCGCATACAATGCTTTTACTGTCGTTCCGTGCCGGTAGATAAATTCATTTTTAGCAATACGTTTTTTACGCGCGAAATCTTTAATAAACATGGGTTCCTGATGGTCGAAAAGATACGACTGGCACACCTCAGCAAACCCACATTTTGCACAGCTGACACAATTATTCTTCTTCATAACATCGGGTTCTTACCAAAACGTCAGGACTGTATAACGCAATTCATCAACGGTGAAAGTGAATTTCCAATCGTAATAAAGTTATTATCATGCTTGTGCAGGTACATAGAATATTCGCCGGTAAGAAATAATATCTTAATGGCAAGAGGCGAGATGGCTGCCGGGACATTGTCATGCGCCATGGGTTCGTGCGAAATTATTTTTATTCTGTAGGCGTTATTTTTAATATTGACATAGTTAAACCTTACATAGCGCGAGAACGTGTAGTTTTGTCCCTGATAGGAAACGTCACCGGATAAATTAAATTGTCCGGTTTTGTTCTTTGAAAATTCAAAGAATATGTTTCCTTTGAAATTGAATGCCTTTTCATTTGTGTTATCGGTATAGGTAAAATTGGCAAAGCACCGATCGTCGATATACGCCGAGGTGCGGTTAACCATTCCCCAGATAAGCGCACCTGTCAGGATCAGGACAGTCGCAGAAAGCGTTAGCGCAATCTTCATTTCATTTTCCAGTTAAAGGCGTAGTGATTTTCACAGTACGCTAGCGTTTCGTTTTCAGAATCTAAAGGACAAAAAGAGTAAAAAATGCGTCCGCTGCTGCCATAGAACACGCTGGGCTGAACGTTTACCGTTAACAGTGCTAAATGGTTTGCACATTTTTCTGCAAGCTGCGGCTGTGCCGACAGCAATACCTCATGTAACCGCTGCCGTTCATCGGCAGAAAGATGTTCATAGGTGGTGAGGGTACATTTTTCGAGCTTGCCTATCTCATTGACTCTGGAATAGCGTTCATTGGCTTTTGGCTGACTCCAGACCCATAAATTGGCCGCAATCAGCGCCAAAATAAGAAGCGCTGGGATGCTGTATTTAAGCGGCAACGACGGTATTTTCTTCTTTGCCGCAACGTTATCATTCCCGGGCGCTGGCGCACAGGGCTCATCCAGAAGCTGTACGTCAATATCGGCGGAAAAGTAAAACCCGACTTTTGGGACAACGATGATCGACTCTTCAATATCGGTCAGTGAGGTTAACGTCTTGCGTAAAATACTAATATATTGGTTGAGCGAAGAGCTAGACCCGGTATGCCCTGCGGATTCCCAAACATGTTCCAGCAGATATTGACGCTCAAGCACTGTTCCCGGGGAAGCAATAAGCAGCGACAGAATACGGTTGGCCGTATTCGTCAGTTTTTGAGCCTCAAGGCGCTCTGCCCCGGGAAGAGTGAATTCCCCGCTCTCCGTATCGTAAATAACTTTGCTGGCAATCAAATATTTCATTAGCTGTTCTTTGGGCGTTAACACATCGCGACAAGCGCTTTTACACTGCCAATATTATGGTCCAGCAATGTTACGATGTCCCTGTCCAGTCTGTAATTTCTTGCTTCTTCGTGGAGTATAGCCATCGCCTTAGCGCTCTCCATCCCTTGTCTGTAAGGACGGTTTTCCGTCATGGCAGTAAACACATCCGCCACCGCAAGGATGCGAGACGGAATATCAAGTGAGGCGGCGCCTAACCTGAACGGATATCCACTGCCATCCAGCCGCTCGTGATGGTTGGCGGCCCAACGGATAATATCCCCCAGTTCAGAGATAGGATGCAGCATCACCAGCGTTTTGTAGCTGTGCTGCTTCATCGTGGCGTACTCAAAGGATTCGAGCTTGCCATGCTTTTCCAGGATATGGAGCGGCGTAAAAAGCTTGCCGATATCATGCAGATAGCCTGCAATACAGATCTTTTCTTGCATATCGACATCATAACCGTAGAGTTCAGCCAGGCGGGCCGCAACATGCGCTACGCTGGCGCTATGGGTGCGGGTGAAGCTGCTGTACTTATCGACGATTTTTGAGATGAGCTGGCACACTTCGAGAAAATCATGATGGTCGAGCATGTGGTCGTGTAGCGGGCTGATGGCGTTCAACACCTGGGAAAGCGAAGGATTGCCGAGGCGAAACCAAAAGCCATCCTGACGGGTAGATTCTCGCAGCGCCTGCTCCAGAGGGGCGGGCCACTGAATGGGGTGGGCAAAGAAATCCGAAATGACCCTTTCACGTTGGGTAATAAAATCCCCGTCAATCCCGCGTAAAAAGAGCTCAAAGGTATCCGCCATATTAACCAAATGATGTACCACAGGAAGATCGTCCGAGCCCGAGGAAGACCATGCGGTATGATGGTTTTCAAGGATCGGCGTGACGGGTTGCAGGAAACGGATCCCCGCCGTCATTGAGCCCGCCAGTTGTTCATGCCCATCAAGAAACCCCTCGCTGCCGGGAGAAAGGTGTTCGCGGTCTTTACTCAGCGTACCAATGTCGTGCAGCATGCCAGCCAGAAAAGCGTTGCCGATCCCGGTTTTATCCAGCCCAATGCGCTGGCTTAAATACCAGGTGATGATGGCCGTGCGTTGTAAATGATTAACCAGATCGGCAGAGACCGGATGAATAATGTTATGTAATAAGTTAAGCACGGTTTGAACAGATATTTTCATGGCGTTTAATTGGCAGAGGTCTTAAAAAAGAAAGTCATTGTTTACGTGAGAGAATTAGTCATAGCCGAACATGATTTGTGCGGTCGCGACCACCGTGCCGGTCGATAAGGCGGAGGCGTCATACACTCTGTAGTAAGCATGCAGAAGAATATATTGCGTATCCTGAATGTCATCGTCTTTAACAATATCAAGGATCTGAGTGGCATTTCCCATGCTTGTGCTGCTGGAGAGTTTGACCTCTTCGAAATCCCCCATAAAAGATCGACTACGAATAGCAATACCGACCCCGCCCGCGGTTGTTTCATCATTGACCATCGTTTGCGAACTGCCGTCCGTAGCGATCACATCATTGCTGGAAAGCCAGGCCTTAATATTCCGCGTAGATGTTTTTACGCCGGCAAGGTTTCCGCATTTGATGGGAATGGTGAAATCCGCCCCATTGGTTCTGCCGTACGTTTTAAGTTCTTTCAGCGGCGCAGGCGGAAGTTTTACCGTCATGTCACGCGTCATATTGCAGGTGGTTTCTTTCGGCTCGAATTGAATGGTCATTTTCTCGTACGCGAGGAAATAATCGGTATCCCAGCTTTTGCGCGCGGTATCTGACATCATGTTATTCCATGCCCTGGTCGCATACGTTTTAGAGGAGAGCAGGGGCGAGTCGGATCCCGAGCCGGTACCACTCATCACGGCAGGAATGACGCTCAGCGCACCGCTGGTAGTGGTTTTGGTATAGGTCGACACCCCAACAGGCGCCGAGGAAAGTAACTCTGCTCGCAAGGTATATTGCGTCTGGTAGGAGAGCGAGTGTATCCCCACGATACCGCTCACCGTGACTT
>ERZ1106983.2570-NODE-2570-length-11711-cov-6.203157_pt1 | contig 11711 bp, 12 predicted proteins | sample MGYA00403693_ERZ1106983 | MGnify/ENA primary metagenome ERZ1106983 (study PRJEB35170, sample SAMEA104062420) | human gut metagenome | biome: human gut; feature: human-associated habitat; material: faeces | place: Denmark | collected 2012-07-13 ...
AGGAAACGCAACGCGCGCTGTTTCCCTCGAACTTCCCACCGGCGGCCTGAACGGCTGCCCGTATAAATCATACTTTAAGGTGTAGATAAACATGAACGTCCAGGGAAAGAAAGTTTTGATTACCGGGGGATCAAGTGGCATTGGGTTGGCTACGGCCACCGAGCTTATTCACAAGGGGGCCAAGGTCTTTATTGTTGGACGCCGGGCTTGTGTTGTCGGAGAGGCGGTCGAGCTACTACGCGCCGTAGGTGGGCAGGCCGATGGCACTGATGCGGACGTTGGAACGACGCAGGGTCGAGATCGAGCTTTGGTGGCTGCGCGGGCCTGGATGGGCGGGTTGGATATTCTAATTAATAGTGCTGGAGGCGTGCGCGCGGGCAGGCTGGAAGACACACCGGAAAGCGACATTGCAAAGATGGTGGACGTCAATCTATTGGCGCCGATCCTGCTCGCACGTGCAGCTATGCCGGATCTGCGTGCATCAGGCGACGGCATGATCGTGAATGTTTCCTCGGGCATTGCTCTAGTGGGCGTGCCCTTTTACACAACCTATGCCGCCGTCAAGGCAGGGATCTCGCATTTTGGGGAAGCGTTGCGCCGGGAGTTGAAGGGCGAGGGCGTGCACGTGCTGACGATCTACCCCGGCGCTACCGATACGCCGATGATGACGTCTAATCGAGCAGGTCCCGATCTGGGTTTCGTTCGCGAGCCAGCCAGCGCGGTTGCACAAGCTATTGTCGAGGGCATAGAAGCCAACGCTTTGCAGGTCATTCGTGGCGGGGAGGTGCGTGAGGCCATGATCGCCCAGAATCGCTTGGATCCCGCTTCCTTGGATGAGCGGTTCTTGACGCTCAAGCCCAAGCTTGCCGAGGCAGTCAAGGACCATTCCGCCCTCTGACATCCTATGAAGAAGTAGTCCATGACGAATACAAAGGCCATTGTTTTTGATCTTTACGGCACGTTGTGCGACGTCCATTCGGTCGTTCAACAGTGTGATGCCGCGTATCCTGGGCAAGGCATGCAGATTAGCGAGATGTGGCGGCAGAAGCAGCTCGAATATACCTGGTTGCGCAGCTTGATGGGGAAGTATGTTTCATTTGAGCAAGCGACCGATGACGCGCTCGTCTACACCTGCAATCACCTGAAGCTAGATCTCGACGAGACGGCTTGCGCCATGCTGTGCAATGCTTATCTGGATCTGTCGCCGCACCCAGAGGTACCCGCTGCATTGCAGCGATTGAAAAACATGGGACTGCCGCTGGCGGTCCTATCGAACGGATCAGTTTTCTCAATTGATAAAGTCGTCAGGAACGCCGGCTTGCGAGAGCATTTTTCCAATCTGATCAGCGTCGAGCAGGTCGGGGCTTTTAAACCCGATCCACGGGTCTATACGCTGGCCTGCCAGGAGCTTGGGCTATCGCCGCACCAGATTCTTTTTGTCTCGTCTAATGCATGGGATGTGGCCGGCGCGGGCCACTTTGGCTTCACGGTGTGCTGGGTGAACCGGCGTAACAGTCCACTCGAGGAGCTAGATGCCACCCCGGATGCGATGGTCAGCGGACTGGATGAGCTGCCTGAATTAATCCGTGCCGCACAGGGTTATTGTTTTGACCCTAATGAGCCTCTAAATGAGCGAATCTAGACTAGAAATGGTCACTTCGTAAGCCTAAAGTAATAACTCATCAAACCCATTGAAGGAGCTACATCATGAGCCGTATCACTATTCCCGCTATCGAATCGGCCACAGGCGCCACTGCCGATGTTTACGCCCAGGTCAAGAAGGTCGCGGGCGGTAGCGTCCCCAACGTGTACGCCATTTTGGGTCACTTGATCCCGGCTCCCCTGGCTGCAGTGCTCAACGCTGGAGGTGCACTGAGCTCGGGTAGCCTGAGCAAGCAAGACATCGAAACGATCAAGTTATTGATCAGCGAGCAGACTGGTTGCGACTACTGCGTGGCTGCGCACCACATGGTGGGCAAGATGGTCGGCCTGTCGACCGATGCTCTACAGGCAATTCGCACGGGCCATACCACGGGTGACGCTAAACGGGATGCCTTGGTGCGTTTCGTGCTGAACCTGCAAAACACGAGCGGTACTATCAACGAGGAGGAGTTCGCTGCCATTCGCGCTGCCGGCTACACCGACACGCAGCTAGCTGAGATCTCGCTGGCCATGGCCTTAGGGATCTTCACTAATACCTTCAACCGCATCAATGATACTGAAATCGACTTCCCAGCCGTTTAGTGAGTCGTCATACGGAACGCACTGTGCTGCAAGGTGTGTGCTCTGCCTAGCCTCCGGCACGATGCAAGCTGTCTCTGGCCTTAATCGGTTGTAGGCGGTGCCGATGTTTCGATGGCCGCCTTGATGTTGCGGATCAATGGGCTCCCAAAGATCGCCTAGTTTGATAGGAATTATTCAAAGTGGAAGGAAATAGTGGAACTACGTCATCTACGCTGTTTTCTCGCTGTAGCTCAAGAGCTCCATTTCGCGCGTGCGGCCGAACGGCTGCACATCGAGCAATCCCCGCTGTCACGGGCTATCAAGGAGTTGGAAGAAGAGCTCAATGTTCCTTTATTCGTTCGAACCACACGTAGCACTCGATTGACCCGAGCGGGTCAACTGTCCTTGGAGCACGTGCCTCGTGTTTTCACTGCTTTACAGCAAGCCCGAGACAGTGTGGTCGCGGCCACTAACGGTTTTTATGGACAGTTGCGTGTGGCATTGTCCGATTGCGTTACACCATCTCGTTTACCCATCTTGTTGGCATTGTGCCGTCAAGAGGAGCCGGAAGTTGAGATTCGGCTGTCTGAAGTGCCGTTGTCCCAGCAGATCAAAGGGCTGCGTGAGGACCTATACGACGTGGGCTTTGCTCAGTCGGATGACGTTGATGACGGTATCGTTGCTACACCTGTCTGGAGAGAGCCGCTCATGGTGGCGGTTCCAGCCTGGCATCCGTTGTTGGCCCACAAGCGCATCCCTCTGGAAGAAGTGTTGCGCTATCCGCTTGTACTTTGTGATCCCGAAGTAAGCGAGGGACACGCGAAGCAAATTGAGCGGGTGCTGCGCAAGGTAGATATGGAGCCCATGGTCGTCGAGCGCGTTACCTCGTGCGACCTAATGATGGCCTTGGTGTCAGCGGGCTTCGCCTTGGGTCTTGCGGGAGCTGGACGTATTGCGGCCAGTCGGGAGGAGGGCGCAGTGGCTCGGCCACTCGCAGGGCATTCCTCTGTGTTGACAACCTATTTGCTTCGGCGAGAAGGCGAGCCGTCCGATGTGTTGGCACGTTTTATTGAGCGCGTGCGGGCTATCGAATCGCCCGAATCATCTAGATCCACGTCGGGTCACCTTCCTGATTCCACGGACTCGTTCACATCGTGAAACAAATCGTTTCATGCCGGTTAGTGGCTTGCCTTGCCGCTTAGGGCCAGTCCGGATCTTTCGAGACGGTCGATAGGTCGGCGGCGAGCATGCCGACCGTTGATGAACTGGCGACCGATCCCGAACGGCTCAAGAAGTGGCGTCCGCAATGCAAGACGGATAGTGCCAAATTAAGCGATGAACTGTGCAAGCGGGTGGCAGAGGTGACACGCAAACGGTTCTAAGGCGATGGCGACACATCTTACACATCGCCGGAGGACTCACCCAAGTTCTGAGCGTAGGCAGGTCGCTACGATTCGCCTAATTTTTTGCTATACACGCCGCAATGTGCTTTGGCTTGCGGCATTTTTCGTTGATTGGACGCTGCACGCATTCTTTCCTTTTTCTCGACCATTCTGTTGTTAACGGTCTTTGACCGGTGCTGACCCAGCACTGATCCTGATACCTGCAGCACGCGCTTGTACAGCTTTTTCCACCAGAAATAAGTACAGGAAAGTCGGGAGCCAGGTTATGCAAGGGACGAACGTGCTGCTCGGGCAGATCGTCGTGGTATTCGCCGTCGTGATTGCTGGAGTGTGGGGAGCTACACAATGGACAGCCGCCGCCCTGGGTTACCAACTACGCCTGGGCTCGCCCTGGTTCGATTTTCTAGGCACGCCGGTTTATCACCCCTGGAAGTTGTTCGAATGGTGGTTTTTCTTCGATGCCTATGCGTCGCATGTGTTTGACATCGGGGGTGCCATCGCAGGCGGCAGCGGTCTGGTGGCTGTGGTGGTCGCTATTGCCATGTCCGTGTGGCGTTCGCGTCAGTCCAAACTGGTGACTACCTACGGATCCGCCCGTTGGGCCGATGCCGTTGAAATTCGCGAAGCCGGGCTGACCGATCCGGCGGGCGTTTTCCTCGGCCTGCATGACGGCCAGTACCTGCGCCATGAAGGGCCGGAACACGTCCTGACCTTTGCGCCTACGCGCTCTGGTAAGGGCGTGGGCCTGGTCGTTCCCACGTTGCTATCCTGGCCTGCGTCCGCCGTCATCCACGACATCAAAGGCGAAAACTGGGCCATCACTGCCGGTTGGCGTTCACGCTTTTCACACTGCCTGCTGTTCAACCCCACCGATTCCCACTCCGCTGCCTACAACCCTTTGCTGGAGGTACGGCGCGGCACCCATGAAGTGCGCGACGTGCAGAACATCGCCGACATCCTGGTCGATCCTGAAGGTGCGCTGGAGAAGCGAAACCATTGGGAGAAAACCTCGCACGCGCTGCTGGTCGGCGCCATCCTGCACGTGCTGTACGCGGCTGAAGACAAGACGTTGCGCGGCGTTGCTAACTTTCTGTCCGACCCGGCGTGCCCGTTCGAGCTGACCTTGCACCGGATGATGACCACGCGCCATCTGGGCGAGAGCATCCATCCTGTGGTCGCATCGGCCGCCCGTGAAGTACTTAACAAGAGTGACAACGAGCGCTCGGGTGTGCTGTCTACGGCCATGTCCTTCCTTGGCCTGTACCGTGACCCCACAGTGGCCGAAGTTACCTCGCGCTGCGACTGGCGTATCGCCGACCTGATTTCCGTCGAACATCCGGTATCGTTGTACCTCGTGGTCCCACCGTCCGACATCAGCCGCACCAAGCCGCTGATCCGCCTGATCCTCAATCAGATCGGGCGGCGGCTCACCGAATCGCTCGACGGCAGCGCCGGTGTGGAGCGCCGCCACAAGCTGCTGCTGATGCTCGACGAGTTCCCAGCACTCGGACGTCTGGATTTTTTCGAATCCGCGCTCGCGTTCATGGCCGGCTACGGCCTGCGCGCCTTCCTGATCTCGCAGTCGCTCAACCAGATTGACAAGGCCTACGGTCAGAACCATTCGATTCTGGACAACTGCCATGTGCGCGTGACCTTCGCCACCAATGACGAACGTACGGCCAAACGGATTTCCGAAACCCTGGGCACCGCCACCGAACTGCGCGCGCAGCGCAACTACGCTGGCCATCGGCTCGCGCCGTGGCTGGGCCACCTCATGGTGTCGCGCCAGGAAACGGCGCGCCCGTTGCTCACGCCCGGCGAAGTGATGCAACTGCCACCCGATGAATCGGTGGTGATGGTGTCGGGTCATGCACCGATCAAGGCCAAGAAGCTGCGCTATTACCTGGACGCCAATTTCAAGCAGCGGGTACTGCCGCCGCCGGTGTTGGCGGACGGAGGCTATGCCGATGTGCCTCCCGCCCGGCGCGACGACTGGAGCGGATTGGCGATTCCCACCGTGCTTACCACAGCGGCCACCGTATCCGTTGTTGGCGTGGGCAGCGCCGATGACGGCGGCCCGCGCCAGCAGCCTGAGTTGTCTGACGCCGCGACCTACAACCCCGAGCCGGAATACCCGGCCAGCGACCTGTCGCTGCTTGATGACGACGTGCCGCCCCTTTTTCACAGCCAGCTCGATCCGACCCTGCAACGCACGGCGCGGCTGGTATCTCTCGACCCTGACGACGGAATCCAGCTATGAGCCAATACCGCTTGAACCTCTTTATTCAACCCGAACATGCCAAGCGTTTGGACGAGTTGGCCGCGAAGAAAGGCGTCTCGAAATCCAGCATCGTTGCGGCCGCCTTGGCGTCCTGGCTGTCCCCGGACGCGGGTGACCAGCGCGAGGCGGCTATTGCCAAGCGGTTGGATCGCCTGTCGCGCCAGACCGAGCGCCTGGAGCGTGACCAGAACATCCAGATCGAAACCTTGGCGCTGTTTATCCGCTACTACCTGACCGTCAGCACGCCGGTGCCAGAAGCCCACCAGGACGCTGCCCGTGCTCACGGCAAGGCGCGTTTCGAACAGTTCGTCGAACAGCTTGGCCGCCACCTGCTGCGTGGCCGTAGTCTGGTACGCGACGTGGTGGAAGAGCTGCATCCCGACCCGATGCGGATGGATGATGCGGCGGAGCCGGCCGAAGCGCGGGAGCGTGCCTCATGAGCGCCGGGCCGCAGTCCTCGCCTGAACCCCGTTCGTCCGTTGCGACGTCACTGGATCGCCGCATTCAGATGCTGCGCACGGCGATGGGGCCGCTGATCGCCGCCGCCTTGGAAGATCCGGACGTGGTGGAAATCATGCTCAATCCTGACGGCTCGCTTTGGGTGGATCGCCTGTCGTCGGGCCGTGCGCCGCTGGGCGTGGAACTGTCCGAGGCCGATGGTGAACGCATCATCCGGCTGATAGCCGCCCACGTCGGTGCGGAAGTGCATCGCGGTCAGCCGCTACTGAGCGCCGAGCTACCGGAAACGGGCGAACGCTTCGAGGGCATCCTGCCTCCGGCCGCGCCGGGGCCGGCGTTTGCGTTGCGCAAACGCGCCGTGGGCGTGATTGCGCTGGAGCGCTACGTCACCGACGGGATGATGACCGCCGCGCACGCGGACTTTCTGGTGCGCGCCGTGCACGAGCGGCAGAACATCCTGATTGCCGGTGGTACCAGCACCGGCAAGACCACGCTCGCCAATGCCTTGTTGGCCGAAATCGCCGCTACCGGCGACCGGGTACTGGTGCTCGAAGACACCATCGAGCTGCAATGCGTCGCGCGCGACCATGTGCCGCTGCGCACCCGTGCCGGGGTCGTGACCATGCAGGAATTGGTGCGCGCCACGATGCGCCTGCGCCCGGATCGCGTGATCGTCGGCGAGGTACGCGGCGGTGAGGCACTGGATCTCATCAAGGTCTGGGGCACCGGCCACCCTGGTGGGATTGCCACCATCCACGCCAGTTCCGCGCTGGGCGCGTTGCTGCGCTTGGAGCAACTGATTCTCGAAGTCGCCGTGAACCCGCCGCGTGCGCTGATCGCCGAGGCGGTGAATGTCGTCGTCTACATCGCAGGACGCGGCCGCAAGCGCCGCATCGACACCATTACCCGTGTCGTTGGGTTCGACGGTGCGGGCTACCGCTTGGCGGATGCGCTGGAAACGCCGTGTCCCGAATTGCCACCTGTTTCAGATTTTCCTACCTCAACTCCCACCACTCTGGAGAATAGCTATGACGCCCGTTGATGCTTTCCGTATTTCCGCCGATCCGCTTCTCAACCCTGCACGGGTGCGCTGCCTGGCCAGTCCTGCGAAGCACGGTCTGCTGCTCGCTGCCCTGTTGCTGTTTCTGGTCGGCACGGCGCAGGCCGCCGGTTCCAGCATGCCCTGGGAAGGGCCGCTGGAATCCATCCTTGACTCCATCCAGGGGCCGGTAGCGCGCATCGTCGCGGTCATCATCATTATTGCCACCGGCCTGGCGCTGGCCTTTGGTGACACCAGCGGGGGCTTCCGCAAGCTGATCCAGATTGTCTTCGGACTGTCCATCGCCTTCGCCGCCTCTTCGTTTTTTCTGTCGTTCTTTAGTTTCTCCGGCGGAGCCATCGTATGAGTACGCCCGAGGAGTTTGCCGCCGGCTTTGAAGTACCGCTGCATCGCTCGCTAACTGAGCCGATCTTGATGGGTGGCGCGCCGCGCACCGTGGCGATCGCCAACGGCACGCTGGCCGCCGCCGTAGGGCTCGGCCTGCAACTGTGGATTCCCGGACTGGTGCTGTGGATCGTCGGCCATTCGCTGGCGGTCTGGGGCGCGCGGCTCGATCCGCAATTCATGGCCGTGTTCGCCCGGCACATCAAACACAAAGCGCTGCTTGACGTGTGAGGAAAATGCCATGTTGAATCTTGCCGAATACTGCCAGCGTCCCGCGTTACTGGCCGACTGGTTGCCCTGGGCCGGGCTGGTCGCGCCCGGTGTTGTACTCAATAAAGATGGGTCGTTTCAACGCACAGCGCGTTTTCGCGGGCCGGACCTGGATAGCGCGACACAAAGTGAGCTGATCGCGACTTCGGCGCGGTTGAACAATGCACTGCGCCGCTTGGGTTCGGGCTGGGCGCTGTTCGTGGAAGCCAAGCGTCTGCCCGCGGCGGACTATCCTCAATCGGACTTTCCGGAAAGCCTGTCCTGGCTGGTCGATCAAGAACGCCGCGCCGCGTTCGATCAAGCGCATAGCCACTTCGAGAGCGGCTACCACCTGACCTTAATGTATTTGCCGGCCGAGGAAGCCCGCGCCCGTGCGGCGGGCTTGCTCTACGAGAATCGGCCATCGCAAGGCGTGGACTGGCGCGAGCGGCTGAACGCCTTCGTCTCGGAGACGGATCGGGTCTTCGACCTGCTCGATGGCGTCATGCCGGAAATTACCTGGGTTGACGACAGCCAGACGCTGACGTATCTGCATGGCACTATCTCGACGCGCCGCTTCGCGCTGGCGGTGCCGCAAGTGCCGTTTCACCTGGATGCGCTGCTGGCTGACTGCGCGCTGGTCGGCGGCCTGGCGCCCATGTTGGGCGACCAGCATTTGCGTGTTGTGTCGGTGCGCGGCTTTCCGACCTCCACCTGGCCAGGATTGTTGGATGATCTCAACCGATTGGGCTTTGCCTATCGCTGGAGCACACGGTTTCTGTGCATGGACAAGGCCGAGGCCGAGAAAGAGCTGGGACGCCTGCGTCGCCAGTGGTTTGCCAAACGCAAGAACGTCATCGCCTTGCTGCGTGAAACCATCTTCCAGCAGGAAAGCCCGTTGGTCGATACCGATGCAAATAACAAGGCGGCCGATGCGGATGCCGCCTTGCAAGAGCTGGGCAGCGATCAGGTGGCTTTTGGTTATGTAACGGCGACGGTGACGGTGCTCGACGACGATGCGGCCCGTGCCGACGAGAAGTTGCGAATGATCGAGCGCGTGATCCAGGGCCGGGGCTTCGTCACTATCCCTGAGACGCTCAATGCCGTCGATGCCTGGTTGTCGTCAATTCCAGGCAATGCCTACGCTAACGTGCGCCAGCCCATTATCTCGACGTTGAACCTGGCCCACCTGATGCCGGTGTCGGCGGTGTGGGCCGGCCCCGAGCGAAATGCCCATCTCGATGGGTCGCCCTTGATCGTCACCCGCACCGATGGCGCGACACCGTTCCGGCTGGTCACGCACATCGGCGATGTGGGCCATACGTTGGTGGTAGGTCCGACCGGCATGGGCAAGTCGGTACTGCTGGCGACGCTGGCCTTGCAGTTCCGTCGCTATCCCGGCTCGCGCATCTTCGCCTTCGACATGGGCCGCTCCATGCGCGCCACCATCCTGGGGCTGGGTGGCGAGTATTACGACCTGGGCAATGACGGTGAGATCGCCTTCCAGCCGCTAGCCCGCATCGACCAGGAGGGCTATCGCACCTGGGCCGCTGAATGGGTGGAAGGTCGGTTGCTGCACGAGGGCATGGATGTGGGGCCGGACGAGAAGGCGGCCATTTGGTCGGCGCTGGGCAGCCTTGCCGGTGCGCCGGTGGAGCAGCGCACGCTCACCGGCCTGTCGGTGCTGCTGCAATCCAACGCGTTGCGTCAGGGGCTGTCGCCCTATGTGCTGGGTGGCGCCCACGGCAAGCTGCTCGACGCGGACTCGGATCGGTTGGGTTCCGGTGCCGTGCAGTGCTTTGAGATGGAAGAGCTGATGCACAGCAAGGCGGCGGTGCTGGCCGTGTTGGGCTATCTGTTCGCGCGTTTTGATGAACGCTTCGACGGTGCGCCCACGCTGCTGATCCTAGATGAGGCGTGGCTGTTTTTGGATGACCCCGTGTTTGCGGCGCGAATCCGCCAGTGGCTCAAAACCCTGCGCAAGAAAAACGTCTCGGTGATCTTCGCCACACAGAGCCTGGCCGACATCCAGAACTCCAGCATTGCCCCAGCCATCGTGGAGAGCTGCGCGATCCGCATCTTTCTGCCCAACGCCCAGGCCACCGAACCGCAGATCCGTTCGATTTACCAGAACTTTGACTTGAACAGCCGCCAGATCCGCATCGTAGCCGAAGCGGTGCCCAAGCGCGATTACTACTACCAGTCGCGGCTGGGCAATCGCCTGTTCGACCTGGACTTGGGGTCAGTGGCGTTGGCCTTTGCGGGCGCGTCCTCGCCGCAAGCGCAACGCGACATCGACCGTGTCGTGGCTGACACCGGCGTGTCTGGGTTTGCCAGCGCCTGGTTGCGACATAGCTGTCTGGATTGGGCGGCGGACCTGTTGCCTACGTTTCCAAACCCTACGCAAGTCGCTTCCCCTTCTTTTGCCAATCCTCCTCAGGAGCATCTGTCATGAAACTCTCTTCCCGTTTAGCGTCGATTACCTTTGCCTTGCTGGCTAGCCTGCTTTTGACTTCGCCTCCTGCAGTGGCGTGGAAAACCGTGTTTGATCCGTCGAACTACACCCAGAACACGCTGACGGCTGTGCGCACGTTGGAACAGATCAACAATCAGATCACCCAGCTTCAGAACGAGGCGCAAATGCTGATGAATCAGGCGCGCAATCTGACCAATCTGGACTTCAATATCGTCAACCGTCTGCGCTCTACGTTGGCAACCACGGAACGGCTGATTGCCGAGGCGCAAGGGCTGAACTATGACGTGACGAACATGGATCGGGAGTTCGCACGGCTCTATCCGGACCAGTACGCCGCAACCGTCAGCGGCGATCAGATGGCGCAGGACGCACGAGAGCGTTGGAAGAACACGCTCGACGGTTTGCACACCGCGATGCGCATGCAAGCGCAGGTGTCGCAGAACCTGGCGCAGGACGAAAGTGCCTTGACCGACTTGGTAAGCCAAAGCCAGTCCGCGACCGGCGCGTTGCAGGCCATGCAGGCGACCAACCAGCTCCTGGCCTTGCAGGCGAAACAGTCTATCCAGGCGCAGCAACTCCAAATCACGCAGGACCGTGCGGCGTCGCTGGAGCTGGCGCGGCAAGCGGCGGCGACCGAGCGCGCCCGAGAGGTGCGCCAGCGCTTCATGGATGGCGGCACGCCGTACACGCCGCATTCCGTGCAGTTTTACGGCAACTGACGGGGACCGGCCATGAACGACGTAACGGTGATCGACCGTTTCCTTGATACGTTCTCGCGCTACATCGACTCGGGCTTCGGGTTGCTGCAAGGCGAAGTCGCATTTCTCACGGCCACGCTGATCGTCATCGACATAACTATCGCCGGGCTGTACTGGGCCATGAGCCATGCCAGCGGTCAGGGCGATGACGTGATCGCCAAGCTGATCCGCAAGGTGCTCTATGTCGGCGCCTTTGCCTACATCATCGGCAACTTCAATTGGCTAGCGGGCATCGTGTTCCGGTCATTCGCCGGCCTGGGCTTGGCGGCTACCGGTTCAACCTTGAGCATGGGGAACTTCCTGCAGCCGGGAAGGCTGGCCAAGATCGGTATTGATGCAGGATCACCGATTCTGGAGCAGATCGGGGTCGTCTCAGAAAACGGAATCTATGGTCACTCCCGTTTTTGCAACACCGATT
>ERZ1106983.2592-NODE-2592-length-11639-cov-4.963657_pt1 | contig 11639 bp, 9 predicted proteins | sample MGYA00403693_ERZ1106983 | MGnify/ENA primary metagenome ERZ1106983 (study PRJEB35170, sample SAMEA104062420) | human gut metagenome | biome: human gut; feature: human-associated habitat; material: faeces | place: Denmark | collected 2012-07-13 ...
TAGCTTTATTTATGATTTATTTACTTTTTATTTCTTGTGTTTTGCACCTCTCTAAATATTATAGCATATCGACAACGCAAACGCAATATATAAAAATACATATATATCCCATTTGCTGACTTTGTTTTCTTCTTTTCGATTTTTGGCAGAATATTGACAAAATAGATATGCTTGTGATATGCTTTTTTCAGTGTGTTTTTGGAAAAGATATTTAGGAGTAAAACCAATGATAGAAAAAATACTTATTCGTGGAGCAAAAGTCCACAATCTTAAAAATATAGATGTAGATATTCCGTTGGGGAAAATTGTAGGTATTGCAGGAGTGTCGGGTTCGGGTAAGTCCTCTCTTGCAATGGGGGTATTATATGCGGAGGGTTCTCGGCGCTATTTGGAAGCGCTGTCTACCTACACTCGCCGCCGAATGACACAGGCATCGAAAGCAAGTGTAGATGAGGTGCTTTATGTACCCGCCGCACTTGCATTACATCAGCGTCCCGGTATACCGGGAATACGCAGTACATTCGGAACGGGAACGGAGTTGCTAAACAGTTTGCGACTTATGTATTCACGTTTATCAAACCACCGTTGCCCAAACGGACATTACTTAAAACCGTCACTGGCGGTTGCCGCAGGGAAGGAATTAGTCTGCTCGGAATGTGGCGTTCACTTTTATGCACCGTCGGCAGAGGAGTTGGCATTCAATTCGCAAGGTGCTTGTCAAAAATGTGGCGGTACAGGAATTGTTCACACCGTTGATATGGCATCACTTGTGCCTGATGACTCTCTTACGATTGATGATGGTGCAGTTGCTCCGTGGAACAGCTTGATGTGGTCATTAATGACGGACGTTTGCCGTGAGATGGGGGTGCGTACAGATGTACCGTTCCGTGACTTGACGGAACATGAAAAAGATATTGTCTATCACGGTCCGGCGGTTAAAAAACACCTTTTTTACAAATCCAAAAATACGGAAAATGCAGGTGAATTGGATTTTACATATTTTAATGCCGTTTACACGGTGGAGAATGCTCTTGCAAAAGTCAAAGATGAAAAAGGCATGAAGCGAGTAGAGAAATTTTTAAAAGAGGATATTTGTCCCGAATGTCACGGAACACGTCTTTCCGCCGCCGCCCGTGCACCGAAATTAAGAGGAATATCGCTTGATGAAGTTTGCAATATGACACTTTCCGAACTTGTGGATTGGGTGCGTGGTGTTCCGACAAGCCTGCCTGATGAGATGAAACCTATGGCTGAAAGTATCTGTGAAACTTTTGAAAGTATGGCGAAAAGGTTAATTGATTTAGGTCTTGGCTATCTGACTCTTGACCGTTCGGCAGCCACACTTTCGACAGGCGAACGTCAGCGTATGCAGCTTGCCCGTGCCGTGCGTAACCGCACCACAGGTGTTCTTTATGTGTTGGATGAGCCGTCAATCGGTCTGCACCCGTCTAATATTGTCGGACTTACAGGTGTTATGCACGATCTTGTATCGGATGGCAATTCGGTTATTTTGGTAGACCATGACACGCAGATTTTGAAAGAGGCAGACTGGATTGTGGAAATGGGACCGGAAGCGGGGGCAAATGGCGGTCATGTGATTGCACAAGGTACAATCGCAGATGTGGAAGCAAACCCTGCTTCTCAAATAGGACCTTTTATATCCGGTAAAGCCGAAACAAAACTAAGGTCATGTGCTGCAAAGGAAGAAATGTTCGTAAACGGAAATATTCATTTGTCCACATCTCAAATACATACGGTCAAGCCGTTGGAAGTTGACATTCCCAAAGGCAGACTTACCGTTGTTACAGGAGTGTCGGGTTCGGGCAAGACGACTTTGGTGCTGGAAAGTTTAATTCCCGCACTTGATGCAAACATAAACGGTCATGCGTTACCGGAGCATATAAGAAATGTTACCGCCGAGGGTATACGACGTATCAAACTGATTGACGCAACACCTATCGGAATTAATGTTCGTTCTACGGTGGCTACCTATGCAGGTGTTCACGATGAATTGCGAAAACTTTACGCAAAGTCCGAGGACGCAAAAAATAAAGGCTATAAGGCAAGGGATTTTTCGTACAATACAGGCTCATTACGTTGTTCGGATTGTGACGGTACAGGTGTTGTCAGTCTTGACGTGCAATTTCTTCCAGATGTAAATATTCAATGTCCTGATTGTCATGGCTCACGTTACTCAAGAATTGCTTATGATGTGAAGCTTACAAATAAAGCGGGTGAAAGTGCTTCTCTACCCGAACTTATGGATATGGATATAAACACAGCTGTTGAATTTTGCAAGGATATGAAAACCGTCAGCCAAAAGCTGAATACGCTAAAACAGTTGGGACTTGGTTATCTGACACTTGGCGAGGAAACACCGAGCCTATCCGGCGGTGAAGCACAACGTTTGAAACTGGCAAGTGAGATTGGAAAGATACAGAGTGATTCTGTTTTCATATTTGATGAGCCGTCAATCGGTTTGCATCCGTTAGATGTACAGGTATTGCTCAAAGTTTTTCAGGCACTTTTGGATAACGGTGCAACCGTAATTGTCATTGAACACGACCTTGACGTAATTCGCAATGCCGATTATGTTATAGATATGGGACCGGGAGGCGGTGAAAATGGCGGTAAAATCATTGCAAGCGGAACACCGCAGGAAATAAAATTGAATAAAAAAAGTATAACAGGCAGATATTTATAAAATTAAGCACCTATTTTCATAATCGAAAATAGGTGCTTTTTATTATATATTCCATACTACTTCACAAGTGCCGTCTTCGCATATGAATATTTTATGTATAAGTACATTGCAAACGGCTTTGCGTTCGTCTGCGTTTGCGTTTTTCCACTTTTGTGATAGGTTTATAACACTGATTATTTCATTTTCTTCACTTTCAAGATCTTCGATTTTTTCTGTAATCGCCTTGCTTTCTTCGGACAACTTTTTGGCTTTTTCATTCAGAAGTGATTTCATATCCGATTTAAAACTGTCGTCCAGAAGCATATTAACAATCTTTTCTTGTGACTGTTTAATTTCGCTAAGCTGATTTTTCAGCAGATTAATCTTGTTTGAATTATCGGTTGAAATCTTTTTGCGAGAGCCTTTCAGTGACTGGAGTTTTTCGGCGATAAGGTTATATACCATATCTTCTAAGCTGTCGGCATACAGCGTCACTTTAGGACCGTTGCATATGCGATTATGCGACTTGCCTGTACAACTGAAATAACGTGTTTGTGTGCCGTCTTTTTTCTTACCGCCTTTTGTTACGGTCATTGTTCTGCCGCATTGCTTACAAGCAATTTTACCGCCGAGCCAACTTGTAGAGTTGTTGATGGAATTGCCGAGCTTTTTATTTTTCTCAATTTTCTTCTGACATTTTAGCCATAGGTCAGAATTTATAATACCATCATGCGGCATAACCACTATTTTAATATCCGACATATCATCCGCAGTATGCTTTGATTTGCCGTAGGTTTGTATTCCGTGCAAGCCGTCAAATTGATTGATGTCGCTCATGATGTTGGCATTGCGTTTTGAGTAGTATTCGTATATGGCGTTATCAGCCTTTACGTAGATTGGATTTTTTATGATATTTGACAGCTTTGCAGTAGACCAGCTTCCTGTGGTGGCTGAAATGTTGTTGTCAATCAAATTATCCATAAGCCGCCGCAGTGTTACATTCGGTACTGAATAATTTTCAAAAATATATTTTATCTGCTCAATTTCGTTTGTAACAGGCTCAAACATTTTTGTTTTGACGTTGTTTATAACAGTATCTTTTAAATTAAAACCGTACGGACGGCGACCGCCCATATACAGTCCCATTTCACTTCTGTAAGCGTATGCGTGCTTGACGCGTTCAATAATGCTTTTGCGTTCAAATTCGGCGAATACCATAAGTATTTTCACAATCATTTCACCGTACGGACTTGACGTGTCGAACGATTCTTGAGAGGAAACAAACTGAACATTGTGCTTTTTGAGCGTTTCCAAAATGCCTACAAAATCCGAAAGACTTCGGCTGATACGGTCAAGACGGTACACAATAACCTTGCTGATTTTACCGCGTTCAATTTGACGCATCATTTTCTGAAATCCGTCACGGTCAACATTGCCGCCCGAATATCCGTTGTCGATAAATTCAATGGTTTTCTCACTGCGTTCATCAGGCTTGATTACTGATTTGCAGTATTCTATCTGTGTTTCGCATGAAATACTGTTTTCACGTTCTATTGATTTTCTTGCGTATAACGCAATCGCCATCTTTGCTTCCTCCTTTCAGATTTTATTGATATTATTTCTTATCAAAGATACGATACAATTCTTCTATAATTTCTTGCTTTTGTTGCTCCGCTTGAGAATTATTCACAAGCGAACGCTGATGTATTTGATATGTATTGTTTCTTATATCCGTGTATTCCGACATTATGATTACCTCCGTTTTTAGTTTATTTTATGCGGTGTATAGTTTGTCTAAATACTCCCGCAAATCGGTAGGGGAGAATCGTTAAAGCCAAAACTGTCCTGCGTGATGATAACATCGGAAAAATCACAATTAAGCTCAGAATTGACTATTTTTAATATGTTGTAAAGACTAAAATCAAAAGTAATACTTGTCAGTCCTGACGGTGTTATGTATGCGTTGTTTCGCTTGTATGTTCTGTCGCTGTAGTGACAATCGATAATTGTTCCTTTGTTTCCACTACGAACGATTTCAAGCAAAATCGACCTGTGAATACGATTTTTTAGTCTTGTTTTATATGTATTATTATCGTTTACAAGAATTAAAAATTTATATTTGGTTTTGACTTGTGTTTTTAATTTGATGTATTCTTCTGTTGATAAATGGTTTTCGGTATCGGAAAATTCAATTCCGAAAAATGTTTTATCAAGCTCATTTTTGAATACATCAATTAAACTGTCACAAGTACAGTGTGAAGTATGAAATTTGCAGGGAACGGCATTATGTCCGTTCCTTGCAGGTCTGTCGGTGTAAAAACAATCTGAAATGAAAATTTCGTTATTATTAATTTGTAGTTGTATGTATAACCGCCTCCCATGATTATTTTTGAATATGGCTTGATATGTCTGCCCTTGTTTTTTGTCTAAATGTAAAATACTTTTTTGCATTGTGTTTTCCTCCTCTATGAAAATAATATATAAATGAAACAAGGGCAGTTACATATCGGCTTCAGCAATTACAAGCCATAAACTTGTTTGTGACCGCCATTCTCAAAAAAACTATACAAATTAGCATACAGCCTTTCGGAATTTCTTGATAATGAATCGCAACGAAGTTCTTCGCGATACTTATTTGGAACATCCGATAAGTATTCGTCAAATTTATCATAGTCCGGCTGTTGTTTCTTAAAAGCTTGAATCATGATATATAGCAATGCTTTTGCACATTGTGAATATGCTTGTTCTTTCTTTGTTTTTACTGTTTTAAATGCACTGAGTGCTTGTTCTGAGCATAATATACAGTTGCTTTTGAGTATTTCTCGGATGGATTTAGCATTGTACCCATCGAAACTGAAAACGACTGCATAATGGTTGATGGTTCTTAATTTCTTGTCGGTGTGTGTTGTAATATGACCATGGTTTTTTAGCAGTATCCAAATGTATGGATAAAATGCAGCGACACCTTGACTTATAAGATAAAATAAGTCCTGACAAATCTTGATTATTGCGTTATCATCAAGTAAATAAGCTTGATTTACCAGTTGTTTAAAATGATTATTAATTATTTTAAACGACTCGTTATTGTCTAAAATATTAATATTATTTAATACTGTTTTGATGAGCAAAGAATGAAATCTTTCATCCTTTTCACCTAATAGTCCAAGAATTTTTACCTGTTCTGTTGGTGAGATATGGTTAGGATTTAGAAGAAGCGAAATTGCTTCTTCTGATTTATTTTCTCCCGAAAGGTTATCATAAATTTGTGCTATTAGTTGATCATTCTTTGTGTATAGATTTTCGCTTTCAGTACTCATAGTTTGATGTCCTCCTTATCATAAGTCAAATAACGGTTGATATTATTTCTTGGTAAACATATAACGGATTGCCTAAATTGTCCTTTTCGATATTCGTATGAACGACGGTTATCCTTTGTTATAAGTAATTTTTCACTTTCTAATTTTTGGTAAAGTTCTTGCCGAGATAAATCAAACGAAATGCCTTCATTTTGGCATGCAAGTTTGATTTTAGCAAAAACATTAACGCTTTCAATCCAAACATAGTTATCATCGTATAAAATATCTGTTTTTGGTGTGTCATTGGTGATTTTTGATGTATTTATTGTATATAACTTGTTTTCGACACGTAATGATTCAAGTGTCTTGAAAAATATGAAGATGCTGTCGTTTTCAAGATAACGCTTGCTTTGCTCGGCGATGTAGTGACGAATGTTTGATGGAAAATCACTGATGTTGGCGAAAAATATATTTTTTGCAGTGCAATATTCGCAAAACATATCGTAAATTGCCAAAAACCAACAACACATTGATGTATAACGTGCGTGCCATTTCGGAGCTTCGTGATGCATAATGCTATCTCGATGATCCAAGAATGTTTGCCTCAATTTAATACAAAAGTCAATATCTAATGTGTATTGAATAAAATCAGCCAATGCACCTCTGAACTCAGCTTGTGAGGCCTGTAACTCCGTTAATGCCTGCAAATTGACTGCCTCTTGAAAGTCGATAATGAGCATACGCGGAATCGACGAAAATCGTACTTTTGGGATCTGTTCACCTGTGACAACCGTGATTGTATCAGACGATTCGGATACGATTTTTTTACCACTCATTTTTTTAGCAACTGATGATTTGTCACCGTTAAGGCGTATGATTTTTTCGAGCTTGGCAGTTATTTCTCTGTCAGTATTTGTATAAAAATCATCAACGATTGTAATCATATCACGCGACTGTTTTAAGGTTGCTATAATACTGGCAACTGTGTCTTCAAAAGAACAAACACTAAAATTTTCATTATTATATGGATTGAGTGTAGCTTGAACAGTAGAAGTTTTATAGCTACCTGTGCGACCTATAACAGCCAAAATAAATGACGGTCGATCTGTGCCTAAGTTACCCAATCGTGATATGCAAGTGCTTAACAAAAGGGTAAACAAAAAGATGAGGCCCTCTGTCTGACTTTTGAAGCACGGAAGATACTTTTCAAAAAAGAAGTTTGCACTTGCATGTTCGATTGTACAAGGACTTCTAAAAAATACATTTCCAATAGTATTTATTGAAGTTGGCGAGATGAGGTTATCACCAAAAATGTATTTGTTATCAAATGCACCAACAAAACCGTAAACACATTCCTCGTCAATATTCTCCGATAGCTTATGGTAAATTTTCTTGCAAATGTCCCATTCATTTTCTGATAGGCGACTTACACCTTTTGTACCAAACTTGTAAACAAGATTAGGATTTTCAATTTCGGACGGCTGAATTGAAATTTTTTCGAAGATTTTCTTTCTTGTCATCAGTTTTACATCAATTTCAAATGTATCATTTGCGTTAAGGTTGACGGTTCTGTGTTGTTTCAATGGTATAATTATAGCTGAAGGAACGTTCAAATTAGTTCTTTCTTCAATTTCATCTGTAATATCATGGATATTGTTAGTTTGTGTATGATTTAATAAATTCATTTGTTTCCTCCTATATTTCTAGATTGTTTATCTCGTTTCAAAAAGCGCTTTGTCATGCCGTTTGTGCCTGCGAAATTACGCCTAAAAAGTTTCGCAAACACTTCGCATATTAGTGATTTTTTAGATTAATCTTTCAAGCTATCAGCTGATGTATATAATAATACGCTTAAATAATCTGCAAATAAATAATAAAACACGTAATATAAAAATATTTTAGAAAAAAATATTGCATAACTTGTGCCGAAATGATATAATTTTATAAAATGAGTTTGGAATGAAGCGGAGTATTGTAATTTGAAACATTAATTGGCAAAAAAGGTGGATTGTTATGTGGAAGAAATTTTGTGAGCAGGATACGAATGAAGAAAACAAACTGCGTATGAAATATGAACGTAGATTTCGTTATCTACTGAGATGGAATATAACGAATGAAGAAGGATTGTTTAAAAAAGAGTTGTTTGACAAACAACACGCAATAAGTTTAACCCGATTAGGAAAATATTTATTTGGCTATATGTGTGCAACTTCGAATATACCATATAAGTATATTGGAGATTATTTATATGCGATAGAAGAAGAAAAGCCAATATCAAAGTGGAGAACTAAGGGGGAAACTTTGTTTAATTATTTGGTGGAGAATCCTGTTAAATTTAAGTTGGATAAAGAACCTATGACTGATATATCTGAAGAGTCGATTAAAGAAAATAATTCGATTATAGTATTTATAACTAAATTTGAAGCGGTTGATAGCGTGTGGGATAAGATGCTAAATGAGAACGATGAAGATAATTCCACTGAAACAATGAACGACACAGAATATAATCCCATAAATGATATGAAACAATACTTTGAAGGGATAATAGAAGGCATAGATGATAATTATTTAGGCAAGTATTATCGTAAGGAACATATAAAGGGCGGATATATAAAGAAATATAAATTTAAAGACAGATATACAATATTTTCAATAATACTTCTATATTTTCTAAACATTATATTTTGTTTTTACATTGGTGAACAAGGATGGTTATTTGGAAGATTTACAAAAAAAGAAGACAGTGTTCGAATCGAAGATTTAAAAGACATTATGTTCGTATTAAATAAAGATATGCAGGGAGCATGGGGTACAGGTGAAGAAACTATGAATAATAAAAAAAATAGACATGTTGAAAATTCACAAAAAGATATAGAACAACAGATGCGTAAATATATTATTAAAAAGTTTTTTCAACCAAATAAAAAATGCAATATTTCATTCAACAGACTTCCGTATATGAAATTCTTAATAATAAATAATAAATTTTCTGATTTTGTTGATGAACTAATCAAAGATATTGCTGTTTGGGTATATGAGAAAAATCATTGCGAAACGAAATACATAAACTGTGCGAAGATTATTATTGATGATATGAAAAATGCTTTTAGTAAAATCGTTCGAAACGTTTACTATGGGGAAAATTATAATTATAAAAATGAGGAAAACTTTATAGATCCCGAATTCTTTTGGGAAGATGAGGATGAAGATGAGTCTGAAAAGATCATGCTTGATATATTATCTATATTCAGTATATTAACGAAAGAAGCAAATAATTACGGTATAAAATGCAAAGTACCGAAAACGGAGCGTACAGCAGCAACCAAAGTTGACGGTGGCAAAGGGGAGCAAATAAGCAAATTACGATTGTTTGTTGATAATATGTTGACCGATAAATGTTCTCAGTTCAGTAACAATGAGGGCTATAACAACATGATCAATAGTATTGGCGGATATGAATTTGAAAGAATATTTCAACCTATCAACTTTATATTGGATTCGATGATTAGTATTAAGATGGATGAAGATAAGAATTTGAAAAATAGGATTAAAAATATACGCCACTACGATAATGTGAAGGACAAATATAAGTATATAGTTAATGTAACAAATTACAGTACATATCCTGTATTTTTGGGGACGTATTTGAAACGTATGTATCTTGAGACTGAGATAAACGTTGATAAATGGGTATTTTATTATATAAAGAATTATCGAGAGTGTTTTTGTGACATTTATGATTCCTATGAAGATGAAGAAGATGAACAGACTTCGGAATTTTCTTATGAAGGTGGACACACACTGGAATATTCTTGTAAATATGAAAAAAATATAAAGAAAAAAGTAGAACTTCTTCTAAAATATGGAGAAATGAAAGAAGAACAAATAGCGGAATCTTCCTATAAAGATGAACATACACAGGAATTTTCTTATAAAGATGAAGAAACAGAAGAGGAACAAGCACTGGAATTAGATGTACTTGCTGATGAAATAAAAGATATATTTAATCAAAATAGTTACGGCATGATGAATATAGAGAATAATTATATAGAAGCTATGTTATCAGAAACGTTTAGATATAAAGACATAGATAAAAATATGAGATTATCCGTAAGAGTGAAGGATGCATTTATAAAATACAATAGCGATAAGTGGTTAGAGAAGTTCAAGGATGTAAATACTGAATGGATAAACGAGTGTATTTGCTTGGGTGAATTTTTCGAAAATATAATGAAAGAAATGTCTGAATATTTGGAACAGATTTGCGAAAAAGAAGATATTATTGCTTGGAGCAGAAATGTTGTTGAGGAATGTAAAAAAGAAGATGATATAAATAAGCTTTCCGAACATCTGTATGGTATTTGGAATAGCGTCTATAATTATGCCATAGGAAATAAAATTGCAATAACCAAAGTGCGTAATGAATATTTTGAAAAATATTTCTCTTCGTTGAAAAATGAAAGAAGACAAGAGGAAGAAGAATTGATATAAGATTTAGTGAAATAGTTTTTATACAAATATTATTGGAATGTAGCAAGATATGTGATATAATAAAATATATAATTGAATCATCAGTTGAATTGTTCAGAATACGGAGGGGTGAAAATGGCACTTGAAAATAGATTAGGCATAACAGATTCTACTGAACTTGCACGAACAGAAGAAAAAATAAGTAAGAAAAAGGCACTGAAGCTGTTTGAAACAGGTATTCTTGATACATTAACCCACGGTACGTTTGAAACGCTGTGTGTTATTCATAAATATTTATTTGAAGATATTTATGATTTTGCGGGAAAAATCAGAGAAGTAAATATTGCAAAGGGGAATTTTCGCTTTGCTCCGTTGATGTATTTGTGTTCGGCACTTGAGAATATTGATAAAATGCCTCAATCCTCATTTGATGAAATTATCGAAAAATATGTTGAAATGAACATCGCTCATCCATTCCGTGAGGGTAACGGCAGGGCAACTCGTATTTGGTTGGATTTGATTTTGAAAAAAGAAATCGGAAAAGTTGTTGACTGGAGCAAGGTTGACAAGGAAGATTATTTGCTTGCGATGGAGCGTAGTCCTATTCGTGATCTTGAGATTAAATATGTTCTCAAAAATGCTTTGACAAACAAAATCAATGACCGTGAAGTGTATATGAAAGGCATTGACACGAGTTATTATTATGAGGGTTACACAACTTTTAAAACGGAAGATTTAAAGTAGGTGCAGAGTATGGATATATTTAATTATATTATTGCAAACTCTGATTTGCATGATGATAATTATGGACTTCTGTACGATAGTGAAACATTTGAATTTAAGTCTGTATCACCGTGTTACGATCACAATGTTACATTTCAAGAGGGATTTTTAGGATTGTCAAGAACAACAATGGGTAATTCTGCATCTGTGCCGTTAGATGACCTTTGCGAACATTTTATGGTCAATCATAAGGACATTGCTCAAAAACTTAAATCAATAGATTTAGACGAGGTTAAAGCATATCTTTCCGGAAGGCAGTTCAATGAGCTTAATGAATGAATCGCCAATGTGAGAGTGTGAGATTATTTCTGTAAAATTAATTTTTCTATGATAAAATACTTAGTTTTATTTGGGCAGATAAGCAAAATTCAGCTTATCTGCCTTTTTGTAATATAGCACGGATTTTC
>ERZ1106983.2593-NODE-2593-length-11635-cov-4.476684_pt1 | contig 11635 bp, 8 predicted proteins | sample MGYA00403693_ERZ1106983 | MGnify/ENA primary metagenome ERZ1106983 (study PRJEB35170, sample SAMEA104062420) | human gut metagenome | biome: human gut; feature: human-associated habitat; material: faeces | place: Denmark | collected 2012-07-13 ...
AGCCTAAACTTTAAAAAAAGCATGGTAATCCTGTGGTAAGATTTTAATATTTTTAAAATAATAAACCTTAAAAATATTAAAATAAACTCAGACGGTCATTCGTAAGAAGTAGCTTTAAGGTGAAATTCCTTATTGTGAAGCGCCATCCTCTTATATTGTAATATAAGATGAAGATATGACCTACTCCCACATTTAAAATAAGAAACAAAATGTGTTAAAGTACTGGGAAACCAGGGGTATAAAGGATTGATTTAGATTCACAGAATACAAAAAAGCAAATTATTGCACACAACATTGCAAAATTCTGGGGATTTGATAAGGTTTTAAAAGTGGCTACATTTTCTGAAATGACTTCTAAAACAGCAGTAGAAAAATCTTGTAAAGGTTTAGGAATCTCTGATGATGTAGCAGGGTATCTTAAATCTTTAATACCTGTAGATAGAGGTATGATATGGAGCCTTAAAGATTGTTTAGAAGGAAATCCAAAAAAAGAAAGAAAACCTGTAAGAGATTTTATAAATGAAATTAATAAATACCCCGGTCTTAAAGAATGTGCTTTGGCCTTAGAGGGTATTATTGTTGGTAGAGGACTTCATGCCGCAGGATTAATTATCTCTAATGAACCTTATACTAATTATATTTCTTGTATGAGAGCACCCAACGGAGATTTATGTACCTGTTATGATTTGCAGGATTGTGAAGATTGTGGAATTGTTAAAGTAGATATGCTTACAGTAAAAGCCAGCGATAAATTAAGAACTACTATGGATTTATTGGTTGAGCATAATTATTTAAAGTGGCAAGGAACTTTGAAAGCCACATATGACAAATATTTACATCCTGACGTTATTAATTATGATAATCCTGCAATGTGGGGTATTATTAAAGATATTTATTCTTTATTTCAGTTTGATACTCCTGTATCAGTAAATGCTATTAATGTAGTACAACCAAAAAATTTAATGGAGTTATCAGCCACTAATTCTATTTTGCGATTAATGGGTAGTGGAGAAACTACAGAAACACCTTTACAAAGATATGCTAGATATGCTGATATAAAAGAGTGGGAAAAAGATTGTCATGCTTATGGATTGACAGAAGAAGAAATGGATGTTATACGGCAATATTGTTCTGATTCTCGTATGCTTCCAGAATCCCAAGAGAAAGTAATGCTTATCTCTATGGATAAAAGAGTGGCAGGATTTAGTCTTAAACAGGCTAATAAGCTAAGAAAAGCTATTGCTAAAAAAGACCCAGTAGTGTTAGAAGAAACCAGAATTATGTTCTTTGAACACTGTGCTAAACAGGGATGCAGAGAATTATTTGCCAATTATATATGGTATGAATTATTTGGTATGAGTTTTGGCTATGTAATAATGGTCATGATTTGTGAACCCTATCAGGGGTGTGTTGCATAGAAGTGCAATGCTAACGGTATCAGTTGAATAAGACCGCTGTACAAGAGTTACAACTAGATTACAGCATAATAAAAAGGACGAAGCCGCTGACTAAGAAATTCTAAGGTCTATATTAAGATATATAGATAGCTGATAATACCGTGTCAAGCTTTAATAGTAATATTAAAGAAGATGTAGAGACTATTCCGACAGGAAGTACATTAACTATTGATACGTTAATGGAAGTGCAAATCTGTAATATTAAAAAATGAATGATGATGAAGTGGCTGAAATGACGGGGATTACTAAATCTACATTAGTTAGGAATAATCCTAATAAAAGGAAATTAAATAGAAACTAAAAAAATTGTCGTCTTTGTTATTTTTTATAATATCATTCATTCATTTTTTTAATTTTTACAAAGATATAGTCCGAGTTGTTCATATGATTTCATATGTTTATGGAATACATATGTTGTAGAAATGCAATTAAAACAGCTTGATTCCTTTTCCCAATTACATTCATACGCTTACTCAGTAATTGGTTTACAAGAACTCAATGTAAATTATTTTTTCCCTCCCGTATTTTGGGCTTGTGCTTGTTTGACTGTAGAATCTTCGTCTACAGAAGAAGATGAAGAAGAATATGAAGATTTAGAAAGAAAGAAAAAGAATACTGGAACTAATTATGAAAAAATGGCAAAAGCTATTTATCGTATGAAAGATTACCGTATAAATACATTGCCACCAGATATAAATAAATCAGACTTATCCTTTACTCCTTTGGTGGACGAAAGTTTAATTCTTTTTGGTTTGGGTGGAATTACTAAAATGAATAGGGATGTTGCAAAAGATATTATGAGCGGCAGACCTTATAATTCATTTAAAGAATTTTACGATTATCAAAAGAATTTATTGGTTCCTACAGGAGAATTGGATGAAAAAGGAAATATGATTTATAGAAAAAGTTTAGTTACAAAAAGCATATTTGCCACTTTAATTAAAGCTGGTTGTTTCGATTCATTATGTGATGATAAGATATTAATGCTTAAATGGCTGATATGCTGGGAGAATCCAGCTAAGACAGTACTCACTATGGCTAACCTTCCAAAATGCCTAGAATTGGGTTGTACGCTTCCAAAACATCTTGTTAAGGTATATAACTTTAGAAAATATGTGGAAAGCCCTAATTTCTTTTATCGTCAGAATGAAAAGTTTAAGACTAAAAAAGATTATATACTTGAGGATAAATTTGCCAGACCTTTCTTTGAAGAACATTATATGGCAGAACTCAAAGAGGGTAAAGATTTTTATTATGAAAATGATATGCTTATAGTCATAGATAAATCTTTGGACAAAGTTTTAAAACCCGAATTAGATGAATTGATTTCTTATATTAATAATCCTGCTTTAGTGGATGAATATAATAAAAAATATTGGCAACAGGAATATATGAATATGGTTAAATATGAAAACATACCTAAGTGGAGTATGGAAACTATATCATTTTATCCCGATAAACATGAACTTACAGGTATTGATTTTGAAAAATATAATATTAGTCATTACAAAGATTTACCTGCATCTCCTGTATTTGTAGAAAAAAGTAGTAAAAACGGAAAAAGAACTTGGAGGCAATATGACCTTTCCAGAATATGCGGTGTAGTATTAAGTCGTAATGATAATAAGCATTTCATTAATCTTCTTACACCAGATAATGATGTAGTTACTGTTAAATTTAACGAAGGACAATATACTTATTATAAAAAAAGTATAAGTGAAACAGAAGAATTTGACGAAGATACTAATTGGTTTAAAAAAGGTACTCTACTTATGATATCAGGATATCGTAAAAGCGAAGATGATGAAGAAGAATTTATAGCAAAAAAATATAAAAATTCTATCTTTACTCATAGTGTAATAAAGATTCGTCATGTAAATTCTGATTTAAGTTTATCGTTACAATTTGAAAGAGTAGATAGAGAGGATGATAATTAATGGGTAGGAATAAAGTTATTTTGTTTCCATCAGAGAGTTGTGTTAATTGCGATAAATGTATTTATGACAAAAGAACAGGCAAAGATATATGCATTGTAAATTTTGAAACTATAGAAGCAAATAAACACAAACAATGTAAAAGATATAGCGATAATAATAAAAAAGCATGGAGAAAGAAAATTTAAACGATTAATAAGCAATAAATAATTATAAAAAAACAGCCTCTTGATTAGATTGTAGATTTAAGAAGCTGTTTTTTTATTTGAGAATCTATTGACTTTTATATATAAATATGTTATTATTTTACTAAGGTATTATGAATGAAAGGAGTATAAAATGGAAACAGCAGATTATATGGAGCTTAGTTCCGAACAAAAAGAAATCGTAAACAATAATTATGGATTAGTGATTAGTTATTTACAAAGTCATAAAATACCTTTTGAGGAAGGTCATGGGCCAGCTTGTATAGGATTATGTAAAGCAGTTAAAGCACATAACCCAGAAAAAGGAAAATTAAGTACTATTGCTTATCTTCTTATGAATAGTGAATATATTAAAACTATTCGTAGGATAAAACAAAAAAACTTTGATAAATCTGTTTTAAGTTTAGAGCAACCAGCCTATGCTTCTCCTGATTTAGAAAATTTAACTATTGCTGATACATTAAGCAGTTATGATAATATGGAGGGATTAGAAGGATATACAGATTTAATGAGTATATTAAAAACATTTATTCCTTCTTTAAATTCTATACAGAAAAAAATATTTTATTTAAGAGTTATGGAAGGATTAAATAATCCTGAAATAGCTGAAAGAATAACAGAAGAAGAATTAACTTCTATTGATGTAAATAGAATTTATGCCAGACAGATAGTTCCCAGACTAAAAAATCATATGAAAGCGAATGGATATGAATGTAAATATTTAACAAAAAAATTACGTAACAAAAAGAAAGAAGGAGAATAATGGATAGATTTATTGAAGGAATTAAATGTACTATTATTAGAGAAATATATTCATCTAATAATTACAGAACTTTTGCGTGTCTTTTAGATAATCCCAAAGATGAAAACCAAATAACTCTTAATAAGTATGGGAATTTTACTATATCAGGGGATTTATCCTATCTTAAAAATGGAGAATCTTATACACTGGATTTAAAACAGGTCAATCATCCAAGATATGGAATTCAGTACATGGTAGAAAGAGTGAAAGATTATGAAATAGTAAAAGACTTGGATGAATTAAGTGTAGAACAGTCCAAAGAAATACTTACCAAATTTACTACTGAAACTCAGGCCAACACATTATTAAAAGAATATCCTAACTTTATTTCCATGGTAATAAATGGAAAGACTAATGAAATAGATGTTAAGAAATTAAAAAACATCAAAGAATATAGACTGAACTGTTATATCAGAGAAATTAACACAAGATTTAAATATTACTACATTTTAATTCATCATAAAAACTATGATTTAACTATTGGAGAATGCCAGGAATTAGATAATGTATATGGCTCTGTAGAAGCTGTAGAGGAAGCTATTGATAAGGAACCTTATTCAGTTCTTATAGATATACTGCATAGAGAATTTTTAAGAACAGATAAATTACTTATGAAAATACGACCAGAATTAAAAGAAACTTCCAATCGTATTGAACACATTGCGCTTCATATTTTAAGTCTTAATGAAGAAGATGATAACACCTATATGGATGCAAATACAATGGCAGGTTTTTGCGCTGAAATAGATAAAGATTGTATCCAGTATATCAAAAAAATCTGTATAGATAGTCAAAAAATTTGGTATGACGATGATACTAAACGCATTGCTAAAGCAGATACTTATATAGCAGAATCTACTATAGCTGATTACTTTACAGATATCTTATGTAATCAAGATGAAGTGTGGGATTTTAATTGGAAGAATTATACTGAAATCAAAGATGGTACATTAACGGACGAACAAAGCGAATTACTTCACATGATATGTAAAAATAGAGTTGCAGTACTTAATGCCGGGGCAGGTTGTGTAGATTCTGAAACAGAATACTTTAACGGAAAAGAATGGAAATTTATTGACCAATATACACCAGAAGAAAAAGTATTGCAATATAATAATGATGGAACTGCACAATTAGTAAAACCTTTGCGTTATATTAAATTACCATGTAATGAAATGTATCATTTTGAAACTAAATACGGACTTAATCAAACTTTAAGTGAAGAACATGTTATACCTTATATTTACAGTGATAGAGGAAAACAACAATTAAAATTTACTACTATGTTAGATTTAAAAAATAAACATGAAACTAATAAAAGAGGTTTTAAAGGACAATTTATTACTAGTTTTAAATATAATGGAAAGGGTATTGATTTAACAGATAATGAAATCAAAATAATGTGCGCTGTTATATGTGATGGAGCATTTACACGGAATAATACTACATTATGTAGATTTCACATAAAAAAACAAAGAAAAAAAGATAGCCTTCGTATTCTTTTTAAAGAATCTAATTTACAGTGGAAAGAAAAAGAGTCTGCCGCAGAAGGTTATACAGATTTTTACATTTACGCACCACGTAAAGAAAAAGAATTTTTACCTTATTGGTATAATTGCACACAGCACCAGCTACAAATTGTGTGTGATAATATTTTACAATGGGATGGAAGTGTTACTAGAAACAGAAAAAGTTTTTCTACCACGCTTCTTTCTACAGCTAATTTTATACAATTTGCTTTTAGTGCATGTGGTTATAAAGCGTCATTAAAAGAAAAAAATAGAATAGGAAGAATTAAAAAAGGTAAAAATAAAGAATATGCTACTAAAAGCATAGAATACAGCATAACAATTTCAACTAGAAATTTATTAACTATTACTAAAGATTCACGTCCTACTCATAAAAAACAAACAAAAATAATTAAAGTCAAATCTACAGACGGCTTTAAATATTGTTTTGAAGTAGAATCTGGAATGTTAATATTACGTAGAAAAAATAATATTTTTATTACTGGAAATTGTGGTAAAACATCTGCTATGATGGCATTGGTTAATATGTTAGAAGATAATGGAAAAACATATTCTATGTTCGCACCTACAGGTAGAGCCGCTAAAAGATTAGCTGAACAAACCCATAGAAAAGCTTCAACTGTTCATAAAGGGTGTTCTCAAGCACAAGCTAATGGTGGTATAGATTCAGATGTAATTATATGTGATGAATGGTCTATGTATGGATTGGAACATATGATGATGTTAATTAAAGCTTGTTCTAATCCTAATGTAAGGTTTGTATTTAGTGGCGACATTCATCAGCTCCCCTCAATTGCTTTGGGCTGTATTATGAGAGATTTTATAGAAAGTGGTATTATTCCTATTATTACTCTTACGAAAGTATTTAGATACAAAGAAGGTGGACTATCAGCAATTGTTAATGATATTTACAATAAACTTTCCATACATGAAAAACTTAATTTTGAAGATGGAGTTAAATGTGTATTAGGAATTAATAAAGATTATACTTTTATAAAAAGCAATGGAACAACAGAACAAATTTTGGACGTTTATATGGAAAAAATAAATCAAGGTATTAAACCTATTGATATTGCTGTTATCACTCCATGGAACGTAAAAGATTTTGGAACTTACAAAATCAACAATCTCATTCAATCAGCTATTAACCCGGCAAGAAAGAACGAAAAAGTTGTAGAAAGAAACGTAAAAGAATGCACTATCACTTTTCGTAAGGGGGATATTGTAATGAATACTCAAAACAATTACCATGTTCCTACTTATGAATCTTATAAAAATATCTTAGAACAAACCGGAGAAGTAGATTTAAGCCTTGCTCAAGAAACCGTAGGTGTGTTTAATGGAGATATAGGTAAAATCCTGGAAATTGATGCTAACAACGTTCTAATCATCCAGTTTGATGAAAATATGGTAGTGTTCCAAGAAAGCGATTGTAACTCACTTGTACTGGGTTATGCTGGAACCATCCATAAATATCAAGGCTCTCAATGTCCTCATATTATTCTTCTTACTATGAAGTGCCATGAGAGAAGCTTCAATAATAATCTTCTTTATACAGGTATTTCAAGAGCTTCTAAAGAAACTATTCAAATTGGAGATTTAAGTACTGTAGAAAATTGTATTTCTATTGATGGAAACGAAAATAGACAAACTCAATTAAAAGATTTTATTATAATGGATTATGAATTAAAATCTAAACGAGAAAAAATTATAAGACAAAGAGAGGAAAACTAATATGAAAGAATATATTAAATGTTTAAATGAAACATCTATACCAAATGAAAAAGGGGCTAATTTTGCCCCTTTAGTAATTTGGCGCAAAGGAGAATATTACAGAATTTTAAAAGAATCAGATAAATATATTTGGCCTATGAATGAAATACTTTTTTCGATAAGTAAAAATAAAATTATTGATAATCTTTTTGAAAATATGATAGCTTTAGAAAAGCCTAGTGGCGCAAGAGTACCTTTGGGATTTATAAGATTAACAGAAGATGAGGTAAAAGCCGAAAAAGAGAAAAATAATTAAAAATATTAAAAATAAATACTGATAATCTATATCTAGTGGTATATAATATAAGTGTGCCTATATCTTGTGTATTGAACAAAAAAGGCGCACTTATATTTTATAAAAAATAAAAAAGGAGATATAAGAATGAAAGTAAAAGAAGTAGAAAAGCAGGTTATTAAAAGAGATGGAAGGAAGGTAAATTATGATGTAAACCGCATAATTGTAGCTATTGTTAAAGCTTTTAAAGAAACACGTAAAGATTTTATAGAAAATCGCATTCAGTACGAAAAAGATATAAACCACATAGTTTTTTATGTGGAAGAAAACTTAAAAAAGAAAAAAATATATACGGTAGAAGAAATACAAGATGTAGTAGAGCGCACATTAATGAAATCTAAGTACAAAGATGTAGCAAAAGCCTATATTGTTTATCGTAACAATCGTACTCTTGCCAGGGGAAGTATTACAGATAAAGATGTTATGGAATTATTAGGTAATAAAAGTGAATACTGGACTTCTGAAAATTCAAATAAAGATAGCAAAGTAGTAACAGTTCAGCGTGATTATTTAGCTGGTATTACTTCTACAGATATTGCTAGAAGATTTTTATTGCCCCCAGAAGTATGTAAGGCTCATGACGAAGGTATAATTCATCAACATGATATGGATTATATGGCCCAGAAAGCACTTCATAACTGTTGTTTATGTAATCTTGAAGATATGTTAAACTTTGGTACAGTTATTAATGGAGTAGCTATTGATGCACAGAAACGATTAAGCACAGCCGTGACAGTAGCAACTCAGATAATTACTGCTGTTTCTTCTAGCCAATATGGAGGAATCACTATTACTTTAACCCATTTAGCTCCTTTTGTCAGAAAAAGCTATGAAATTTATTACGACAAATATAAAAAAAGAGGTTTTAATGAAGAAGATACAATTAAATGGGCCGAAGAAGATTTAAAGAAAGAAATCAAAGATAGTGTACAGACTTTCAATTATCAGATAAATAGTATGAGTACCACTAATGGTCAGGCTCCTTTCCTTACAGTTTATATGTATATTAATGAAGATAAAGAATATGAAAAGGAAACAGCTTTACTTATCGAAGAATTTTTAAAACAGAGAATAAAAGGAATGAAAAATGAAAAGGGAGTTTATATTACTCCTGCTTTTCCTAAACTGATTTATGTATTGGATGAAAACAATATAGAAGAAAATTCTCCTTATTGGAATTTAACTGTATTGGCGGCTAAATGTACGGCTAAACGTATGGTTCCAGATTATATTTCAGCAAAGAAAATGAGAGAATATAAAAATGCAGTATATGCATGTATGGGATGCAGGTCTTTCCTTACACCTGATAGAACAACAGAAAATTATAGTAAATGCAATAATTGGGAAAAGGGAAATAAGTATTATGGAAGATTTAATGCCGGGGTTACAACTATTAATTTAGCTGACCTTGCATTATCATCTGGTGGAGATTTTAACAAATTCTGGGAATTATTTGAAGAAAGAACAGAGCTTTGTCATTTAGGATTAAAGGCCAGATTAAAAAGATTGGAACAGGTTACTTCTGATGTGGCCCCTATCTTATGGCAGAACGGCGCATTGGCACGTTTGAATAAAGAAGAAGGATTATACGACTTACTTCATCATGGTTACTGTACGGTATCATTAGGTTACGGGGCTTTATACGAATGTGTAAAATATATGACAGGGCATTCACACACTGATGGAGCAGAAGGTGAGAAATTTGGCCTGGAAGTTATGCAGAAACTTAATGATAAATGTGCTCAGTGGAAAGCGGCAGAAGATATAGATTATTCTGTATATGGTACTCCATTAGAAAGTGGAACTTATAAATTCGCTAAAAGTCTTAAGAAAAGATTTGGTGAAGATATATTTATAAAACTTGATGGAAAAGACCGGGATTATGTTACCAACAGTTATCATGTTCCTGTATTTGAGCATATTGACCCATTTACTAAATTAGCTATTGAATCCAAGTTTCAGAAACTTTCTCCTGGTGGGGCAATAAGTTATATTGAAACGGCTGATTTAACCGGAAATATAGATGCTGTTTTAACAGTTATGCGTTTCATTTATGATAATATCATGTATGCAGAATTAAATACAAAAAGTGATTATTGTCATGAATGCGGTTATGACGGAGAAATGAAAATCAATTCAAACAATATGACTTGGTATTGCCCTAATTGCGGAAATACTAATCAGGACAAAATGAATATTGCAAGACGTACTTGTGGGTATATAGGAACTCATTATTGGAATTATGGAAGAACAGAAGAAATTAGAGATAGATTTGTTCATTTGGGAGATAATGAAAATTAATTCTAATCTACTTTAAAATAACCTAGTAAAACTCAAATCTAGCCGTTTTAACCCTGTAGCCTAATACTTCTTCATCCAAGGGTATTAAACGGCTAGATTTAGTTTATACGATGTTTTAACCATATAGGAGGTAAAATCATGAACAGTCTTTTTAACGGCCTCGCAATAGAATATCTTAATGGCAAAAAAACAATAAGGTATGCCGCACTTAAAGAAAATGATATAGTAAACGGAGAAAACATATGTGTTTCTTTTTGGACACAAGGATGCCCCTTTCATTGTCCTGGATGCCATAATCCAGAAACATGGAATTTTAATGGAGGAATTGAAGAAAGCTTTCAAGAAGTGTTAGATAAAATATTAACAGCTATTCCTAAAAATGGAGTACAAAGAAATTTTTCTGTATTAGGGGGAGAACCTTTATGCAATGAAAATATTCGTTATGTATGGGAAATATTATATTTTGTAAAACAATATTTTCCAAATATAAAAATCTTTTTATGGACGGGATATACAAAAGAAGAAATATTCTCTTTTTCTATTAAGAAGAAAATTTTTAATAGTCTCACATATGAAGGTTGGTATGAAGATTGGCTTAGAATTAATATTATTAGATTTATTGATGTGATAATAACAGGAAGGTATGAACAAGATAAAAGAGATATCACTCTTAAATTAAAAGGAAGTACTAATCAAGAAATTTTATATAAAAATATTGATTATTAATATGAAATAGGATTAATATTACAGTATATTGATAAGAATTATGAATCAGATATAAATGATTCTAGGCTGTAACTATATTATATTTTATAAACATAATTAAAAAAGCGCTTATTTTAAGCGCTTTTTTAACATATAAATCTCATAGGTGAGGTTATGCCACCTCAAAACAAAAGTAAAGTAGAGTTATAAGGATGGGCGGTGTATCCATCATCTCAGGTACTTCATTGGAGTGTGTCGGGAACCATTTCCGACCTCAAATAACTCTCAAAAATATATCTTTAATCCTGTTTCTAACAATTTTTCGATTTTTTTATTAGCCAGGTGATATCGAGAAAACCCTCACAATATTTTCAGGTAATTATTTAGCCGGGCACTCCTGAACTACGCCTCCCTATAAAAACCATTATTTTTTTATTTATCAAGTGTTCCTGTCATTAATTCTACATCATACACACCCCTTCTGTCAACCCCTAAAAATCACATATATAAACAAAACGTAATAGTTTTATATACGAAAATATTTTTTTGAATAATTCCAGACCATGGTGGGGATGGTTTATTTTTACTTTATGAATTGAAGAAGTTAAGATATTTTATATTGACTTATTATAG
>ERZ1106983.2598-NODE-2598-length-11595-cov-3.042028_pt1 | contig 11595 bp, 10 predicted proteins | sample MGYA00403693_ERZ1106983 | MGnify/ENA primary metagenome ERZ1106983 (study PRJEB35170, sample SAMEA104062420) | human gut metagenome | biome: human gut; feature: human-associated habitat; material: faeces | place: Denmark | collected 2012-07-13 ...
GGTTTTCTGGGGGCTATCATCGGCGGGCTGATTGCGGGGTACCTGATGCGCTGGGTGAAAAATCACATTCGCCTGAGTAGCCGCTTCAACGGTTTTTTAACCTTTTATCTCTATCCGGTTATTGGCGTACTGGGGGCGGGCAGCCTGATGCTGTTTGTGATCGGTGAGCCGGTGACCTGGCTTAATACTACGCTCACCGCCTGGCTTAACGGTTTGTCCGGCGCGAACGCGCTGCTCCTGGGGGCGATCCTCGGGTTTATGTGCTCATTCGATTTGGGTGGCCCGGTCAACAAGGCCTCTTACGCGTTCTGCCTGGGCGCGATGGCTAACGGGGTATACGGTCCCTATGCCATCTTTGCCTCCGTCAAAATGGTGTCGGCCTTCACCGTCACGGCGTCAACGTTGCTGGCACCGAAACTGTTTAAACCGTTTGAAATTGAAACCGGTAAATCCACCTGGCTGCTTGGCCTCGCGGGCATCACCGAAGGGGCGATTCCGATGGCGATTGAAGATCCGCTTCGCGTCATTGGTTCATTTGTGCTCGGCTCCATGGTAACAGGCGCGATTGTCGGCGCGATGGGGATCGGGTTGTCCACGCCGGGGGCCGGTATTTTCTCTCTCTTTTTACTTCACGATGCCGGGTTGAGCGGTGTGGTTGCGGCGGCGGGCTGGTTTGGCGCGGCGCTGGTGGGGACCGCAATCTCCACCTTTATTCTGCTGCTCTGGCGACGCCAGGCGGTGAAAAAGGGCAACTACGTCACTGAAGACGCCATACCGTAACAACGCACAAACAGGAAACGAAGATGAAAGCTGTATCTCGCGTTCATATCACGCCGCATATGCACTGGGACCGTGAGTGGTACTTCACCACCGAAGAGTCGCGTATTCTTCTGGTCAATAATATGGAAGAGATCCTGACCCGTCTGGAGCAGGATGACGAGTATAAATATTATGTCCTCGATGGACAGACGGCGGTGCTGGAGGATTATTTTGCCGTCGTGCCTGAAAACCGCTCGCGGGTGAAAGCGCTTGTGGAGCGCGGAAAGTTGATTATTGGCCCCTGGTATACCCAGACCGATACCACAATTGTCAGCGGTGAGTCGATTGTCCGCAATCTTATGTACGGCATGCGCGACTGTATGGCGTTCGGCGAGCCGATGAGGATCGGCTATCTGCCGGATTCGTTTGGTATGTCCGGCCAGCTACCGCATATCTATAACGGGTTTGGCATTACCCGCACGATGTTCTGGCGCGGCTGCTCGGAACGACACGGGACCGACAAAACCGAGTTTCTCTGGCAGAGCCAGGACGGCAGTGAAGTGACGGCGCAGGTACTGCCGCTGGGCTACGCGATTGGTAAGTACTTACCGGAGGACGAAGCAGGGCTGAGAAAACGGCTCGACAGCTATTTCGAGGTACTGGAAAACGCCTCCGTTACCAAAGAGATTTTACTGCCCAACGGTCACGACCAGATGCCGCTGCAGCAGAATATTTTCGCGGTGATGGATAAGCTTCGTGAAATCTATCCCCAGCGTCAGTTCGTGATGAGTCGGTTTGAAGAGGTGTTTGATTATATCGACGCGCACCGCGACGAGCTGGCAACGCTGAAAGGAGAGTTTATCGACGGGAAATACATGCGCGTTCACCGCACCATCGGCTCCACGCGCATGGACATTAAAATCGCCCATGCGCGTATTGAGAACAAAATTGTCAATATCCTCGAGCCGCTGGCGGCGCTTGCCTGGACGCTGGGCTTCGACTACCACCACGGCCTGCTGGAGAAGATGTGGAAAGAGATCCTCAAAAACCATGCTCACGACAGCATCGGCTGCTGCTGCAGCGATAAGGTGCACCGCGAGATTGTCTCCCGCTTTGAGCTGGCTGAGGACATGGCGGACAACCTGGTGCGTTTCTATATGCGCAAGATTGTCGACAACATGCCGCAAAGCGACGCCGATAAGCTGGTGATGTTCAACCTGATGCCCTGGCCGCGTGAAGAGGTGATGAACACCACGATCCGGCTGCGGGCCAGCCAGTTCAGACTGCGGGATGAAAAAGGCAACGAGATCCCCTATTTCATTCGCAGCGCGCGCGAACTCGACCCCGGCCTTATTGACCGGCAGATTGTCCATTACGGCAATTACGACCCGTTTATGGAGTTTGATATTCAGCTCAGCCAGATACTGCCATCGATGGGCTACCGTACGCTGTATATCGAGCCGAACGTGTCCGGGAAGGTGCTCCCGGCGGTGAAAAATGCCGAATCCTTGCTTGAAAATGCCTTCTGGCAAATTGACTTAAACGATGACGGTACGCTGCGCCTGCGCGATAAAGAAAGCGGGCTTATTTATGACCGCGTACTGGAAATCGAAGAGAGTTCGGACGATGGCGATGAGTACGACTACTCGCCTTCCCGGGAAGAGTGGAGGCTCACGTCAGCGCAGGGCGAGCATGAGGTTGAGGTCACGCACGAAGGCTGGCAGAGCAGGGCGGCTATCCGCCATCGGATCGCCGTTCCGGCAAATCTGGCTGAACGCGCGGCGCGTCAGCGAAACGGCTCACTCAACGTGGAGTTTGACGTCACGCTTAGCCATAACAGCAGGCGCATTGATGTGGCCGTGCGGCTGGATAACCAGGCTAACGACCACCGCGTTCGCGTACTGATCCCAACGCCGTTTATGACAGAGGACGTATTAGCGGATACGCAGTTTGGCTCGCTCATTCGGCCGGTGCAGGACGCAGCGATGGCGACCTGGCGTGAGGAGGGCTGGAAAGAAGCGCCGGTTCCCGTCTGGAATTTACTCAACTATGCCGTCCTGCAGGAAAAGCGCAACGGGCTGGCGCTCTTCACCGAGGGACTGCGCGAGTTTGAAGTGGTGGGCGATGACAAAAAAGCATTCGCCTTAACCTTGTTGCGCGGCGTGGGGCTGCTCGGGAAAGAAGATTTGCTGTTGCGTCCAGGCAGACCTTCTGGGATCAAAATGCCTGTTCCTGACTCTCAGGTACGCGGGCCGTTAACCTGTCGCTTTAGCCTCTTCAGCTTTAGTGGTACGCCAGAAAACGCGGGCGTCGCACAGCAGGCTAAATCGTGGTTAACGCCGGTGCAGTGCTATAACAAAATTCCCTGGGATGCGATGAAACTGAATCGCGCGTCGTTTATCACACCGGAAAGTTACAGTCTGTTAGCGCTTTCGCCAACGGGATGCGTGCTCAGTGCGCTCAAAAAGGCTGAAGATCGTGATGAGCTCATTCTCCGCCTGTTCAACCCTTCGGCGTCCAGCGCATGTGACACGACGTTATCCATGGATCCAACGGTGAAGCGGTGGCGCGAAACGGACATGAACGAACGGATAATGGATCGGTGTGAAGAAAAGGGTATTGTCGGAGTATTCAGGCCGGGGCAGTCGCGCACCTTTAGTATTCTTTTCGCCTGAACCCTCGATACAAAAAGGCTGCAGAGAAGGCGGCCTTTTTTCATTAAATAGTCACACAGCGGTGTTAACTTATGGGGTGTCAAAAGTAAATTAAATGTAATTTCGGAGGGTTGCATAAATGCAATGGAAAAATAACCTGACCCGACTACGCTTTATTGTTTGTCCCCCGTTGAAATGTTGCTTTCTTTCGCGTTAATTAAAATCACTTCTGTTTATATTTTTTCCCGTCTTCGATAACCAATCTCATCTTTGCATGCACATATCATTAACATGGTTTTTACCATTCTCACCATGATTAAACATGGTTAACATCAATGGTTGTTTTTGATTTAAATCAAAGTTTAATCCTTGGAAAAACCAATCAAAAGGCGCTAAATTGTCCCGGATCAAAATGGCCGAAAAGTGGTAATTTTGCTATAAATTGATCGTCGTCGAAAAACGTAAATGTGATTCAATAAAAACCTGTTTATTGTAAGGGTTTTGCAGCGTATTATATTTGCGGGATCAATTTGAGTTTTTTATTAACCTATTTGTAACCTGACGTCATCGTTTTTATCCTTCTCCAGGGTAATAACGACGACAAGGATGCGAATAATTTGTATTGGGGCATGCGTGTGGATCTCTCTCTGACGGGGTTCACTCTCGGAGTCTTCATGCGATGAGCAAGGAGTCATAATGTTAGACGTAGTCGAACTGTCGCGCTTACAGTTTGCCTTGACCGCGATGTACCACTTCCTGTTTGTGCCGCTGACGCTCGGTATGGCGTTCCTGCTGGCCATCATGGAAACGGTTTACGTCCTCTCCGGCAAACAGATTTATAAAGATATGACCAAGTTCTGGGGCAAGTTGTTTGGTATCAACTTTGCACTGGGCGTGGCAACCGGTCTGACCATGGAGTTCCAGTTCGGGACTAACTGGTCTTACTATTCCCACTATGTAGGGGATATCTTCGGTGCGCCGCTGGCCATTGAAGGTCTGATGGCCTTCTTCCTCGAATCCACCTTTGTAGGTCTGTTCTTCTTCGGTTGGGACCGTCTGGGTAAAGTCCAGCATATGGCGGTAACCTGGCTGGTGGCATTAGGCTCTAACCTGTCCGCGCTGTGGATTCTGGTGGCGAACGGCTGGATGCAGAACCCAATCGCGTCCGATTTCAACTTCGAAACCATGCGCATGGAGATGGTCAGCTTTGCTGAGCTGGTCCTGAACCCGGTTGCTCAGGTTAAATTCGTTCACACCGTGGCTTCTGGCTATGTGTGCGGTGCGATGTTCGTACTGGGCATCAGCTCTTACTACATGTTGCGCGGTCGCGACTTCGCCTTCGCAAAACGCTCCTTTGCTATCGCAGCAAGCTTCGGTATGGCGGCAATTCTGTCTGTTATTGTTCTGGGTGATGAATCCGGTTACGAAATGGGCGACGTGCAGAAAACCAAGCTGGCCGCTATTGAAGCAGAATGGGAAACCCAACCGGCTCCGGCGGCATTTACCCTGTTCGGTGTTCCCGATCAGGAAGCACAGGAAAACCGCTTCGCCATTCAGATCCCTTATGCGTTGGGCATCATCGCTACACGCTCCGTCGACAAACAGGTGACTGGCCTGAAAGATCTGATGGTGCAGCACGAAGAGCGTATCCGTAACGGGATGAAAGCCTACTCGCTGCTGGAACAGCTGCGCGCCGGTTCAACCGATCAGGCCGTTCGCGATCAGTTTAACGACGTGAAGAAAGACCTGGGTTACGGCCTGCTGCTGAAACGCTATACCCCGAACGTCTCCGACGCGACGGAAGCGCAAATTCAGATGGCAACCAAAGATTCGATTCCACGCGTTGCACCGCTGTACTTCGCGTTCCGTATCATGGTGGGCTGCGGCATCATCATGCTGCTGATTATCGCGGCGTCCTTCTGGTCCGTGATTCGCAACCGTATCGGTGAGAAAAAATGGCTGCTGCGCACCGCGCTGTACGGTATTCCACTGCCATGGATTGCTATCGAATCCGGTTGGTTTGTTGCGGAGTATGGCCGTCAGCCATGGGCAATCGGTGAGGTGCTGCCGACGGCAGTAGCGAACTCGTCCCTGACTGCGGGTGATCTGATCTTCTCCATGCTGCTGATTTGCGGTCTGTACACCCTGTTCCTGGTGGCTGAACTGTTCCTGATGTTCAAGTTCGCGCGCCTTGGCCCAAGCAGCCTGAAAACCGGTCGCTATCACTACGAGCAGTCCACCGCGACTACTCAGCCGGCACGCTAAGACAGGAGTCATCAAATGATCGATTATGAAGTATTGCGTTTTATCTGGTGGCTGTTGATCGGCGTTCTGCTGATCGGTTTTGCGGTCACTGATGGTTTCGACATGGGTGTAGGGATGCTTACCCGTTTCCTCGGTCGTAATGACACCGAGCGTCGAATCATGATCAACTCCATCGCCCCTCACTGGGACGGTAACCAGGTGTGGCTGATCACCGCAGGTGGCGCGCTGTTCGCTGCCTGGCCGATGGTCTACGCGGCTGCGTTCTCCGGCTTCTACGTGGCGATGATTCTGGTGCTGGCGTCTTTATTCTTCCGTCCGGTAGGCTTCGACTACCGTTCCAAGATTGAAGATACCCGCTGGCGTAACATGTGGGACTGGGGCATCTTCATCGGTAGCTTTGTTCCGCCGCTGGTGATTGGCGTGGCATTCGGTAACCTGTTGCAGGGCGTACCGTTCCACATCGATGAATATATGCGTCTTTACTACACCGGTAACTTCTTCCAGCTGCTGAATCCGTTTGGTCTGCTGGCAGGTGTTGTTAGCGTGGCGATGATCATTACTCAGGGCGCGACCTATCTGCAGATGCGTACCGTGGGTGAACTGCACCTGCGTTCCCGTGCAACGGCTCAGGTTGCGGCGCTGGTTACTCTGGTTTGCTTCGCTCTGGCCGGTGTGTGGGTGGTGTACGGTATCGATGGTTACGTGGTGACGTCTGCGATCAACCATGTTGCGCCGTCTAACCCGCTGACGAAAGAAGTCGCGCGTCAGGCGGGTGCCTGGATGGTGAACTTCAACAATACCCCTGCTCTGTGGGCTATCCCGGCGCTGGGCGTACTGTTGCCACTGTTGACCGTGCTGACCTCTCGTCTGGAAAAAGGCGCTCTGGCGTTCGTGTTCTCTTCACTGACACTGGCGTGCATCATTCTGACGGCAGGTATTGCGATGTTCCCGTTCGTCATGCCATCCAGCACTATGATGAATGCTAGCCTGACCATGTGGGATGCAACCTCCAGCCAGCTGACGCTGAACCTGATGACCTATGTTGCCTGCGTGTTCGTACCGATTATTCTGCTCTACACCGCCTGGTGTTACTGGAAAATGTTCGGTCGTATCACCAAAGAACATATCGAAAGCAACACCCACTCTATGTACTAAGTAAGGAGCTGAATATGTGGTATTTCGCATGGATTTTAGGGACGCTTCTTGCCTGCGCATTTGGTGTCATCACTGCCCTGGCGCTTGAGCACGTCGAAGCGACCAAAGCGGGTGAAGAAAAACACTAATGAATATTATCGCAACGTTATATGCGGTAATGGACAAGCGCCCGTTACGGGCGCTTTCTTTAGTGATGGCATTACTGCTGGCGGGCTGCATCTTCTGGGACCCGTCGCGCTTCGCGGCAAAAACCAGCGAACTTGAGATCTGGCACGGCTTCCTCATCATGTGGGCGGTGTGCGCAGGTGTCATTCACGGCGTGGGCTTTCGTCCGAAAGCCGTTCACTGGCAGGGAATTTTCTGCCCGCTGATTGCCGATTTGGTTCTCCTTGCTGGTCTGATTTTCTTCTTCTTCTGAATAAGAAATGTCCTATAACGATATGGGCTTACCCGAGCCCATAAAAATTTACTCTCCGTTTACTTTCTCCCATTCCAAACCATCATTCCCGCGCGTATAGTAGCGAAGTTTGAAAGCCCCAACTTTTCATGTTTTACCGGGATGTAAAGTGAATACAACGCTGTTTCGATGGCCGGTTCGTGTCTACTACGAAGATACCGATGCCGGTGGTGTGGTCTACCACGCCAGCTACGTTGCTTTTTATGAACGGGCACGCACAGAGATGCTGCGCCATCATCACTTTAGTCAACAGGTGCTGTTGGCTGAGCGAGTTGCCTTCGTGGTACGCAAGATGACGCTTGAGTATTTTGCGCCTGCCAGACTCGACGATATGCTCGAAGTCCAAACTGAAATTACATCAATGCGCGGAACCTCACTGGTTTTCACGCAGCGGATAGTCAATGCAGAGAACACCGTACTGAACTCAGCTGAAGTACTGATTGTCTGTGTTGATCCAACCATAATGAAGCCTCGTGCGCTTCCTAAGTCTATTGTCGCGGAGTTTAAGCAGTGACTGACATGAATATCCTTGATTTGTTCCTGAAGGCTAGCCTTCTGGTTAAACTTATCATGTTGATTTTGATTGGTTTTTCAATCGCATCCTGGGCCATCATTATCCAGAGAACGCGTATTCTTAATGCCGCTGGCCGTGAAGCCGAAGCGTTTGAAGACAAGTTCTGGTCGGGTATCGAACTTTCTCGTCTGTACCAGGAAAGCCAGGGGCGCCGTGATAATCTTTCAGGCTCCGAACAAATTTTCTATAGCGGATTCAAAGAGTTTGCCCGCTTACACCGCGCGAATAACCACGCGCCGGAAGCGGTAGTAGAAGGTGCGTCGCGTGCGATGCGCATTTCCATGAATCGCGAACTGGAAACCCTTGAGACGCACATTCCGTTCCTCGGCACTGTGGGTTCCATCAGCCCGTATATCGGTCTGTTTGGTACCGTGTGGGGGATCATGCACGCCTTTATCGCGTTAGGCGCGGTGAAGCAGGCGACGTTGCAGATGGTTGCGCCGGGTATCGCTGAAGCACTGATTGCGACCGCTATCGGTCTGTTTGCGGCAATCCCGGCGGTTATGGCTTACAACCGTCTGAACCAGCGCGTGAACAAACTGGAACTGAACTACGACAACTTTATGGAAGAGTTCACCGCGATTCTGCACCGTCAGGCGTTTACCAGTACCGAGAGCAACAAGGGGTAAACCATGGCCAGATCGCGTGGACGAGGTCGTCGCGAGCTCAAGTCCGAAATCAATATCGTTCCACTGCTGGACGTACTGCTGGTACTGCTGCTGATCTTTATGGCGACAGCGCCCATCATTACCCAAAGCGTGGAAGTTGATCTGCCGGATGCGACAGAATCACAGGCGGTAAGCACCAATGACGATCCTCCGGTCATCATTGAGGTTTCCGGTGTAGGGCAGTACAGCGTCGTGGTCGAGAAAGATCGTATGGATCAACTGCCGCCCGAGCAGGTTATTGCTGAAGCGCAACGACGCCTGGAGTCAAATCCGAAAACGGTCTTCTTAATCGGTGGCGCAAAAGACGTGCCTTACGATGAAATTATTAAAGCGCTGAACTTGCTTCATAGTGCGGGCGTTAAGTCTGTTGGCTTAATGACTCAGCCTATTTGATCATCTGCGTAGTTTTTGGGAACCGATAGTGTCAAAGGCAACCGAACAGAACGACAAGCTTAAGCGAGCGATAATCGTCTCCGCAGTGCTGCACGTTATTCTTTTTGCAGCGCTGATCTGGAGTTCGTTCGACGAGCACATTGATGCATCAGCTGGCGGCGGTGGGGGGTCTTCCATCGATGCCGTCATGGTGGATCCCGGTGCGGTAGTGCAGAACTATAATCGTCAGCAACAGCAGCAGGCGAGTGCAAAACGTGCTGAAGAGCAGCGTGAAAAACAGGCGCAACAGCAAGCGGAAGAACTGCGTGAAAAGCAGGCCGCGGAGCAGGAGCGTCTGAAGCAGCTTGAGAAAGAGCGTTTGCAGGCGCAGGACGCGGCGAAAGAGCAGGCTGAGCAGCAGAAACAGGCTGAAGCCGCAGCGAAGAAAGCGCAAGAACAGCAGAAACAGGCGGAGGAGGCTGCGGCCAAAGCCGCTGCGGATGCGAAAGCACAGGCAGATGCGCAGGCTAAATTAGCCGCAGACGCTGCGAAGAAAGCCGCTGCTGACGCTCAGAAGAAAGCTGAAGCGGAAGCCGCGAAGAAAGCCGCTGCTGATGCTCAGAAGAAAGCCGAAGCGGAAGCCGCGAAGAAAGCCGCTCAGGAAGCAGAGAAGAAAGCTGCTGCCGAGGCGGCGAAGAAAGCGGCTGCTGCCGAGAAAGCCGCAGCTGAAAAAGCGGCCGCAGCAGAAAAAGCCGCAGCCGATAAAAAAGCTGCAGCCGCGAAGGCCGCTGCCGATAAGAAAGCAGCCGCCGAAAAAGCCGCTGCGAAAAAGGCTGCTGCCGCTGAAAAAGCTGCCGCTGCTGCAGGCGTTGACGATCTGCTGGGCGATCTCAGTTCAGGTAAGAATGCACCGAAAACGGGTGGCGGAGCGAAAGGAAACAACGCAGCGCCGTCTGGAAGTGGTAACACTAAGAGTAACGGTGCATCAGGCGCTGAAATCAACGGTTATGCCGCGCAGATTAAATCCGCTATCGAAAGCCGATTTTATGATGCGTCTTCCTACACCGGTAAAACGTGTACGCTGCGTATAAAACTGGCGCCGGATGGGATGCTGCTCGATATTCAGTCTGAAGGTGGCGATCCAGCCTTATGTACTGCTGCACTGGCTGCAGCGCGTCAGGCGAAGATGCCAAAACCGCCTTCTCAGGCCGTGTATGAAGTCTTTAAAAATGCGCCACTGGACTTCAAACCTTAAGTTACATTTTCCCCGTGCAAACGGGGGAAAATAGACCAGGTTTAGTCACAGGGTTCAGGTAGTTTTGTCTATTTGAGTTTGTTAACATTCTGCTAAATTATCGTGGGTAAGGTTACCCAGATAAGGGAGATATGATGAAGCAGGCATTACGTGTAGCATTTAGTTTTTTAATGCTGTGGGCAGCTGTGCTGCATGCAGAAGTACGTATCGAGATCACCCAGGGGGTGGACTCGGCACGCCCAATCGGCGTTGTTCCGTTCCAGTGGGCTGGCCCGGGTGCGGCGCCTGAAGACATCGGCGGCATTGTAGCCGCTGACCTGCGTAACAGCGGCAAATTCAACCCATTAGATCGTTCTCGCCTGCCACAGCAGCCGGGCACCGCGCAGGAAGTACAGCCTGCGGCGTGGTCTGCGCTGGGTATTGATGCGGTCGTGGTCGGTCAGGTAACGCCTGCCCCAGACGGTGGCTACAACGTGGCTTATCAGCTGGTCGATACCGGCGGTGCGCCAGGTACCGTTCTGGCTCAGAACACTTATAAAGTGAACAAGCAGTGGCTGCGCTATGCGGGCCACACCGCAAGTGACGAAGTGTTTGAGAAGCTGACAGGTATTAAAGGTGCATTCCGTACTCGTATCGCTTACGTGGTTCAGACCAACGGCGGTCAGTTCCCGTATGAGCTGCGCGTTTCTGACTACGATGGCTACAACCAGTTCACCGTTCACCGTTCTCCACAGCCGCTGATGTCTCCGGCGTGGTCTCCTGACGGTTCCAAACTGGCCTACGTAACCTTCGAAAGCGGTCGTTCTGCGCTGGTTATCCAGACGCTGTCTAACGGTGCCGTGCGTCAGGTTGCGTCGTTCCCACGTCACAACGGTGCGCCGGCGTTCTCTCCGGATGGCTCAAAACTGGCCTTTGCCCTGTCTAAAACCGGTAGCCTGAACCTGTACGTGATGGACATCGGTTCTGGTCAGATTCGTCAGGTGACGGATGGCCGTAGCAACAACACCGAACCAACCTGGTTCCCGGACAGCCAGAACCTGGCCTTCACGTCCGACCAGGCCGGTCGCCCACAAGTTTATAAAGTGAATATCAACGGCGGAGCGCCGCAGCGTATTACCTGGGAAGGTTCTCAGAACCAGGATGCTGACGTCAGTGCCGATGGTAAAACGATGGTAATGGTCAGTTCTGCGGGTGGTCAGCAGCACATTGCCAAACAAGATCTGGTAACGGGTGGCGTGCAAGTTCTCTCGTCAACGTTCCTGGATGAAACGCCAAGTCTGGCACCTAACGGCACGATGGTAATCTACAGCTCTTCTCAGGGGATGGGATCTGTGCTGAATCTGGTTTCTACAGATGGGCGTTTCAAAGCGCGTATTCCGGCAACTGATGGACAGGTAAAATCACCTGCCTGGTCGCCGTATCTGTAAATAATAATT
>ERZ1106983.2601-NODE-2601-length-11590-cov-2.345644_pt1 | contig 11590 bp, 11 predicted proteins | sample MGYA00403693_ERZ1106983 | MGnify/ENA primary metagenome ERZ1106983 (study PRJEB35170, sample SAMEA104062420) | human gut metagenome | biome: human gut; feature: human-associated habitat; material: faeces | place: Denmark | collected 2012-07-13 ...
AGGAACTGCAAAAGCTGCTGAATTTTGTAGAGGATGAAACGGTTCTCAAAGAGCTTCTCTCCATCAAACAGCAGAGAAAGCAGATTCTGGCAGAAGAAATCAGCAGCAGAATGGGAATCGAAATCAATCCAAATTCGATTTATGACATTCAGATCAAACGCCTGCACGAGTATAAACGCCAACAGATGAATGCTCTGTATGCAATCTGGAAGTATTTTGAAATCAAATCTGGAAAACTTCCAAAACGTCCAATTACCCTTTTATTTGGAGCCAAAGCAGCTCCGGCATACACCATTGCAAAGGATATCATCCACCTGATTTTGTGTTTGCAGCAGCTGTTTGCAGAAGATCCTCAGGTTGCACCTTATTTGAAAATTGTGATGGTGGAAAATTACAACGTCAGCTGGGCAGAAAAGTTGATTCCAGCCTGTGATGTCTCCGAGCAGATCTCGCTTGCATCCAAAGAAGCAAGTGGTACCGGCAACATGAAGCTCATGGCCAACGGTGCTGTCACCCTGGGTACGTTGGACGGGGCCAATGTGGAGATCTCCCGGCTGGTGGGGGAGGAGAACATCTACCTCTTCGGCCGCTCGGCCGATGAGGTCATTGACCTCTATCAGAATAGCGCCTACCGTAGCAGCGACTACTGGCAGAAGCCAGAGTTGGAGCGTCTGGTGGACTTCATCATCAGCCCCCAGCTGCTGACCATGGGTGATGCCCAGAGCCTTAGTCGGCTCTACAAGGACTTTATTTCCAAAGACTACTTTATGGCCCTTTTAGCCCTGGAGGACTATATTGCGGTGAAGGAGCGTTGCCTAACCGACTACGAGGACCGGGACGCCTGGAGCCGCAGGATGCTGGTCAATATTGCCCGCTCTGGATTCTTTTCCTCCGATCGTACTATCGCGGAATATGACCAGGATATCTGGCATTTAAAATGAAAGCCATCTCAGAAAGGGGTGCTTATTATGTCTGAAGTCAGTTTACAGCATATTGAAAAAGTATATCCACACAGCGAGAAAAAGAAAAGTAATCTCAAGGTAACGGACGAAGGCGTTCTCGCGGTGCAGGACTTCAACCTGAATATCAGTGATCGGGAATTCATTGTATTAGTTGGGCCCTCCGGTTGCGGAAAATCTACCACGCTGAGGATGGTGGCAGGGTTGGAGGAGATCACCAGAGGTGAGCTCTATATTGACGGAAAACTGGTCAACGATGTGGAGCCTAAGGATCGAGACATCGCTATGGTGTTTCAAAGCTATGCCCTATATCCCCACATGACGGTGCGGGGCAATATGGAATTTCCACTGAAACTCCGCAAGTTACCTAAGGAGGAGATCGACCGTCGTGTGAATCAGGCGGCGGAGATCCTGGGAATTACGGAATATCTAGAGCGCAAGCCTAAGGCGCTGTCAGGTGGCCAGAGGCAGCGGGTGGCCATTGGCCGAGCTATTGTACGAGAGCCCAAAGTTCTACTCATGGACGAACCCTTATCTAATTTGGATGCCAAGTTGCGTAACCAGATGCGCGCTGAGATCATCAAGCTACGCCAGCGTATCAATACCACATTCATCTATGTTACCCACGATCAGACCGAGGCAATGACCTTAGGTGACCGCATTGTTATCATGAAAGACGGTGTTATCCAGCAAATTGGAACACCTCAAGAGGTTTTCGATCACCCGGCCAACCTCTTTGTAGCAGGTTTTATAGGGGTTCCACAGATGAACTTCTACGATGCGGAGTTGAAGAGGGATGAAGACGGCGTATATTATGTTTTGATGGGCGGTATTCGAGTAGTGCCTACCGTCGAGAAACAAGAAAGGTTGCATCAAGCTAGTGTACCCCCCCAAGAGATTATTCTCGGTGTCCGGCCTGAGCACATTATGCTGTTGGAGAATGGTGAACATGGGGTGCATGGCAAGGTAGAAGTCTCAGAGATGATGGGGAGTGCGGTCCATCTTCATGTGGATATCAATGGTCGGGATAGCATTATTGTTGCCCAGACCTCGGGTATGGATGGAGCCCAGTATATCCCTTCGGAAAGTGGCACTTCCATTTCGTTTATTTTTGGCGGAAATGTGGTCCACCTATTTTCTAAAAAAGACGGTCATAATTTGGAATTTTAATTACATAACAGATATAACAAATATGGGGCAGGAGACAACAAAAGCGTTGGATCCTGCCCCATATAGCACCGAGAATAACTTTTTAAGGTAAACTATGATCCAATCTCAACCATTCTTTTTCATTTGCTTAATAGTATCGTATAGCGCTGCAAAACGGCTGCTGAGCCGATCTTCTTCATAATTACTGATTTCTTTTTTCAAAAGACAAACTGTCCGGGCAGTTTCTTTGCGGTTGTATTTCTTTGGCCACCGCTCGTACCCCGTTGATTTACCTTCTGCCATTTTCGCCTGAATATCGGTCAGCAAATTAATCATAGTCATTTGTTGCAAAGATTGAAAGCCAAACCCGGGCTTTCGGTGTGTCCATGGAAATCATGCTTAAGGTTGCGGAAGTGCTGGAAATTCCAGTCTCCAAACTGTTTGAAGATTAAAAATCTCACGGCGAGACCTTATTCCGACAGAAATTGTGTCTCACTGTGGAGCTGTTGACAAAAGAACCACCCGAGGAGAAGATCATGGTAAAATAAGTGCATACGGGGGTGGGAAGATGCAGCTAAAGCTTCACATGGTGACGATAGAAGATCTGGTACCGGAGGGCCATTTTTTGAGGAAACTGGATGCGGTATTGGATCTTGGCTTTATCTATGAAGAAACGGCTCACCTGTACAGCCGGCGGTATGGGCGGCCTCCCATCGACCCGGTGGTGCTGGTGAAATATCTGCTGGTGGTCTTTCTGTACGGAATACCCTCCGAGCGTCAGATCGAACTGCGGATCCAGACGGATGTAGCCCTGCGGTGGTATCTGGGGCTGGATCTGTTTGACCGGGTGCCGGATCACAGCACCATCAGCCAGCTGCGGCGGCGGAAGCCGAGCTTTCGCAAGATCTTCCGTCGTCTGTTTGAGGAGGTGGTGCGGCAGTGTGTCGCCAAGGGGCTGGCCAGTGGACGACTGGTTGGAACGGATTCCACCCATGTGAAGGCCAACGCCTCCCGGGCCTCGGAGGAGCTGGTGGAGCTGCCGGAGAGTCCGGGAGCGTACTGGGAACGGCTGGACGCCTACGAGGAAGAGGGGCTGGAGGAATTGGAACGCCGGACTGGAAAACGGCGGAAAAAGCGGGTTAAACAGCTCAAAAAGGATCGGCGTCAGACCAAGAAGCGGGTAAGTCGGACTGACCCGGAAGCCGGACATATGAAGCGTCCAGGGAAGCCGCGCGGGCAGCATTATCTCTCTCACCAGACGGTAGATACGGACCGCGGCATCATTTTGGATGTGACGGTAACGTCGGGGGATGTCTATGACTCTGTGCCGTATTTGGAACAAATGGAGCGGGTTCACAGGAATATTCTGCCCATTCAAGCCGCGGCGGCGGATGCCGCCTATGACTTTCCTTTGGCCCATCAGGCACTGAAAGAACGGGAGATCCAATTCTTCGTCCGCCCCCAGGCGTATCATGACCGCACCAATGTGGAGCTGAAACGGGAGGCATTTCAATATGATGAAAGCCTGGACGCCTATGTCTGTCCCAATGGCAAGCTGCTGAACCTGAATACGCTCCACCGCAGTGCCAGCGGGCTGTACTGGCTGTATCTGGCAGACAAACAGGACTGTCAGCGCTGTCCTCTGCGCGAAAGATGCCTGAGCCAGCAGGACAAGCGCGGCGCGCGAAAGCTGGAGCACAGCTATTTTGCGGCCCAACGGAAACAGAATTTATCGCGCCTGGGCGATCCAGTCTACCGCGAAGCCCTCAAGAAGCGGCAAATCTGGTGTGAAGGCACCTTTGCCGCGCAAAAGAGAGAACACAATTTAACACACGTTTTACGACGAGGTTTAGAGGCAGCGTAAGATCACTGTCTCCTTTCAGCGACCGCTTTGAACCTGAAGCGGTTGATATGGGCCATGAAATGACGCCAATGGGCGTCGTTTTTTTGCCCATATTCCCATTGCACATTTTCTGAGGACACTTTGTCAACAGTTCCACTGTGAGATTTATTTTATTCCCCGTAATACAAGGGGTGTCCAATGGAGGTAAAGCCCTCCAGGCCGGTGATCACCACATTATTTTGGCTGAACGCACAGTGGATGATGAGCATGTTTCCGCTTTCATCTCTGCCACCTACGATCCCCACATGCTCATCACCGGGATAAAACACCAGATCACCCGGCTGGGCCTCATCCCAAGAGATGAGGGTACAGTAGGTGTGCTGCATGTGGGCACCGCCGCCGTGGCCTATGACGTACTCTCCATCAGTAACATTGTAAAATACCCAATCGACAAATCCGCTGCAGTCCAAGCCATAGGGTCGATATGTGCCGGTGGTGGAGCTGCCGTCTGCCCATACCTTGGTGAGCTGGCCCCAGCGGGAGTCCCAGCCAATCACCAGGGACTTCCCGCCCCAGAAGTAGCTGACCTTGCCTACCAGCCTACAGGCTGTTTCCACCACGGCCCGGCGTTCCGGGTCCAGATCAGCGGGCAGGTCAGCCAACAGCTTCTTTGCTGTGGCGTCGGAGATCGTGAGATCTCCGGCCAAGGCAGCCAGCATGTCGGAGTTTGCCAGCAGTTCATCCAACGCCGCGTTCTGTTCCTCAGTGAAAGAATAAAATACCCGCATATCATCCGGTGTTCTGGCGGTGATGGTCACAGTGAGTATTTTCTCTGTCCAGGCCGGAGTGTCTCCGGAGGCGGGATGCTCCACCTCACTGGGGGTAGAAGTAAGTTTTGTCATGTCCCAGAAAACTGTGCGCAGGGCCTCCACATTGGCCGCATCCAATATTGCCACTGTCGTTCCATCAGCAGCGCCCGCCGTTTTGGCGGCAAACACCGCCAGAATATCAGACCAGGGGGGCGGCTGTCCCTGGATCTCCAGCGTATCATATCCACCCTCCACCTGCATGCTGGAGATCTTCTCTCCCAATTCGCCGTTGATCTGTGCAACCGCCTTGGCGGGAGAGACGGCTCCGGTTGTTTCATCAGGTCCGGCAAAAAAGATGCCCAGCGGTGAGGCGAGGATGATGCCGCACAAACAGATGACAACCACCACCGCGATCACCACCCCACCGCCTGCTGTGGCCGCGGCGGCCAGAGCCTTAGCTGCCGCGATCACGGCGCGGAGCGCACGGTTTGCCGCCTGTGCGGCCTGCCTGGCGGTCATACGGGCCACCCTTGCGGCCTTTTGGGTTCGTGCCAGTCTGGCTCCCGCCTCCGCCGCACGGCGAGCCTGTCGTGCCGGAAACGCTCTTACAGGCGGTCTCCAACCTGGCTTTCCAATCCCAGCCGTTTGGCGAATGGGATGGCCAGACGATTTGACCGGCACGCCTCGCTCTTTTACTGCCGTCTTTGCGGTGCTGCCCATAGCCTGCCTGGAAGCCTCCGCATGAGGCCGGGGCTGCACACGAGGATTGCCTGTCTGCCCAGACACCTGACGTGGCTGCTTGCGGGCCTCTATACCTTGTGGCCGTTTTCTCGAGGGAGGAGCTGCCGAGAGACCGTCCTCTCTCGCGGGCAAACGCCGCTCCATTTTCCCGTTGTGCAGAAGGGTACCCTGGCGCTCCCGCACAAAGGACGCTTTTCCCTGCTGCAAGGCGCTTGGCGGTGTGGCAGGCGCGGGATCGGCTTGCATCTTCAGATAGGCGACCTTGGTCTTGATATCTCTTTTTTGAGGCGTTTGGAGTGCGGACTGCGGCTGGGGGCAGATTCTACCCGCACTCTGCGTCCGGAGCAGATCTCCCGCTTCTTTCCCGCGGCGGCGGCCCCTTGGAGGCAGAGTGCCGTCATCTCTTGGTCTTGCCGCTCCTGGCGGATCGTGACAGTCAGGGTATCTGTCCGGGCCTGCATCCGGGGTGTGCTTTGCACCTTTCTTTCGTTTTCCCAGCAGACGCTCGGCCAGCTGCTCCGCCCGTTTGACACCGCTCACCTCGGCATCGCCCAGCTGGTCGCCGCCGAAGTCATCCCGCTGGCCGTGCTGGGCCGTGTCCCGCAGCTGGCCCCGCAGGCGGTCTGTGCCGTCATCCAGCCCCCGCCGGATCAATTCCTTCGGCGCGGACTTGACCCGCTCTTTCAAAGTGTGCTGTACCTGGGGCTTTTCTTTGATCTTATCGATGTATCTCACCTCGATCCAGCAGGGAGGGGCCTTGGCCCCTCCCTGGTTTTATTACGCGGCCAAGTCAGAGGGCTTGGTGGTCATCAGTTTATAGAGCTGCGTATGACGGGGGAAATTGTCCATGAAGGGCACAATGGCGCTGCCGCACTTGATGAGGCCCCGTCCAAAGTCCACATTGGTGATGTAGGAGAGCTGGTTGTCCGAGATGTTCAGCAGACGGGCCAGCTCCAGCCGGTCGGTGCTGGCCTGGTTGAGCATGACCAGGAATTCACTGTTGGCCAGCATGGTTCGGGCTGTGTGGGACTGGAGCAGATCGTCCACATTCTGGGTCAGGCCGGTACAGCAGGCACCGTACTTCCGGACCCGCTTCCAAAGGGTGAACAGGAAGTTTGCGCTGTACTCATGCTGGAACAGCAGATAGATCTCATCGATGTAGATCCAGGTATTCCGCCCCAGGCGGCGGTTGCGGGTGATCCGGTTGAGAAAGCTGTCCAGGATTACCAGCATGCCCATGGAAAGCAGCTGTTTGCCCAGCTTCCGGATATCATAGCAGGCGATGCGTGAGCTCATGTCCACATTGGTGGGTTTGGCAAAGGTGTTGAGACTGCCCTCCGTGAACAGTTCCAGGGCCAGAGCCACATCCCGCGCCTCTGCCTCCGGCTGGCGCAGCAGTTCGGCGTGGAAGTCCTGGAGCGTGGGGGCCTGGCCCTGGCAGCCGTCCCGCACATAGTCGTGGTAGCACTGTGCCGTACAGCGGTCGATGATGGACTTCTCCTTGGCAGACAGCTTTCCGGCCCCCACAGACTGCTCACAGAGGGAAAGCAGGAACTCCGATTTCAGCACCACGGGGTTTTCGCCCTCGCCATAGCCCTGCTCCATGTCCATGGCGTTGATGTGGTTGCTGGAAGTGGCCGAGATCTCTACCACCTCGCCGCCTAGCCCCTCCACTAGGGGCCGATACTCACTTTCCGGGTCGATGATCAGGATGTCATCCTGGGTAGAGAGGGCCAGGGCGGTGATCTCCCGTTTTGCGGTAAAGGATTTGCCGGAGCCAGACACGCCCAGAACAAATCCGTTGCCGTTGAGGAGCTGCTTGCGGTCGGCAATGATGAGATTTTTGCTGATGACATTCTGGCCGTAGTAGATGCCGCCCCGGTCCCGGATCTCCTGGGCTTTGAAGGGCATGAGGACGGCCAGGGCCTCGGTGGTCAGGGTCCGCAGGGCGTCGATCCGCCGCAGCCCCAAGGGGAGGGCGGTGACAAGGCCCGCGTCCTGCTGCCAGTTCAGAGTGGTGAGCTGACACAGATGCTTGCGTGCGATGGACTGGAGGGTCTCTGTGTCGCTGTCCAGCTCCTCCTTGCTGTCGGCCAAATGCACCAGAGTCACCACAGCGAACATCATCCGCTGATCCCGTGTGGTCAGATCATCCAGCATTTCCCGCGTCTCTTTCCGCTGCTGCTCCAGGTCGTAGGGCACCACCGCGGAGAAGTTGTTGTTGCTGTTCTGCCGCCGCTGCCAGTTGGTGACGTTGGTCTCCACCCCCAGCAGGCGGTTCTGCATCTCACGCACGGCCTCATCGGTGGGGACGGGAATCACGTCGATGGACAGCATCATGGTGCGGTTCAGGCTGGTGAGCTCATTGATCATGGAGTCCTTGATGTAGCTGGCATACTCCTTGAGGAACATGGCCCGGCCATATTTATCGCCCATGATGAAGTGATCCTTCCGAAACTCCATGCTGTCCGGGCAGATGGTGTCCTTGAAGGAGCGTCCTGTTTTCATGCACTCCCGCAGGTCGATATGGAACTGGGACTCCTCGCCCACTCGGTAAAAGTCGTGGAGCACGCGCAGCCGCTCCACCGCGTCCAGCTCCTCACAGGTGATTGAGCCGGGTGGTCACATCATTCATGACCCGGTCAAAGAAGGTGCGGGCCTCCTCGGGCGTTTTCTTATGGGCGGATACTGTGACATATCGCTCCTGCACCATGCTGTTGGAGGAGTCGGTGACCTTGTCCAGCAGCATGGCGTTGTACTCCGAACGGCCTCCGTCCAGATGATCCGCCTGGGGCGGGATCAGGATCTCCTGCTCAAAGTTGCGGCGGTTGAGCCGCTTGTTGTTGATGGTGATTTTGGTGGTAGAACCGGTGTCCAGGGCATTGAGCAGTTCCGAGTAGCCCAGGAACATGGAGGTCTTGTCCTCTTTGGAAGCGATGGCGTAATTGATGTCGGAAAAGCGAACGGTTTTCGAGAATTTCCCGCCAAACTGAAAAAGCCCATCCGGCCAGAGACGGCGGATGGGGATGGTATCCTGTACGGACTTGGGCACCGAAAGGTGCTCTTTGTCCTGTTTCAGTGTATTTTGAAGGGTCTTAATCAAGTCGGATGGCCTCCTTTATTGATGTGTGTTCCATGAGTTTGACATAGAGATCCTCCGTTCGGAATAAGAGCCGTTTGGGCATGAGAAATTCCGAGCGGATATACGCCATGAGAAAGCGTTCCAGCGTCATGCCATTATAGGTGAAAAAACCACCCAGGGCGAATGGAAACGCGGCCAGGATACACACCCATCCGATCTCGCCTGTTCCAAGCACCGGGTGCAGGCAAAAGTACACGGCCAGCGCCACCAGAACGGCCAGCAGGGCAAACAAAAATTGCCGCAGGGACAGGCCGAAAAATAGACTTTCCTGGTAATTCCGCACCTCTTTATTGATGCGTACCTCCAAGGTATCACCTCCTGCATTTCTGTTTGGTTTTCATGGACAGACCGTTGCAAAGCCTGTCCGGCTATGGTACCATTTGCTCAACTTAGGAAGGGAGTGGAGCGTATGGCATACTTGATCCTCGGGATCGTGATGATTTTTCTCTCCATTGTGTTCCGGTTGGCAGCCGTGTTTCGCCTGACCATTCCACTGCTTTATGCGCTGGTCGTCCCCACCGTGTTCCATGAATGGTATTATGCCAATCAGACTCTGGCCAACGTCATCTGGTATGTGCTGCTGGCGGTGGTAGTCCTATCCTGGGTAGTTTCCCTGGTTCGGAAGGTTCGGGGCATTCTGCTTCGGCGGAGAGAGGACAAGATGCTGGAGCTTATTGTGCTCAACCGTATGCGGGAAGCCCAAATGCATGGGGAGCCAGAACCGGATGGTGGATATAAGATCCGGGTGGACGACCTGTTTGACGATAATTAACCAAGTCCCATCAATTCCCGGATGATCCGGTCACTCATCTTGATCGAACCTACCAGCACCAGCATATTGAAGATCAATTCTCCAATGTAGTTCCAGACCAGCGTGGCCGGTGCTGTGGAAGCATCCCCCACAGTGGGCGGTGCGGAAGCAAACTGTGAAAAAATAACACAGGCCAATACAATGATACAGCCCTCCAGACAGATGGCGGCATAGCTTTTAAGAAAAGCGACGCCGATGCTGCTGGAGGGCTGTCCCGCGAAACTGGCCAGAGGGATAGGCGCGATGGCGGTGGCCATGTAGAGCTTGAAAAAGCGGGAGTAAACGGTCAGGATCATAACGAGGGACAGGACCCAGATAAACAGGGAGCCCAGCAGAGTCACCGCCCAAAGGGGGATGGACTCCAACAGCCCCACGCTTTCAATAGCGGTAATGAGTTCCTCCGGCAGTGTGGTGGGTGACATAGCAGTCATGCCGGATGCATCCATTATGGTGGATATTGCCCCCTGGGCCACTCGGAACAGGGCGTTCATTAGTTCCATGCCATAGGTCACTGCCGCCTGTGCCAGCACAAAGCGGATAAAGCACTTGAAGGCCACCTCCGGGCGCTTGATCTCGGTAAAGCTGCCGCAGGTCTTGACTACGCCCATCACGAAAAAGAGCACCAACAGAGCGTAGCCGATGGCTTGGAGCGCGCCGTTGATGCTGACGATCACGTTCCAGATCCCGCCGCCTTTGAATTCCACCGGGGTAGTGCTGATCAGGGTCCAGATCTCTGCGAGTTTGTCGTTCCAGGTCTGCAGGGCGGAATTCAGATTGTCTACGATCCAGTTTCCACTGCCCATGTTGAATCACCTCCTTCAATAAGAGACTTGTGATTGAAAAATTGTATTACAAATGCTATACTACACTTGGCCCCAGGAGGCACGGTAGAGAGAGCCATCGGATAGCAGTGCGACCATATATGGGGCAACTGTCACTGACTATCGCGGAGGTGTTGCCGATGGTTTCGGATTTCTTAACAGTTGCGTCTTTTACAGTTCTTATGCTGACAAAATTGTTGCTTAATTCTTGCTCTTTTACCGGCCTCTTAAAAATTATTAGTAAAATGCTGTGGATGCTAATGTCCACAGCATTTTTACTTAATTTTATAATTTTATCCGGTGATAAGGGTGAGGATCTCCTTAGTAAAGGTGATCACGATACCACCGGCGATGGTGAGCATGCCATTGGCCCGCTGGGAGGGGTCGTGGCTCTTGAGGGACAGGCCCAGCTGGAGGACACCGAAGCCCAGCAGGATCAGGCCGATGGCTCGAATTAGGGAGAAGATGAACTCAGAGAGGTTGTTGACGACCGTCAGGGGATCATCTGCGGCAAAGGCCGGAACGACCATGACAGTCAGTGCCAGCACGATGCAGGCAAACAGGGAGTACAGCCGCCGTGCGCGGCGCTCAAAGGTTCGGGTGGTGAGATCATGTTTCATACTTCATTCTCCTTTTCTTTGTTGGTTTCATCGGCAGAAATGATCTGGAAAAGGGGGATACCTGGAATGGCCGGTGTGGTGCTGTGTCCATGGTGGATATACGGCACTCCGCCTCCGTCCACGGTGTAGCGGATAGCGGGGTGCTCGGTCAGTTCATACTTCAGGTCCATGACGGGCTTTGCGCCCCGGATGAACAAGATGCAATAGCGATTATCCAGCGCACGAACTTCGTCAGGAGTGAGCAGCTCCCGCCCGCTCATCTGAAAATTGGTGGAGTAAGAGCCCGACTTGCCCTTGGTCTGCCCATGGGTCTTTGTATCAATAGTGGCCTTGCCCAGGGCCTCGGAGATGTACTTGTGGGTGCTCTGCTCATTGCCGCCCAGATAGAGGATGGTGTCCGAGTTGCCAGGGATGGTCTCCCAGGAATCCTTGTACAACTCCTTGATCTGGGCCATGTTCTGGATGAGATATTCCTGGAACGCATGGTGGCCAGCTCCCTGGTGTACCCTGGCAGCGGCATGGCCGCGAACTCATCCAGCACGAAGTGGACGTGCCGGGGCAGCGCCCCATGATGGATCTGGTCCGCACTGTAATAAAGCGTCTGAAACGCCTGGGAATAGAGCAGGGACACCAAGAAATTGAAGGTGTTGTCATTGTCCGGGATCACGGCGTAGAGGGCGCATTTCTTTTCTCCC
>ERZ1106983.2609-NODE-2609-length-11555-cov-5.105478_pt1 | contig 11555 bp, 10 predicted proteins | sample MGYA00403693_ERZ1106983 | MGnify/ENA primary metagenome ERZ1106983 (study PRJEB35170, sample SAMEA104062420) | human gut metagenome | biome: human gut; feature: human-associated habitat; material: faeces | place: Denmark | collected 2012-07-13 ...
CGGCTATCAGTTTGGCTATGAAATGTTAATGTTTAACGGCTTCCTGACTTTTATGGGGCTGACTTGTTTAAGTATAAAAACAAAGAATTATGGAAATACTCAGTGCAGAATTTGTAGTAAGTAACACAAAAGTAGAGAAATGCCCGCAGGACAACCTGCCCGAATATGCATTTATCGGCCGTTCAAATGTAGGTAAATCGAGTCTGATAAACATGTTGGCCAAACGTCCCAAACTGGCTATGACTTCCTCCACTCCGGGGAAGACTTTGCTGATCAATCACTTTCTGATCAATAAAGAATGGTATCTGGTGGATTTACCGGGATACGGATATGCCTCCCGGGGCAAGAAACAGGTAGAAAAGATACAGCAGATTATCGAGGATTATATCCTGGAACGCGAGCAAATGACCAATCTGTTTGTATTGATAGACTGCCGTCTGGAGCCTCAGAAAATAGACTTGGAATTTATGGAATGGCTGGGAGAAAATGGAGTACCCTTCTCTATCATCTTCACCAAAGCCGACAAGCTGACCAATGGCAAGGTTAAGGATAATGTAAACAAATATCTGAAAAAACTGACAGAACAGTGGGAAGAACTCCCTCCTCATTTCGTATCCTCCTCTGAAAAGAAAACAGGCAGACAGGAGATTCTGGATTATATTGACAGCATTAACCGGTCGCTTAAGGCATAGCGTCGAATTACCTAGTGGCGACTACTTAGAACGCAAATGACGCAAATGACACAAATTTATCCCCGTTCCTATTTGTGTCATTTGCGCCATTTGCATTCCGTTCCGGCAAACGCTCAGAGTTTTATGGTCTTCACCTTACCCGGAATCACCGTCAGATGCACCGTACCGTTGCATTCTATATCCACCTTCTGGTATCTGGCCTCCACCACCACCTTACCATCCGGTGCCATCAGTCCCCATTGACAAGCATTCTCCTCGAATACACAATAACCGCCGACGGGAGGACAGATGTTCCTATAACAAGGAGGAACCACGATACGCTCACCCGACTTCAGCCCCCATTTCAGCCCCATCCGGAAAGGACGGACATCGCCTATCTCCTCCAGTCTCTTCCGTCTTTTCTCCTCCTCATTCCGTTTCAGTAACAGGTTCATTTCCTCCGCACGCCGCCCGGCCTCTTCCTTCAATCTCTTCACCGCAGAGTCAAAATCCTCCTCACCAGCCTCAGGATTATTACAGGCGATATATCGTTTCCTCTTTCCTTTCTCCACATGATAATAACTCCCTTGCCCGTCCATCACCACGATGCTCCGGTCTGCCAGACGACCACAGCACCAATACACCTCCTCGTCATCCCCTTCCAGCAGACAAGCGAAAACATCGAACACGGTAGACCATACAGGATCCGCCAACTTGCAGGATTTCGGGACACGATAGTCCGGTATCTTCAGATAAAAGCCATAAAAACAGAGACTGTCCTTATGCAGCCCGCGCATGGAAGCATACGCCTTCCGTGTGCGGCTATGAAAGGTCTCTCCCACTTTCAGCAATTCCACGCTACCGTAAGAGCACACCACCGGCTTCTCCCGATAAGTCCTGTCCGTTTTCAAGTCGATGTAAGCATCCGTACCATCATTGCCCGTAACGGCCAGAAGCTCCCCTTTCAGGAATCGCAACCTCCGGCAGCGGTCTATGATGATCTTCGGCTTTCCATTATCGTCCACCACCCCTGTACGGCCATCTTCCAAACAAACCGCCGCCCGGTCCGCACAGGTGTCGAACACTTCCTTGTATCGAGGCATCACTGTCACTCTGTTTCTACGCCTCAGTCCCCACAATCCGCTACATCGGTCATGGAAAGCTTTCAGAACAGAGAGTGCATTCCGCCCCTCTTCCTGATCAGACAAATTCCGGTTCCTGATCGCATCCAGCAACTGTCCATGGGTCATCACCATTTCCCATTCTTCCTCCCGCCTGCCTTCCTCCAAGAGCGAACACGCCACGGACAGCCCGTTTTCCGCTCTTTTCCGAGAAAAGGTGTCACCCAGTATCCGCCCCTCGAACATCGCTTCCCAGTCCCGCTCACGGACGGGCAAACCGAATATCCGGTGCAACCCCACATTATCTATCAGCATACAGGATTCCTTATCACCCGATTTCCGTAATCCCCTCCCCACCTGTTGCAAGTATTTCGCCAGTGAAAGCGTGGGACGAGCCAGCTGCACGAACTCCACATCGGGACAGTCGAAGCCCTCGGAAAAGATATCCACATTGACCAGCACCCTGATCCTTCCCTGTCTGAAGCCCTCTACCAGTTCCCTACGCTCCGAAGCAGGCGTTTTGCTGTCGATAGCCACAGCCGACACTCCGTGTGCATTGTAACAGGCGGCTATCTGACGGGCATGGGCTATACTGACGGCATACACCATTCCTTTTTTCCCGGCGGCATACCTCTCGACGCTCTCGTACAACCGCCGGATGCTGACCTGACGGTTCAACACCTCATTCATTTCCTTCACCTGATAATCTCCGTCCACCCCACGTTTCTTCAACGAATCTATTATCTGTTGCTCCCTGCTGTCCGCACGGATAGACACGTAGTCGAAAGCCGACAGCCAGCCTTTCCCGATGAATTCCGCGATGCTCCACGAAGTTATCAGCGCATCAAACAAATCCGTGAAGCCCTTGCCGTTCAGCCGGCAGGGGGTGGCGGTCATGCCCAGTTTCCTCGCCTCCGGATATCTCTTCCAAAGCTCCCTGTAAGTCTCCGCCAGTGCATGATGCGCCTCGTCAATGACAATCAATCCGGGAGCTTCCCCTATATTCTTCCAGTTACGGGACAACCACTGGATGGAGAATACCCGCACCCTTCCGGATTCTTCCGGCATACTGTCTTTCCCCGTCTTTCCGTTCTTTCCCGTTTTGTCCGGTTCTTTTCCCATTCCATACCGGGCTGCGGTTTCCTCTATCTGCTCCACCAGCTCTCTGCGATGCGCCACAATCCACACCCGCGTACCGGTACCGATACCACAGAGAAACTCTTTCACCACCGCTGCCAGCAGATGTGTCTTTCCTGTGCCTGTAGGCATTTGTACCATGACACTCCGATGGAACTCCCACTCCTTAAAGAGCCTGAGCTTCATCTCCTGCTGGTAGTCACGAAGACCATCGTTCTTGCAATACATCATGGTGCGGATGCCGGTCGCCACCGACAACAAAAGAGAGAAAGGCTGCATGCATCATCGCACACAGCCTATAGTGAATATTCTATCTTTATGAATTCATTTTTATCAGCAGCTTGCTAGTTGATATCGTAAATATTTGATATCGCAAACCGTTCCGCCACTGAATTTAATACGAAACCGATGACAGGGGCTATTTTTCTATGAGCCAGTCGCCCAACGTATGCTCCTCCGCATCAAAGCTGATGCCCACTTTCACCACAGGCAGTCCGCTGAGGGTAAAACGTTCGGGATAGTTTTTCAAATTTATCTGAGACATGGCGGCATCGGCATCCTTGCCTAGTTTCAGTTCAATGACATACAAGGTATCGGCAGTGCGCATCACCACGTCCACACGTCCCTTCGGGGTACGGACTTCCACATCCACATACATTCCGAAAAGAGAGAAGATGATGTAGAACAACTGCTGGTAATGCCCTTCATAATTCGTGTTATCGCAATAAGGAACGGTGGAGAGAAACTCCTGAAGCAGACGCAAGGCTCCATCCATATCGCCCAAGCGTATCGCACCATACATACGGCCTATGGTAGTAAGCCCCATATCGGTATTGTAAGCCAGATAGTTCGGCAACAGACTCTGCATCAGTCCCACCCGTATCTCCCTGTTCGGAATATCCAGCGTGTAAAGCTCGGTATATTTATCATAGTCCTTTATCGTGACATAGCCGCTCTGATAGAGCAAAGGCGTAATAGTTGTCATCCGCTCGGTAGGGGCATCAAAACTGGCAGCCATAGCCTGCATGCTGTGTCCCACTTCAGAGGGAAGAACATGGAACTTGCGCAGCATCTCTATCAGATAGGTGGGCGTGCCGCTGCCAAACCAATAAGAGTTTAACTTGCCATCTTCGAAAGCATTCAGCAGGCTGAACGGATTAAAAACATCTGGCGAAGGCCAGGTGAAATGATAGCCGTCATATTTCTCTTGCAGTTTCAGTAGGGTATCTTCTTTGCTCATCTCCTGCGAAAGGGCAAAGCGTTCTATATACCCGCCCATCTGTTCCAACATTTCCTCTTTAGTGATACCGCAAATGGCAGCGTAGGGCTCGTCCATGCTAATATTCTTGATATTGTTCAGCTCGCTGAAAATGCTGAGCTGGGAAAACTTGGTGATGCCGGTTAGGAACACAAAGCGCAGATAAGGGTCGCACGCCTTCAACGGACTGTAGAAATTACGCATCACATTACGCAGGACGGGGAGGTTCTCATCCTCGTGCACCACATCCAGCAAGGGTGCGTCATATTCGTCAATAAGGACTACCACCTGGCGGCCGGTCTGCTCATAGGCACGCATGATGAGTGTCTTCATCCTGTCATTGAGAGTGACCGCCCTTTCCGGCTTCCCGTATATTTTCTCATGTTCAAAGAGCTGCACATCCAGCATGCTTTCCAATGTTTCCTTGTCCACATGCTTGGCCAAGCTCATGTCAAAGTGAAGCACCGGGTATTCCGTCCACTCGGTTTCCAGCTTTTCGATGGCAAGTCCCTTGAAAAGGTCTTTCTTTCCGGTAAAATAGCAGTGTAGCGTAGAGGTCAGCAACGATTTTCCGAACCGTCGGGGGCGGCTCAGAAAATAATATTTGGAAGCACCGTATGCCATCCGGTAAACATATTCCGTCTTATCTATATAGAGATAATCCTTGTTGATGATTTCCTCAAAAGTCTGTATCCCTATCGGGCATCTCTTCAATGACTGTTGCTTCATGGCGCGCTACTTTTTCTGATTGTACTACAAAGGAACAAAATCTAACCGGAAAATCCTAACCGAATGCTCTTTTTTATTATTTCAGATGGACTTTAAAGACAAGACCTCCGGAGAAGTATTTCCCATTATTCAGCTCGGCTACAAGATTTACATAATCTTTCCAAAAACTATACTCAAAACCTACATTGCAAGTTCTTGCATCGTACTCCGCCATCAGGTTCAAGCCATTTATCATTTTTACAGCCCAAGACTCTTGCACAGGCAATCCCAACCGGAAATTCACCCCTATAGCCGGACGGTTATGATGCTCCCAGGTAGCCGGCCGGTCCAGCACCCAGGCAAGATGCACTCCCAACATTCCCAGATTATCAACCCCAATATGCTTCGTAGCAGCAATATAGTAACGGGTGAAAAAGCAATTACCGCCATTCTGGTCACGACTTGATATGCCTCCTCCACCGTAACTGTCATGAGTACCCGGATCGTCCACCCCTATCACGATCTGCGGAGTCCACGTTTTCCACCATCCCTCTTTCCAGACACGAAGACGGAAATTGAAAGACCTGTCCTGATTGGTGTATTTCCCCCACGACTGCTCCGGGAAATATGTAGAACCCTTATTGGCGTAATTCAACGTACAGGTATATCCCACTTCCAGCCAGGGAAAAACCGTAATATTGAGATAATAATTGAAAGTGTATCTCACATCAAAATCATAATAATGCAACGGGGTTATGTCCAGCACATTACCTCCAAGCATAAACGTTTTGTCCCGCTGCATATCGGCCGTCGGCGCATGAAGCAGTCCGGTCGTACCTCTCAACGCCTGTCCACAGACGGAAAAACTGATTGACAGAAATACCAAGACAGCCGTAAGTACCCTGTATAATCTCTTCTTATTTGATATAAATCCCATCTTTTTTCAGCGTTTCTGTGCCAGTAACCATTCAAAGTACTTTTCATGCTCATCCACCAAATGTTCCCACGAATACGCTGTACGGATCTCCTCTAAATTTGCCGCGATAAATTTTTCCTTATCACGCACTACATATGCAGCCATATCATTCAACAACCCAGTTACTTCCGCCGGAGTACTATAATACTCCGCATGATGCTTCAATACCGCCCGGTTGAACAGATTGTCATTGGCTAATATGAAACAACCGGACGCCATAGCTTCCAGCAATGAAGGGTTCGTTCCGCCTACCGAATGCCCATGAAAATAGGCCAAAGAGTATTTTCGTATGGAGTTCAGCTTTTTGAAATCATAAATGCCACCGATGAAACGTACCGACCGCTCTTTACCATACCGGGCCACCAGCTCTTTGCCATGAGGAGTATTGGTTTTTCCCACAATGACCAATGGCCTGCGCCCGTTCTCTTCGGATGCCAGATAGCCGTCGATTGCCATTGCTATATTGTTTTCGGGTTCCAGACGAGCCACCAGCAAATAATAACCATTCTCCTCCAGTCCGAATTCTTTCAGAAACTCCGGATTGTAATCCTCGTGGATATCAGCCCCATACGCCAGAAACTTGCTCTCCTTGCCATACTTCTCTTTGTAATAGTCATGAATGCCCATGTTGTCGGCTATCAAGTAATGACTGTGCTTCACAGTCATCCGTTCTTCCCAAAAGACGAACTTCCGCACCCATCTGTTGAATTTCGTACGCTTGTATTCCAGTCCGTCCATGTTCGTGGTAAACACGGGATGTCTGATGTTCTTTACATTAAACCAAATGTATGCCGGTACAATGGAGGTGTATCCCGCCTCATAAATGATGTCAAACCGCTCCCGTTTCAACGCATCACGCAGTGAAGCAAAATCATAGAAGAAACTCCCTACGGAACTTCCCATCCATGTCTCCGGACTATAGATGTGCTTGATGCGGACTCCTTTGTAACTGTTTTCCTTATAAGGATGAAAATGAGGGGAATAAACGGTCACCTCATGACCTCTGTTTGCCAGACCTACAGATATGTATTCGGCAAACTGCTCGAAGCCCCCGTAATCATTAGGAATGCCACGGGTGCTGATAAAAGCGATTCTCATTGAAAATTAAGTGTATGAAGTTTAGCCCGGCCGCAGAAAGCGACCGGGAATATTAAAAGAAATAAAACATTCGGTTTTTTGTGGGAATGCGGCTGTTTCAGCCCCTCAATCCTGTTTCAAGTTCGTGTTTCAAAGGTGAACACACATATTGGGAACTTTGGCTATAGAAACCTGGTCTTTGTTAAATCTCAGATATCAACCAACAAATCAGTCAAGAATTCATCCAAGCCTACCACTCTTATTTTGGGAAAAGGGAAAGTGGCCAGTATACGAAAATGAGCATCTTCAGACACTATGTACTCTGCATTTGCAACAATAGCACAATCTGCAAATTTATTATCATCCGGATCCGCCTCTATCAAATTGAATTTAAAAGAAGCCTCTTTATAAAGCGTATAAGGACTATAGCACTTATAACATTCCGAGCTACACTGGCCGAAGAATACCGTTCTATAATCTCTTCGTATTCATTCAGTATTTCATTAGATACGCACAGCATAAACTTCCCTTGCAGAAAATCTTCCCATATCTTATGGTACGGGCTTTTTGCAGGAAGCGACTGCACCAAACAATTCGTGTCCAGAACCACCAATCGTTTCATGACCGATAAGGAGTTCTGAGATGTTGTTCTTTCAATTCATCCAATTTTTTCTGATCCAACACACCGGAGTCCCACAATTCGTCCAGTTCCTTTTGTGCCTTATCAGCAAAGAAATGAGAAAGAGCCAGTTTCAGCTCATTCAGTTCACTTTCCGTACGAATATTCTTTATAGCATAAAGCAACTCCATCTGGGCTGCATCCGAATACGAGATTCTCATACCTTAATACATTTAATCGTTTTTACAAAAATAATACTTTTCTAATTATCCGCATCACATTATGCCATTCTTTTCCGATTAAAATGAAGATTTAACTTTTCAGCAGGAATCATAAAGTCCTATCCAATAATCGTTTTCTCTATGCTATCAATCGTATTTGCATAAGAATATTTCTTTGACAAAGCTATTGCATTCCGGCTTAACGAAGCATAAATTTCATCATCCGTCAATATACTGATTATCCTCATTTTAATATCCTCTAATTGCTGTACATCTATTTTATAGCCATTAACACCATCATCCACCAAATCCGCCACTCCTCCAACTGTCGGTACAATAACAGGAAGACCGGCTGTCATTGCTTCCAAAACGGTCATGCCAAAAGTTTCGATGAACAATTCTTTATTAGACAAATTCAAGACTAGCGAAGCACGTTCATAAAAAGGTAAGACATTCTTTTGTCTGTCCCATATTGTTAAATTCGATGGAACCTCTATTCCATACTCTTTCAAGAATAAATTGATAGCACTCCAAGAATCATTTATCACCAACTCAAAACGAAACTGAGGCAATGCTACAGCCAAACAAATAAATTCCAGTGTTCCTTTATACAATTTCAACGAAGACAACATCAAAATCCGTTTCTCCTTTTTACCTTTTCCTCTGAATTTCACACACTCGTCCTCAAAAGAAGGAGGAAGACTGTTCGGAATTGTCGTTACAGCATTCTTTCTTCGCAAAAACTGACGCTGGTAATCCGAAACACAAATAATTTCATCCGCAAGTTTCTGCATAAACCAAGCCAAAAATACATAGAACCTGCTTTTCGCCGACGCGTTTTCGTGATAGTGATATACTATTTTCTTTCCTGAAAGTTTAGCGGCAACAGCAGCCCCCACCGGCATGATGGTATTCAGATAAAACACAATATCTTTTTGAAACAGATAACGAAAAGAAAAGAAAAAAATATAGCATTGCACATACAAAAACTGTAAAGCATTCCACAACATATTTTGGGAAAAACGATAATAGTACTGGTAAAAAATCATATTTTTCTTTCCTTGCAGATTATTCAACGCGCCATTACCTTTAGAAGTAACCAAATTAATAGAGTAGCCTTTAGACAACAAGCCAGACAATACCATTTCCAATACTTTAGGACTTCCGCTATAATCATTTAAAACATGGAAGCAGACTATTTTCATAAACTATTTATTTTGAAAATTATATTTGGCCAAATGCATTACTCTGATATTCAATAACAACGAGACAACCACGGCAATATATTTCAATTTCGCACTATACAAGATAGATTTAATCCAAAAACTCTTTGTCAAAAAAGCTTTTCTTAAATATAATCTTTCAGTCTTACTCAAATAATACCACTGGGCATAAAAAGATTTAGTAAGGCATGCTATTGATTTATAAATAATCATAGACCTTTCTCTCTTCACCGAAGCCGTTTCAGTATAAAGCCGTTCTGCTATTTCGATGATGTCTTCCGCTTTTTTTACAGTAGGAACAGATTGGGTTATAGAACCCGTTCTCATATAATAATAATATAAAAAATTATCCCAATAAAGGCATTTATCGCAATACACATAAGCTATCGGAGTGAATAACCAATCTTCAAAATATATTTTGTCCACAAAACGTAAGTTATGTTTCCTCAGGAAAGAACTTCTATATATATAAAATGGAACTCCCGTAAACGGATAGATAAATCCTTGATTATACAATTGTACTCCATCAAGTATTTGTCCATCAACCATATCCCTTTTTACAGCCTGCTCCTTATAGCCAATATTTGTTGCATAATACGTATTAAATGTAATCATATCAATATTATTATTATCAAATAGACGACAAACAGTCTTCAAACAATTCTCAGCAATCCAATCATCACTGTCCACAAACCAAATGAAGTTCCCTCTTGCCCTTTCAAGACCTGCATTTCTAGCAGAACTCAATCCTCCATTAGGTTTATCAATAAGCACAATATTACGATATCTATTAGCATATTCTTTCAATAGCTTTAAACTTCCATCATACGAACCATCATTCACCGCAATAATTTCATACTCGTCCTCATCAAGATCCTGATGTAAACAACTATCCAAACAACGAACCAGATATTTTTCTACATTATATACTGGAACAATCAAAGTAATCGCAATCATGTTTATTCTATTCATGAGATTTTCATAGGAGGCAAACAGTAACAACACAATGTCAAAACAGACAATGCAATGGAATCTGTAGCCAACGAATTATTTGTAGAAGAAATTAAAAGAAAGCTCCCTAAAAGAAACATTTTGTGAAAAGACGAAGTTCTTTGCAATAAACGTATAAAAAAAGAGCCATAAAAATAAGCTATTAATATTGTAAAGACAATACCAAATTTTAAAATATAGACCAACCAATAATTCTCAATGCAATAAGAGCTCAAACCTGAAACAAATAATATATCATCGATACTTTCCGATGAATATCCTAGTATAAAATCTTTTAACTGATAGAAATCAAATATTTCAAATATTTTCACCCTTACAACTGCACTGGAATCATCAAACAGTCCCAGTTCAAGCAATCGATTCCCTAATCCATATCCAAGAAGGACAAAAACAGCAATAGGGAATACGCATAAACATGCAAGAAGTATGATTTTTTCCTTATTACCTATCCCTCTACTTAATATTTTCTTTAAAGCAAAGACACCAAAAAGCAAGCAACAACCAACCATTGAACTTCTTGTATTAAAACACAACAAAGAAATCAATCCCAACAACCAATAAGAATACCTTTTTTTCATAGGGAGAGATGAACATAAAATAAAATTCATCAAAGTAGAAACAATCAATGCATTTGATAAAGGATGAGATTGAAAAGCTGTACTCCTAAAGCCTTCCCAAGTCCAATCAGAAATGCTACCATTGGATACCAAAGGAAACAGATTAAAATTTAAAACTTTTTCTATTATTGCAAGAAAGCATTCTATAATAAAAAAATCCAATATGATATTTTGCACCTTACCTTTATCTATCAATGAAGAATAACTAAAAATATATGAGACAACCAGCGGAAGAATTAAGACATTCAACAAAAAAGAGAAATCAACCCCACGTCCCGTCAATTTATTGAAAGAAACTAATACTGCTAGAAAAACAAGTATACTTTTTCCCATTAAAAAAGGTTTCTTCCCTTTTATAAACAAGAATAAAGCTATGCACAACAAAACCCAAATAGCAGGATGGACATTTAAGAATTTGGTTGTAGATATCATTTCCGATTTATATCCCAAAGCAACAAGTACATTCGTCCCTGCAAACAACAACCCTGCCAAACAGAAATATACAATTTTTTCTAATGAATACTGCGAAAGCATATTTTCCTAATTCCTTTTTTTATTTTCTCTACTCCCCTGTATAAAATATCATGATTCCTCATACCACAAATATTCCATATATTTTTTTCCAATACAGCATACCATGGATGCCACGATGCCGCAAAATGATGAATAGAATAAGTATTCTCTGTTATAGTCATTTTCCCCGTTTCATAATCTTTGGGATTAAAATAGCAACGAGGATAGATCCAAACACCAGCAACATTTTGGAGCATTGGGACGTTTTTCAACCCATGAGAGATAAGCACTTCCGTAGTGTAATCCACTACAGTTTTCAAATTCAAGCCACCATCTTCTTTTATGAAATGCAAACCTGCATACAACTGCAGGAGTTCACCATACAGCCCTAGGCCGGGGTTCA
>ERZ1106983.2614-NODE-2614-length-11541-cov-3.377764_pt1 | contig 11541 bp, 10 predicted proteins | sample MGYA00403693_ERZ1106983 | MGnify/ENA primary metagenome ERZ1106983 (study PRJEB35170, sample SAMEA104062420) | human gut metagenome | biome: human gut; feature: human-associated habitat; material: faeces | place: Denmark | collected 2012-07-13 ...
TACCCAGCCTGTCCTACCCAGCCGCACAAATCACTCTGATAAATCTTGTCGTAGTTATCAGCATTCTCTGTCTTTTTGTACTGAATCGCCGTTTTTCCCAAATTGGCGTCATAATAAGATACATAAAAAAATCCATCTAAGCCAAATCCAGTTCCCCAACTGTTTTCACAAAGAAATGCCCCATCGCCAGGAACCTCTGACGTAAAATTTTCCGCCGGATAATGATCATCCCAGCCAATAATCACAATATCGTGGTTCGCTGTCTTTTCCTCCAGACAGCAGTATGCGCCGGTTTCTCTGTTATAGTATCCAGAAAGGCTGTCCCTGCCTTGAAGACTGGTATACAGGGCGCTCTGCACTCCTCCGCTCTCGTATACCGCCTGTTTGATTGCCTGACGATCTCCCGGAGGAAGCAGCCGGATTTCCTGAACATGCTTTGCCGGCTTCAGTCCCCGGGGAGATATTCCGTCCCCGTAGGGATCCTCTGTTTCTAAAACAGGTCCCTGCCAGGAAAGAAGATAGGCCATGGACATAATATAGTCTCCGCCAGACTCCTGCCCCAGATTAAAGTTGGGATTCTTTGACATGTGATCTTCGGAAAAATCAAATATTTCATCCGGAAGCAGACTGTTTTCCAGAGACTGAAGGGATGCAAAAGCCCAACAGGTTCCAAGCTCTCCCTGATCCTCTACCGGTGCTGCCCGCCCCATTTCTCTGGCATCATAGCGTTCTGGAAGCATTTCATCCTCTGAGCTGTTATTTTTCTTTTTCTCGGGTTTTTCGTCCTGTTCCGGTCTGCTTTGCTCCTTCCCTGCATTTCCGCCTTTTACAGCCTTTTCTGAGCCTTCTGACGGCATTTTCTCTGTCTTCTCACCCCGGTTTTCTCCGCTGTCTGGCTCTCCTGCCTTTCCGCCCCGGTTTTCTCCGCTGGCTGGCTCTCCTGCCTTTCCACCCCGGTTTTCTCCGCTGGCCGGCTCTCCTGCCTTCTCGCCCCGGTTTTCTCCGCTGGCCAGCAAACTTTTCTCCCATCCGGAACGTATTTCCAACCTGCCTCCTGAACAGCCGCCTGTCCAGGCCCCAGCCAAAAGAGCTGCGGCTGCAAGGGCTGCCATCCGTCCAAATCGGAAATGTTTTTTCTCACCCTCCGAATCGCTCACCTTCAGCGCCTCAGCCTTCCTTTTTCTCATCATCCATTTTCCGTTTCGGAGGCTTTGGCCCCAGGAACTGATAATAATAGGTTTTCATCATACCATTATAAATTTTTCTGTTTCGATCTGCCTTTCGTCCCATATATTTCTCCACATCTTCATAAGATGTAATCAAAAATGCAGACCAGGAATCCAGAGCTGCAAACCGCTCGCCTAACTGCGTATAAAGTGCCGGAAGATTTTTCTTTTCCTCAATCCGCTCGCCGTAAGGCGGGTTTGTAACCAGAAATCCGTACTTTTTTGGATGACTGAGCTGACCTACAGGGCGCTGCTGAAAATGAATCATGTGACCTACTCCCGCCAGCTCTGCATTCGCTCTTGCTGCTTTGATAATATCGCCGTCAATATCGTAGCCTTGAATATCCACCTGAACCGTATCATCTACCAGTTCCTGAGCCTCATCCATTGCCTCATACCAGCACTTTCTTGGAATCACCTGCTTCCAGTCTTCAGAAAGGAAGGAACGGTTCATTCCCGGCGCCATATTAGCCGCTATCATAGCTGCCTCAATGGGGAAGGTTCCGCTTCCGCAGAAGGGATCCACAAATATCCGATCCTTCCGCCACGGAGTCAGCATAATCAAAGCAGCTGCCAGTGTTTCCTCAATCGGCGCTTTACTGGTCAGCTTCCGGTATCCTCTCTTATGAAGAGAGTCCCCAGTAGTATCCAGCGCCACTGTCACAATATCCTTATACAGAGAAACCCGCACCGGATAGCTGGCTCCTGTCTCTGGAATCAGCTCTGCCCCATATGCCTTCTTCATCCGCTCTACCATAGCTTTTTTCATAATAGACTGAATATCTGAAGGACTGAATAATTTACTTTTAATAGAATTGGCCTTTTTCACCCAGAATTTTCCATCCAGAGGAATAAAATCCTCCCATGGCAAAGCCTTTGTTCCCTGAAACAGTTCTTCAAAAGTCACTGCCCGGAAGCTTCCTACCTTCAGCAGAATCCGTTCCGTAGTTCTCAGAAAAATATTGGCGCGGCAGATAGCCTCTGCATCTCCGTAGAACGTCACCTTGCCGTCCTCTACCCTTGCAATCTCATATCCCAGATCCAGAATTTCTTTTTTCAGAACTGCCTCCAGCCCGAAATGGCAGGGGGCAATCAGCTCGTATACTTTTGTCGCCATATTTTATACCGTCTCTTCCGGCTTTCCGTCCAGCCGAATCTCCTTCACTGTATTTCCTTCAAAATCCAGAATCCGGAAAGAAGTCTCCTCCAGAATTCCGTAGGTTGCCGGATTTCCTCCCTTGGGAATGGAAACGGAACCGGGATTTAAAATATAATTTTCCCCCACTTTCTCTGCTTTCAGAAGATGGGTGTGACCATGAACAAGAATATCTCCGGCCTTTAACGGCGGCATATGATCCTGGTGGAACACATGACCGTGCGTTGCAAAAAAGGTCAGACCGTTCAAAACAAGCACTGCATAATCTGCCAGAACCGGAAAATCCAGAACCATCTGATCCACCTCTGCCTCACAGTTGCCTCTGACAGCCAGAAGCTCCTGCTTCATGGGATTAAGCATGGCAATTACTTCCTTTGGCGCATACTCCCTGGGCAAATCATTTCTGGGGCCGTGATACAGGATATCTCCCAGAAGAATCAGGCGCTCTGCGCCGGACTGGCGGTAAGACTCCAAAAGCTTTCTGCAGTAATATGCAGAGCCGTGAATATCTGATGCAAACATATATTTCATAGCTGCTGTCTCCTCTTATCTTCTGCCTTTTGGGGCAATTTTCATGGGGCGCTGCCCCAAACCCTTTCAGGCTTTTTTACAGTTATAACTGTTATCTGCAACTGTTCAGGACGGGCCATCTTCTTGTCCGGCAAAGCCGAACAAGAAGCATCGGAGATTCCTCCGATGTGAGAACTGGCGGCAAAATCCGCTTACAAGCAAGCTTGACACGGCTTTTTCTGCCAGATCTCCCGCCGTCCTGAATGGTTACTGTTATTTTATAGCCTGGATATAGGGTTGTCAACGAGTTCGCACCATATATTTTCCCCGGTAAGCCAAAATGCCTCCGTACACATCAGCCACCTCATACCCCAACTGTGCCAGCTGCCTTGCTGCCCTCATACTGTTTGGTCCATGATAACAATACAGAACAATCAGCCGATTCCTCGGAAGCTCTTCCAGACGGCTCATCAGTTCCTCTCCCGGAATATGAACTGCCCCGCATATATGACCTTTTTCATAGGACTGCCTGTCGCGCATATCGACCAGTACCATATCCTTTTCCTGTTCCAGCAATTCCTCCAGATCCGCTCCGCTTATCAGATACCACATGATATCCCTTTCTATTCTTTTCTTTACTATATCATATACAAAATCAGGGATGCTTGTCATAGCGGCACAATTTCCTATGACCTACAAAAAAAGAACAGGGTACATATCTCTATATACTCTGTTCTTTCCGTCATTCTTCCAATGACATTTCTTTCCCAGTTCTTCTTAACAAATGCCTGCGGCTGTTCTCTTACAAAAGAAAGGCTTTATCTGTGGCTGTTGTTCTGACTGGAATTTCTGCTGGAATTCTGGCTGTCATTTCTGCCGGAATTTTTGCTGGAATTCTGACTGTCGTTTCTGCTGGAATTTTTGCTGGAATTCTGACTGTCATTTCTGCTAGAATTTTTACTGGAATTTCTGTCACAATTCTGGCTGTCGTTTCTGCTGTTTTCCATATCTTTGTAATAGTCTTTCATGGTTTAACCTCCTGATTCGGCAATCCCTGAACTTGGTTACAGGAGTAGTATGTCTGATCTGCGCAATATTATTCAAAAATATAGATTGATTTTTTTGCGAAAAAACATTATAATCTATTTTGAAGAAATGTGATTTCCCTTAAAATCCGTTTCTTCAGCCTTATTAATTATTTATACTCCCCTCAAAAATAGCCGATCAGCTCCCCTGGTCGGCTGTTTTCCTGTATGCCTTTTCCATTTCTTTTCCAGATTCGTTAGATTTTTGTTAAAGAATTATTCCCTCTCTTCCCAAGACACTTCACACCGCATAGCCTTCTTTCCTATAATAGAAAAAGGCAGTGCCGCCCCGTCACCTTCTGGTGTCTTTGCGGTACTGCCTTTTCTATCTATAATATCCTGTTCTTTTTAAAACATCGTAATGATCTTTACCGGTTCCCGATAATCCCATTCTGATGTTTTGATTCCTGTTTTATAAGTGGAAGCGTGAACAATCTGTCCATCTCCTATGTACATAGCAACATGATTGATGCGGGAACCATTTCCGTAAAAAATCAAATCCCCCGGCTGCATCTGACTGGCATCAATAGCCTGTCCCTGTGTAGACTGAGAAGTAGAAGAGCGATTCATGGAAATTCCTGCGCCGTACTGCATCACATATTTCACAAATCCAGAACAGTCAGCGCCCGTATGGGGATCGCTTCCGCCAGCTTTATAAGCGCCGCCTACAAACTGCAATGCATAATCCACCAGGCTCTGACGGGCATTCTGTTCTGCCTCTGCCTCTTCAGCCGCCTGAGCTGCTGCCTCCTCAGCTGCCTTTGCTTCTGCGAGGGCTTTCTGAATTTCCGCATCCGGTCCGCTCTGTGCCAGAACCTCTTCTTCTGACGGAACCAGCAATACTTCCGATATCTGAACTGCTTCCTCCTGTACAGGTTCTGCATGGGAAATCATAGGATTGTGCCACATCATTACTCCGGTTACTGCCATCATCGCTGCTGCGTATAATACGGACCGCTTCATTTTCTTCTCCAATCATGAATGCTTTATTTCAAATGTTACATAATTGTTAAATATGTTACAGGCATATTATACACATAACCAGGATATCCGTCAAGAGATCCTGGTTATTGTTTACATATTGTTAATAATTATTTTAAGATTTTATAACATCCCGACAATTGGCATGAAAAAGAAGCTCGCTCGCGAGCTTCTCCGCCTGCGGCGGATCGCTTCTGCGACAAAATTCTCTTCTGCCGCATGGCGATCCTCGCGGAGCGTTTTTATGTCATAGAACGCAATTTCCTATGACACAAAAACAGGAATATCATCTGCGCCGGCCGCCTACAAACCACATAATTACTGCAATCAGTCCCAATACTGGCAGCATGGGAATCACCAGGCTTAAAAAGCCGGTAATCAGTGTAAAGAGCAGCATCAAAAACAGAACGACCACGACCACGACCAACAGCTTCCAGTACCACTTATTCAGATCATAATAATGGACATGTCCACGGGAACCGCTTCCCTGAGTATAGCCGTCATTCTGGCTGTAGGAACTGTCCTGACCATATCCGCTTCCCTGGCTGTAGCTGCCTGTCTGACTGCCTTCGCCAAAAAAACCACGGAAGTGATAAGGCTCAAATGCCCCCTCCTCAGCTCCCGGCGTTGTATCCATAATCGTTCGGGCAATCAGTCTGGGATCTCCCAGTTCATCCATAATATCCTGCTCTGTTCTGCCTTTTTCCAGCTCTGTCCGGATATAATCCCGATAATAAATCAGGTTTTCCCGAACTGTTTCCGGCGGTACATTGCCGGACAGGGCTGCTTCCAGTCCCTGGATAAATTCGTTTTTACTCATTCATTCTCCTTCTGTTTCAATCTGCCTGTTCTTTAATATCGCCCCGGCGGTAGGCTGCTGAAAGCTCTTTTAAATCCTCAATCTGAGCCATCAGCTCCTTTCCCTTATCTGTGTCGCTTACCATGATTCTGTTTTTCATTTTTTCTACAATCGCAACTCTGGGCGTATTTTCCTGCTCTGGATTAAAGGGCTTATGTTCCGCCAGAGCCAGGTGATGGGAATTATAAATCAGCGTGTAGCCTGCGATTCCCGTGTATTTCTGATAAGCTTTGGAGAGTCCTCCGTCAATAACAAACAGCTTGCCGTTAGCCTTAACGGGCATTTCTCCATCCTTGATCTTTACAGGCACATGACCATTAATAATGTGGGAACCTTCGCCGTACAGTCCGAACTCCTGAAGAATCCGATCACAGACATCTTCCTGCTGACTCAGCTTATAATAAGGATTGAGCCGCTCTCTGTGTGTTGCCTTATCCGCTACAAAATAATGCTCAAAGGTTGTCATCTTATCTTTTCCGAATACAGGCGACTTGGCTCCGCACCACAGATACCACATGAAATCTCTGGCTCCATTCTTCTCCGGATCATCCTCCGACAAAAAATATGCCTTGTGGATCTGTTCTCCAATATAATCCATAAGTGCTCTTCCTGTCAACTCCTCCCCATTGCAGATCATTCCCTCAAAGCTTCCGTCCGGCCGCATGGGAATGCAGCCGTGGTAAAGCAGATTTCCATTATGGCACTGGTACAGGGCGCCGTTGGTGTAGAGGAAACGGATGTGCTTGTGGAGAAGTCCGCTGTGTCGGAAGGACATAATCAAAGTGTGCAAAAGCTCGTCCTCTTCTTTTGTCAGCCGCAGGGGATGCTTGGGATCAATGGTGGGAAACATCGTATCCAGCATGGGATATTCTGTTCCCTCAATCGTAACCACACCTCTGCTGTAATCCACCGCCTCCAGCAAAATCCGATCATCCATCTTGTAGCCGGGATGACGCTTAATAATCTGTCCTTCCACCTTAAACTGAATCACAGCAATCGCTTTATGCATTTTAGCTGCCAGCCCCGGATCTACTGCATCATATATATTTTCATCAAGAATTTTCGGCGTAAACTGGCTGCAGGGGTCATCCCGGTACACCTTTGAAGCAAACATAGACAGCGGGCGCAGATTAATTCCATAGCCGTCCTCCAGAACATCGAAGCTGTTGTAGCTGATAGCAATCCGCAGCACATTACATACACACGCCGGGTTTCCCGTCGCCGCTCCCATCCAGGATATATCATGATTCCCCCACTGAATATCCACATCATGGAAATGCATCAGCTCATTCATAATAATGTCCGCCCGCGGCCCTCGATCGAAAATGTCTCCGATAATATGAAGACTGTCAATAGCCAGATTCTGAATCAGCTCACACAAAGCCACAATAAATTTATCAGCAATTCCTGTATCAATAATGGAACGGATAATTTCTTCATAGTATACCCGCTTATTTTCATCATTGTAATCCACATGAAGAAGCTCGTCGATTACATAGCCAAATTCTCTGGGCATTTTTTTACGAACCTTGGAACGAGTGTATTTGGAAGATACCTCCTTGCAGATCTGAACCAGTCTGTTTACCGTAATCCTCTGCCAGTCCTCCGTACCTCGCCCCTGCTGAATAATCTTGTTCAAATTCCGATCCGGATAATAAATCAGGTTTGCCAGCTCCATCTGCTCCTCCTCCGGAATAATATAGCCGTAGGTTGCCCGGATCTTCTCCCTGATAATTCCAGACGCGCTGCGCAGCAGATAAATAAATGCCTCATATTCACCATGCAGATCACTGAAAAAATATTCCGTGCCCTTGGGCAGGCCGCAGATCGCTATCAGATTGATAATTTCACTGGATGCTGCCTTCAGACTTGGATATTCCTTTGCCAGCAGCTTCAGATATGCCAAATCTCTCATTTTCAATCCTCCCCAGGTTGATTTTCTCTAACAAATATAGTAACATAATCTGAAGTAAATGAAAAGTTCTAATCAAAAGATAAGGAGCCCATCCTATGGAACAATTATACGTATTCGGCACGGGAAATGCCGCTGTTATTCATTATTACAATACCTGCTTTGCCATTCGCAATGAAGATCGCTTTTTCATGGTGGACGCCGGCGGCGGCAACGGTATTCTGCAGATTCTTGACAAAATGAACGTCCAGTATTCCCAGATCCATGATCTCTTTGTCACCCATGAGCATACAGATCACCTTCTTGGCGTAGTCTGGATGGTACGCTTTATTGCTACCCGTATGTTAAATGGCACCTACGACGGCGATCTGAACATTTACTGCCACGATCAGCTGACCTCTACGATTGACACATTCTGCCGTCTGACTCTTCAGGGCAAATTTTACCGACTCATTGGTGACCGGATTCATCTGATTCCTGTTCATGACGGGGAAACGCTTTCCATCATGGACTACGAGGTTACTTTTTTTGATATTCACTCTACCAAAGCGCGGCAATTCGGCTTTACTACCACTTTAAAAAATGGGAAAAAGCTGACCTGTGTCGGCGACGAGCCCTACAATCCCATCTGTGCTCCCTATGTTGAGGGAAGCGACTGGCTGCTTCACGAGGCCTTCTGTCTTTACGGTGAACGGGAGCGATTCAAGCCTTATGAAAAGCACCACAGCACGGTTATGGACGCTGCCCGTCTGGCAGAGGAGCTCCACATCGGCAATCTGGTACTCTGGCATACGGAGGACAAGTCTGCAGGACGCAGAAAAGAGCTTTACCTGAATGAAGGAAAACAGTATTATCATGGAAATCTGTTCGTTCCTGATGACGGAGAGATTCTGGAGCTGTAATTTTTGTTTTCATCCGGGGATTTCTTTTTGGAACCCTGTCATATTTTTTTAAACCTCCCCATACACTGTGAAGAATCACGGTCGTACAGGGAGGTTTTTTATGTCATTAAAACATCAGAATCAGCCTTTTCGGATTTTCAAAAACTGTTTTTTTCCGATTCTGGCTGCAGTGGCCCTTTTTCTTGCCCTTCTGTCTTCCAGTCTGCCCGCTTCCCCATTCCAGCCTGAACCGCCCCGCTCTGTCTCAGCTCCTGTTTCCAACCAGAATCCTGATTCCTCTAAACAGAAACACTTCATTCAATGGGTTGATTTTGATGTAACCGCAGAAGCCATGAATCAGGCGCTTCATTACGATATTACCAGCTATCTTTCCCCCTGTCATTGGGACTGGATTTCCCTTCTCGCCTTTCTTGGTGCCAGATACGGCGGCGATTTTTCCCAATATCAGAAGGCCGATCTGGAACAACTCATTCAAAAGCTCCAGAATGGCTCCTCTATGGAGGAAGTGACAAGGGGTATGAAATATTATCCTTACTATCTGGAAGCCTACACAGCCGTTTTAGGAGGGCTTGTGGGGGAATATCAAATTCAGGAACCGGGGAAACCAGATGACAGCGGATATTCTGAACCTGTCTGGCAGTCCAGATACGGACTAAAGGCATTCAGCCCCATTGCCCGATATTTTCCTTATGAGGATTACGACGATTTCGGTGCATCGCGCAGTTACGGATTTCAGCGCCGTCATCTGGGACATGATTTCATGGGACAGGTGGGGACTCCCATTATCTGTGTGGAATCCGGGCAGGTCGAGGCCATCGGCTGGAACCAGTACGGAGGCTGGAGGCTGGGAATCCGAAGCTTCGACAAAAAACGTTACTATTACTATGCACACCTGAGAAAAAATTATCCCTATCACAAATCCCTGAAGCAGGGCAGCATTGTACAGGCCGGAGATGTCATCGGATATCTTGGGCGCACCGGCTACAGCACTGAGGAAAACACCAATAATATTGACACTCCCCATCTTCACTTTGGTCTCCAGCTGATTTTTGATGAATCTCAAAAGGACGGAAACAACGAAATCTGGATTGACTGCTACGAGCTTGCCCGCTTCCTCTCCATGAACCGTTCAGAAACCATAAAAAATCAGGAAACCAAGGAATATTATCGTTTGTGGCAAATAAAAGACCCCGCCGTACCCGGCGGGGCCAAAGAGCAGAATATTAATCATTCTTAAGTGTTCCGTTTTCATCCAGAATATAGCCGTCAGGAGTGGTGGTATTCTTCTGCATCACTCCTGCTTTATTGCAGTAGTACTTCTTTCCATTCCATTCAATCCATCCTGTTTTCATATAACCATTTTCATCAAAGAAATACCATTGTCCTTCCAGTTCCATCCACTGGTTCACCGGGTAGGAACCATCCTCCAGCTCATACCAGCTTCCCTGAGCGTTGGACTTCCACGCGCCCCGCAGAGGACGGCTTCCGGCCTCTCCGTTCCTGATAGCTGCTGCCTGCTCTTTGGAGAGATTTACAATATTGGATTCCATCCACTCGCCCTTATTGGACACATTCAGGCCATTGACCGGACGAATCTTTATCTGGTAGCTTCCAGGGCGATCCATAATATCCTTGAAATTGTAATCGGTTCCTGTTGTACTTAACATGGTAACGCCGATTCCTTCCCCGTTCCGATAAAGACGGAACTCATAGGTAGCTGCCCCCGGAACTGCGTCCCACATACCATATCCATTGTCTGTAAGGACTACCTCTGTAAGATCCCCCACACTCTCCGCCAAAGGAGGAAGCTTCACTGTCAGCTTCAAAGTTTCAGAAGAATCCTGTTTTACTGCCTTAATATAAGTAGCTCCGCTCAGCTTTACTGCACTAGCCTTAGTCAATGTAAACTTATAGCCCTCATCCGCTCTGAGATAAATCACAATCTGAGGAATGTCTTCTCTGGTCCACTCAAAACCGGTATTTTCAATCTCATAATAGTCAAAGGAGTACTTCCCGCCCTTTGTGTCAACCTCTATCGTTTCCTCACCGTAACGGGTATCCGGCTGAATGTCCGCTTCTATATCAAGATTAATCGAGCTAATCTTCTTACTGGCTGCCATCGCCGGCATCGCCATCAATGCTGCCATCAAAACAGTCATAGCCGCCGCTGCTAACTTTTTTCTGTGTTTCATGTTTCTTTCCCCCATTCTGTGCCCGTACAAACATCTATGTCCAAAAAGGTGCATCTAATCTGCTTTCACTCTATTACATTGTTTCTCTCCTGTCAATACAGGAACTGAATTCTTAAGTTTCCACCGGAAATTGTAAGAAACAACTCAGAAACAGACTGAAAAAAAGACGCGGAATGTTTTCTGTCATAGGACGAACTTTCCCATGAAAGAAAACAAAAACAGGCCGGTATTCTATCTCTTCTGATAGAATACCGACCTGCTCCATTCTTATTACATTGAATTTTTATTTTGCATAATCTGTAGCCCGGGATTCGCGGATCACATTTACCTTAATCTGTCCCGGATATTCCAGCTCATCCTCGATACGCTTGGAAATCTCGCGGGCCATCAGTACCATGTCATCATCGCTTACCTGCTCCGGAACTACCATGATACGAACCTCTCGGCCTGCCTGAATCGCAAAGGACTTATCCACACCCTTAAAGGAATTGGTAATATCCTCTAACTGCTTCAATCGGTTGGTATATGTTTCCAGAGTCTCGCGTCTTGCACCAGGTCTTGCTGCAGATATTGTATCAGCAGCCTGAACCAGACATGCGATCAGACTCTGCGGCTCAACATCGCCATGATGGGACTCCACTGCGTTCAGCACGGTTGCAGATTCCTTATACTTCTTACACAGGTCTGCGCCAAGCTGTACATGGGTGCCTTCCATATC
>ERZ1106983.2617-NODE-2617-length-11531-cov-44.540606_pt1 | contig 11531 bp, 8 predicted proteins | sample MGYA00403693_ERZ1106983 | MGnify/ENA primary metagenome ERZ1106983 (study PRJEB35170, sample SAMEA104062420) | human gut metagenome | biome: human gut; feature: human-associated habitat; material: faeces | place: Denmark | collected 2012-07-13 ...
TTGTATTAGGATTATTGACAAAAACTCAAAGAGGTGTTATTGCTGAATAGTTACGGTAATCGCTATCTTGAACTAAAAGGATATAAAAATTTGCATGAAGTGGTTCCTATGGACTATTGCTCTATTGGGTTACTTCCCACGAATGTTATTGGAACTTATATCCATGAAAAAATACGATGTTTCCTACCTGACGTTGTAATAATAGATGGTGAGCCATTGATAATTCAGGCATTAAGAATCTCATATCCTAAACTGAAGATTGTAGCATTGCTTAACCCTGCAGACATAGAAAATGAGCAGAATGATAAGGATGCTATGCGCTATTTTAATGCTATGTATTCACTTTCCGACTTGGCAATAGTTCATGGATTAAGAAGTGTTTCAAAAATCGGGAGCTATAAAAAAATAGTATCGGTGAACACAATTCTGAGAAAGGAAATACTAAAAGTCAACACCAATAGAACAAACAATATATTTTGCTTGTTGGGTGGAGGCACTGTTAATGTAGGATATTCTTTTTCTGAATCAACAATTCAGATAGCTAAATTGAGCATGGATGCGTCTGAGTATCTAAAAGAATACAAGATGCATATCGTTTGCTCATCGAAAAATATCTATGATGCTCTCAATGAATTCAAACATGGGAAAAACATTATACTCTATGATAAAATACTTGATATACAAGAGTATTATTCAAAAGCAGGACTCATTATTACAAGATCTGGAAGGAATACTTTAAGCGAATTGGCATATTTGGGTATACCTGCATTATCCTTTCTGTCTGGCTGCCAATATAGAAAAGCTGAACAGAAACAGAATCTGGAAGCCTTAGGAGTACACAATGTCAAACCAGTTTCTCTCAGCATTCAGCCAAAAGAATTGGCTAATCAAATCAAAGATATGATGAGTGCTAAATGCCATAGAGAGTTTTTTGTTCCTGGAAATCAACAAGCAATACAAGAAATTCTGAATTTATAGTTATGAATATGAGGAAGGTGATGCTATTCGCATATGACGGAACTGGACTTGGACATCTTATGAGATTAGTAAAGATTGCATGGGGACTATCAGAAGAATGTCAAGTGATGGTTGTGTCCGGTCATAAGGCTATGCCTGATATTATACCAGAAGAAATTCAATACTATCTTCTACCAAATTTCAGCGAGTTACGAGAAGAAAAGCGCTATACCAATGAGCAAACTAACAAAGTCAGAATAAAGATTCTTGAAAATTTGATCAAAGATTTTATGCCAGATGTATTCGTTACGGATTATCTACCTCTTGGGAAACGTTGCGAACTCGCAAGAATAATTACAAGCTATAACTGCCTTAAATATTTTGTACTTAGAAGTGATATTGGTGGGGACAGACTTACACATGAGGATGTATTTTCAAATAGAAACATAGCAATTCTCAAGAGATACTATCATAGAATACTATTAGCTAGCGACCCCATAGTTACTTCATTAGAAGTGTACTCCTGGCTTCCTACAGACATTCTTGACATGATTGTATATATTGGTTGTGTTACGTATCCTGTATCAACTAAACAAATAATTGATACACGTTTGGCATATTTAACAGGACATACACAAAAATGGATGGTGTGTTCAGCAGGAGGAGGAAGAATAAGTCAAGATTTCTCTAAGAAATGTATTGAAATGGCTAAAGATAAAAGATTCGCAGATTGGAAGATAGATATTATTCTAGGTAATTATTCCCAACTTCCATGGCCATATGGTCAAACTGAAACATTCAGCATAGGGAATATAACAATTCATAGGAAACTGAAAAATCTCTATTTGCTTCATGCTTCTGCAGACTGTGTAATATGTGCAGGAGGCTATAATTCCTTGATAGAATCTATGCAAGGGAAAGACAAATACATATTTGCTTATTCTGTCATGGACTTTGCCATTGAAGAAGAACAGGTTCATAATATTAGAAACTTCGGAAAATACTATCCAATAACAGAAATTCCATCTCTTAACTCTATGGCAGATTTAATCTTTAGTAAAACGTTAAGGGTTCAATCTAATGATAATATAAGACTTAATCTAAATGGTATTGAAAATGCAAAACGTCTGATAATTGAGGATTTAGAACATTTTCATCAACCTAAAATTATAGCAAAATGAAAATTATACACATGTCAGATTTACATCTCTCCGCAGATGGTGCACTTGTATGGAAAGAGGATTGTAGAAGAAGATTTCTCACTGCAATAAGGCAAATAAAAATGATGCGAGATATTGATGCTATAATCGTATCTGGAGATGTATCTAATGATGGTAGCCTGGATTCATATTATTTTGCAGATCGAATATTCGCAGAGTTAAATATACCAACCTATTGGTGTGCAGGAAATCATGATAATCTCAATGTAATGTTTACTACGTTTAGACCAAAATTTTGCTATTTGAGTAATCAAGCGCTAATAGGTGGTTGGAGACTTTACTTAGTAAACTCTGTTGCAAAGGATAATGACAAGCCAAACTCTAATCGTTCCAAAGGTATTGTGACGATGAATATAAGAAATGAACTGGATGGACAGCTGTCGAAGAATCCAGAGCCGTCAATTATCGTATTACACCATCCTCCGTTAGAAATCGGAGGATGGCAAGATAATAAGATACTCAAAGAACGTGAAACATTTAGAGAGTTGCTTTGTCATCACAAGAATGTCAAATTAGTCCTTTCGGGGCATGCTCACACTTTCTCTGTAAAGAAAAATGAGAACATTCTTTATAGTACAGCATCAAGTACAGGATTTGCTTTCTCTACAGAACTCCCTAAATATGAAATCAAACAAGGCCAAGAGGGCTTTAGTTGTATTTCTTTAAATAAGAAGTTTATTTTTATAGAAAATATATTATTAGAAGATAAATGAGAAAAATATTGGTAACTGGAGGAGCTGGGTTCATAGGATCAAATCTTTGTGAAGAGCTTGTCAAGAAGGGAGATTATGTAATTTGCCTCGACAATTTTTCGACGGGGCGCATTGAAAATATACAAGGTTTAATAGACAATAATAGTGATAGATTTAAGTTAATAGTAGGAGATATTAGAAATCTTGATACTTGCCTAAATGCAGTAAATGGAGTAGATGTTGTATTTCATGAAGCAGCTTTGGGGAGCATACCACGAAGTATCGATGATCCTATTACCACTAATGCAGTAAATATTAGTGGCTTCTTGAATATGCTTGTAGCAGCGAAAAACGCAAAAATAGACAGGTTTATATTTGCTGCAAGTAGTTCTACATATGGCGACAACGAAACCATTCCGAAAGTAGAAGACGATATAGGCAAACCTCTTTCTCCATATGCACTTACAAAATATGTTGATGAATTGTATGCGCACGTTTTCTCAATTACTTATGGGTTAAAGTATATAGGCATAAGATACTTTAATGTGTTTGGACGCCGTCAGAATCCTAACAATGCATATGCCGCCGTTATACCTTTGTTCATAAAAAAATTATTAAAGCATGAACAGCCGATAATAAATGGAGACGGAAGTAATAGCCGGGATTTTACTTACATAGACAATATAATTCATATCAACATGTTGGCATTGGAGACGCTATCACCAAAAGCCTTTAACCAAATTTACAATGGTGCAGGAGGTGAAAATACTTCAGTTTTAGAGTTGGAACAACTGATAACAAAAAAACTATCAGCATATGATAATTGTATAGGTTGCATTGCACCAATATTTGGTCCAAATAGAATCGGAGATATAAAGCACTCTAAGGCAAGCATATCAAAGGCAAAAGAACTACTCGGCTATAACCCTGTTTGTACATTTGAAGATGGACTCAAAAAAACTATATACTGGTATTTGACAAATTTAAAAGGAAAAATATAATCAAAAGTCAATATTGTAATCATTGATAATAAAATCAAATTAACATGAACATAGCAGAACAAATACGTTTAAAACTCCAACTGAAGGAGAACTCCGAAGTGGAATTTAAATCAGCTGCGGGTGGTTTCCCTAAAGCTGAATTTTGGCGTTCTTTTTCAGCCTTGGCCAATACCAATGGTGGAACGATTGTGCTGGGAGTGAAAGAAAAAAATCATAAGTTCACACCAGATGGTCTTTCTGAAGAACTTGTAGCAAAATACAGAAAACAGTTTTGGGATGACGCACACAATAGGTCGTGTGTGAACATTCCATTGTTGGTAGAGAGTGACATCGAAGAAATAAAGACTGACGGAGGGCAATATCTACTTGCCTTCAGAATTCCTCGTGCACAATATGATTTGCGCCCCATCCACCTTACACTTACCCCGTTTGGACATACTTATAAGCGCAGGGATGAGGGTGACTATCTCTGTAGTGATGATGAAATAAAGCAGATGTACTCGGATGCCAACAACATGAGAGCATCTGCAGACTCCCGAATCTTAAGAGGCTATTCCTTTGATGACATTGACATACCTACTCTGCACCAATATCGTCGTGCGTACGATATTAAGCATGAAAACCATCCTTGGACAGAGCTTGATGACAAAAAGTTTTTGGAAATCATAGGTGCCTATCGCAAAGATAGAGCCACATCAACGGAAGGATTCACTGTTGCTGGCATGCTGATGTTTGGCAAGACTAACAGTATTACAGACCCAGAGTGCTGCCAAGAGTTTTTCCCAGACTATCGTGAGCATTTGAGTGACGACCTTCAGGTACGTTGGACAAATCGCATATATCCCGATGGGACATGGGAAGCCAACCTTTATCAGTTTTTCACTCGTGTCTTACCTTTATTGCAACACGCTTTGCCTGTGCCTTTCATTCTTGACAACAATCAGATGAGGAATAATACAACCACAGCTCACGTAGCTTTGCGTGAGGCTTTTGCCAACAGTTTGATTCATGCAGCATATACGGTAAGGGGCAATATTGTGATTGACAGATACTTCGACCGTATTGTTTTGTCAAATCCTGGTACAATGCTTATCAGCATGGAAGAATACTACGAAGGAGGACATAGTGTATGCAGAAACCCTGTAATCCAAAAAATGTTTGTATTCTTGGGAATTGGTGAGAAAGGAGGAACTGGCGCTGATATTATTGCGAAAGGATGGAAGGATAATGGTTGGAGCATACCAACAGTTGAAGAAAAGAGTAATCCAGACAGAATCGAAACTTGCCTAAAACTGGAAAGAAACACCAAGGATACTACGGAAACTCACAAGAATACTACGGAAACTCCTACCGACACTACGGAAACAACTACGGAAACTCCAGCTGACACTACGGAAACAACTACGGAAACTCTTACCAACACTACGGAAACTCCTGCCGACACTACGGAAACTATTCTAAAAATAATCAGCAATAATCCTAAGGTGACAGCAAAAGAGATAGCATCCGTATGTGGCATAACAGAAGATGGGGTTGCCTACCATATCAAGAAATTAAAACAAAGAGGACGGTTAATTCGCGTCGGAGGCACACGTTATGGAGGCGAATGGAAAGTTGTTGAATAATTCTGTGCTGAAAACGGAGGATACCCACCCAAAACGGGGACACACGTCCACTTCCTGGCTCCTTAGTCTGCCAAAGCCCACCCTACTAACGTCTTAACGTTATAACGTTTAACGTTTTTGTTTGGCACCTTTGCTTTGACGTTGCCCAGACAAGAGAAAGACGTAAGCTGGTAATAAGAGGCGCAAGAGGAACTGCCCATGGATAGCCTCCCTCACAACTAACCAAACATCCGAGCACCAGGGAACACGAAGAAGGATGGACACTTGTCGACAGGCCCGGGCGATATCTGCTCTATTTGATGACAAAACAGATGAGCAAACGAGCCTCGTTCCAAAAAAATGCGTACCTTTGCAAGTGAGGGCGACAAGAAGTCACCAGACCAAAAGGCCTGGACAAGAGTCGCTTTCGCAGGAAAAGACTTAAACAACACGATGGCCTATGGAGATACTCTCTCATTTTAGGACGATAGAAGAACTCACCAAAACATTATCGCGCGAACAAGGTTTGCTGAGCGAGATGTTTGAGAAACGAAAACTGATGAAGTTTCCGTTAGGAGTGGCTTTGGAGCTCGTCGGGGGAAACGAGATGCGTCTCAGAAGGCTCATTGACTACGGAGTGCTGGTCGAAACGGGCAATACGGTAGAGATCGAGAGCGACTACCTCAACTTTTTCGAGGAGGTGCTGAACGTCAACGAGGAAATCAGCGTGCTGAGTGTTCAGGAGTGTATCAATACGCTGAAGGAGTATATAGGATATTACCTGCAAGAGACCAACATCAACCGAAAGACCGGCTACCAAGACAGCGTGCGGCAACTGCTGAAAAAGACAGGATTCAGAACCCTGAAGAACGTCGTGGACTTGAAGCGCAATATGGACAATGCCTACAAGCAAGAGCCCAACTACGTCATCAAGAAAAAGAAGCTGCAGAATATGGACGAGAAGAGCCATAGCATCCGAGCGATGATACAGGAGTGTGAGAAACTGATCGACAACGAGCAGGCTTTCTTCCTCATGGCCAACGATCCCCACATGGCCAAGACGTGCAGCGACGTGAAACACGACTTTGTGGAGGCTTATCATGCGCTGATGGAGATAGACAGGCAGATCATCATCTATATCAACCAGATAGAACAACAGAACCAGCTCTACAAGAAAATACGCAAACTGAAATACCTGCAGGACCAGTTGCTCATCAAGACGGACACCAATCTGCTGCAAGTCCTCGAAGATAACAACCCCGTCTGGATGGAGTCGCGGCAATATAGCAGGATCCGCCTCTCGCTGGAAATGCTAAGGGAGAACGACCAGGCGACGGCCATTCTGAGGCGGATAGCGGAGCGCAATGGACTGAAGAAGACGGCCAGGACCGAGGCGGAACCACTGACCGACGAAGACCTACAGGAGCATACGCTGAGACTGAAGGAGGTGGATCCTACAGAGGTGTGGAATGCTTTTTCTGCGTCGAGCCACAATCTGTTTGACTTCATCCTAAGATACGACTACAAGGCGAAACGCAGTCTCGAAGACCATGCTGCCCTCTTCTGCCAGCTGGTCATCCTCCATCCGGACGAATGTCGGACGACGGGGAGATATGCGACTTATCAAGACATTGAATACCCAATCATCTATGCGAAATAACACCCAAAAGATATATGAGCGACTGAGCCGGGGAGAGTTTCTCTCGGTTGACAGCGCGGACGCCTCCACCCGTCATCTATATGAGGACATAGAGGAAAACTACGAAGACTACGCCGACTATTTCAAGGAAATCGGCCTTCGGCTGGAGGCAGGCAATGGCTATTTCTATTTCTCGCGAATAGGCGAGGGAAAGCAGTCCGTCGAACAGAAGCTGGACAGTTTCTCCAAGTGGCTCGACTACCTGGACTTCTTGAAGTGCTACAATCAGTCGTTCGCTGCTGGCTACCAGTTTCGCAAGAGCCATCTGGTGGAACAGATAAGCCTGGACATTGAACTAAAAGAGAAGACAGGCCATCTGTTCAGAAAATACGGCGTAGGATCCTATCTGGAGATCGTAAACAAGCTGATACAGGAGATGATGGGCATGGGGTTTGCCGAATGCATCAGCGAGCAGGACGAGACCTACAAGGTCACTTCCGCCTTCCACTATGCCGAGGAGCTGGTCAACATGATTCAAATAGCCAACGAAGATGAAACACCTGAATAAAATCATATTTATCAACAGCGCCAACATCCCGTACGCGGAGATTTCGGTGGATGGCAATGTGCATTTCACGGGCACGCAGGGCGTGGGAAAAAGTACCGTGCTGAGAGCGTTGCTCTTCTTCTACAATGCCGACAAGCATCGCCTGGGCATCCAGCAGGGACAGAAGACGTTTGACGAGTTCTATTTTCGCCAGTCCAACTCGCACATACTCTACGAGGTGATGCGCGACAACGGGGCCTACACCATTTTGGTAAGCCGCTATCAGGGACGGGCCTCATGGCGATTCATCGACGCGCCCTATCAGCGTGAATGGCTCATCGGCGAGGACAAGCAGGTGCTGAGCGACTGGGTGAAGATCCGTGAGCGCATAGGCAAGCAGGTGGCGGTTTCGGCAAGGATCGACTCGGGCGTGATGTTCAGGGACATCATTTTCGGCAACACACGCGACCATAAATACACGCGCTACGCGCTGGTGCAGAGCGCACACTATCAGAACATCCCGCGAAGTATCCAGAACGTGTTTCTGAACACCAAGTTGGACGCCGACTTCGTGAAGACCACCATCATCCAGTCCATGACGGACGAGGACCTCCCCATCGACCTGCAGACCTACCGACGTCTGGTGACTGACTTCGAACGCGAGTATGACGAGATAGACTGCTGGTTTCGTCAGACACGAGACGGCAACTACCCCGTGCGCCAGCAAGCGCTGAAGATAGCGGAACAGGGGAGAAAGATTGTGGCGCTCGACCAACAACTGCTGAACGTATGGCACGGGCTGAATCATGCCGTGGCAGAAAGCGAACAGCAGATCCCGCTCTTGGAAGCCGAGGAGGCAGAACTCAAGACGAGCATCGGCAAGGAGCGCGCAAAAGAGAAGGAGCTCGCCGACGAATATGGCAAAGAGAGAGACGCTCGGAACCAGGAGTTGGGTGCAAAAAAGAACAAGCTGAAAGAGATAGCGCAGACAAGAAAGGAATTTGAGGCCATGGGCATAGAGGAAAAGCTCGCCCTTGCCCGCCGCGAGGAGGCGACCAAGCTGGAGGCTGCCGAGAAACAGATGCTACTGGACGACCTTCTGAAGACGCACGCCTCGATAGAGGAGAAATACAACATAGCCAGAGGAAAACTGGAAAATGCTCATCAGGCGTTCGAGAATGCTCAGAAAGAGGCATACTATAAGAAGCAGGCCGCACAGCAGACGGAGCGCAAGCGCCTGGAAGAGGAGCGCACCAAGAACAGGAATCGACTCACGGAGGCCTTCAACGACTGGCGACATGAGTCTGACGAACGGCTGGAGATGTTGGCGGCAGATCAACACAGAGCTGACAGCGCATGGAGGGAACTCCGCCAGTGGCACCCTCGGACTGAGGACATCAAGCAGGTGAGGGAACAATTGCAACAGTTGGCTATGGACGAGAGAGAAAATGCGGCCCAGAAAAATGCCGTGAAAAGCCAGATCGACCGGATCACCGCCCAATATGAGGCGAAAGAGGCCGAACTGAGGCAAGCCTCCAGTCGCGAGCAGGAGCGCCTGGAGGGACGGCGCGACCAGGTGAGTGGCCAAATAGCGAAGATCGATGGTTTGCTGTCCCACCTGGAGGGTTCGCTCTACCATTGGCTTTGCGCCAATGCCGAAGGTTGGGAAAGCACCATAGGCAAGGTGGTCGATGAGGAGCGCATACTCTACGCCGAGGGTCTTGAGCCTCAGAGGGATACTGCGTCTGACAGTTTCTTTGGCGTAAAGCTCAACTTGGACAAAATAGACTCCGTGCATCATACGCCAGACGAGTATAGGGAGGAGAAGAAGGCGTTGGAAGAGGAGGTGCGGAAGATCAATCGGCAACTCTCCCAACTGCCCATTGAACTTCAGGACGAGATCTCTAAACTCGGGAAAGAATATGCCTCAGAGGTCAAACCGCTTCGCGACCAAGCGACGTTGCTAAGAGTAGAGGAAGACCAGATACCCAGCAAGCGACAGAACCTGGAAAACAACCTGCATAAGCTGGAGATGGAAGAGCAGGAACTCATCGAAAAAGAGGAAGAGGTTCGCCAGCGCACCTTCAACGAAGCGCTGCTGAAAGTGCAGGAGGAGAAGGACAGGCGCGAGAAAATGGAAGCCAAGAACAAGAAGGAACTCAAAGAGCTCGACACTGCCTTCAACAGATCGGCAAAAGCGCTCGACCACAATCTGCACGCGTTCGAAGAGGAGCAGGCCGCGAAAGCATCCGTCAGGCACAAGGAGTTTGCAAAGCAGAAAGCTCAACTTGACGAACAGCAGAAAGCCGAGCTTGCGGGCAAAGGCGTGGACGTTTCCCTGCTTGCACAATATCGCAAGGCGCTGGAGGGGTTAAGGGCGTTGTTGGAGAAAATCGAGACTGAGCGTCCCGACGTGATCAGATATCACTATGCGGAGCAAAATCTGTTTGCCAAGGAGCCCGAAATCAAAAAGAGCATCAAGGACACAGAGCAGCAACTCGCCATGATGCGCCAGCGCTATGAGGACAAGCGAACGCGAATGGAGAGGAAACGGCAGGAGCTGGAAGAGCGCCAGAAGGCGGTTGGCAAGAATCTCACCCACAGGCGAGAAGGGCTGAAACAGTATCATCAGATCGTGGAGAATGAGCATCTCGTGCCAGATGGGTTTCTCTCCGACGACAAAGCCACAACGACCAACCAGGACTGTCAGCAACTGTTGAGCCAGCTGCGCGGCACGGTGAACCAGAAACGCGAATCGATAGACAAGCTGAAGGACGCGGTGGTCGGGTTCAACCGCAATTTCAAGCCACAGAATGCTTTCCATTTCAACACCATACCCGTGACGGACCACGACTATCTGCAGATAGCCGCGGACCTGCAGGACTTCATGGACAACAACAAGATAGAGGAGTTTCGCCGTCGTACCAGCGAACACTACAAGGACATCCTGGGACGAATCTCGACGGAGATTGGCGCGCTGATGAAACGCCGATCGGACGTGGACCGTGTGATACAAGACATCAATCGCGACTTTGTGGAGAAAAACTTTGCCGGAGTCATCAAAAGCATTGAGCTCAGGGCCAACGAGTCGTCCGACAAACTGATGCGGCTGCTCATGTCCATCCACGACTATACGGTCGAGAACGAATTCTCCATCGGCGAGCTCAACCTCTTCTCGGGGGACAATCGCGACGAGGTGAATCGCAAGGTGGTGGACTATCTGAAAAGCCTCGCCCATCAGTTGCTGAACGAGCCCAACCGTCCAAAAGTCTCTCTTGGCGACGCCTTCCACCTGCAGTTCCGCGTCAAGGAGAACGACAACGACACCCTCTGGGTGGAGCGTATCAACAATGTGGGATCTGATGGCACGGACATACTGGTGAAAGCGATGGTGAACATCATGCTCATCAATGTGTTCAAGAAAAAAGCGGCCAAGAAGAGCGGCGACTTCATCGTACATTGCATGATGGACGAGATAGGACGATTGCACCCCAACAATATCAAAGGCATCCTGCAATTCGCCAATTCGCGAAACATCTATCTCATCAACAGTTCCCCCACGTCATACAACCCCTACGACTACCGCTACACGTATCTGCTGAGCAAACAGGGTGTGAAAACGAGGGTGGAGAAACTGCTTAAACGACTCAATTAAGTGTATCATTTATGGCAATAAGCGCGTCTATAAAAACCTTGCTGAAAGGCGAGCAAGTAGCTGGTTCGAAAATGAGCAGCCAGCTGACTGACGAACTGATGGCAGAGGGACTGCTATCCGTAGTGGCCCGTGGATCAAGAAAATCGTATCGGGCGCGAGACACAGAGGCTTTGAGGAGATATCTCATCGACAAGGACGAAAGCTACCGTGTGCTGG
>ERZ1106983.2626-NODE-2626-length-11495-cov-3.045367_pt1 | contig 11495 bp, 9 predicted proteins | sample MGYA00403693_ERZ1106983 | MGnify/ENA primary metagenome ERZ1106983 (study PRJEB35170, sample SAMEA104062420) | human gut metagenome | biome: human gut; feature: human-associated habitat; material: faeces | place: Denmark | collected 2012-07-13 ...
CAGTATTATCAGAAAAGATCCACAGATGTAAAAGAAACAGGTTATATTTGATATAACAGTTTTGAAAAAAGAATTGACATATTAATATATCAATAGTATGATATGGATGTACAAGGGTGTATGCAAAAATAAAATATAAGAAAAGGAGAAACTGTATGAAGTTAATGCATTCAGAGTGGCAGGACAGAGTAAAGCACTGGGTTCGTACATTGAGAGATGATTTTTATGAACCGTTGGGGGAAATTCGATGGGAAGCTTTTCGAACCATGGATCATCTATCTCCGGAAGAAGCATTACAGGGGCACTTTACGTCGGCAGAACCAGGCTTTATATGGGGGAAAACCTGGGAATACTGTTGGTTTAAAGGCACTGTGATCCTTCCTAAAGCAGCAGAAGGAAAGAGAATCGTGATGAACCTGGATGCCGGAGGAGAATCCACCGTATTTGTCAACGGAAAGGCATTCGGAAATTACCGTGCGGCATGGGTGGATGAACCACATCAGTTTATTGAAGATAACTGTCTGGCAGTCAGCGGAAAAGAAGGCGACACCTATGAGATCCTGATGGAAACATATGCAGGTCATTTTTATCCGGAGGCACCAACGGGGGGGTGCGCGACGGGACCGGTGTTGCCGGGGGCATATACAGATCCGAAAAAAGAAGGGGCAAGATGTGTTCTGGGTACTTCCACTTTTGGAGTGTGGAACGAAGATGCATATCAGCTGTTTATGGATGTGGATACACTGGGACGTCTTCTGGAAACGATGGATTCCACAACACTGCGTGCTGCGAAAATTGCAAAAGCATTAGAGAAATTTACACTGATCGTGGATTTTGAACAGCCGCGGGAAGCACGGATCGCATCTTATAAAGAAGCGAGAGAAGCATTAAGACCGCTGATGGAAGCAAAGAACGGTTCTACGATGCCGGTATTCTATGCGATTGGTAATGCGCATCTGGACCTGGCATGGTTATGGCCGATGGAAGAGACACATCGGAAAACAGAGCGTACCTTTGCGGCACAGCTGCGTCTGATCGAGCAGTATCCGGAATATAAATATGTACAGAGCCAGCCTGCAGCATATGAGATGTGCCGGAAGTATTATCCGGAGTTGTTTGAACGGATCAAAGAAGCAATCAAAGGCGGCCAGTGGATCGCCGATGGTGCCATGTGGGTAGAGCCGGATACCAATATGGCCAGCGGTGAAGCACTGATCCGTCAGTTGGTTCACGGAAAACGCTACTATAAAGAAGAGCTGGGAGTGGACAGCGAAGTGTTATGGCTTCCGGATACTTTTGGATATACGGCAGCACTGCCACAGATTCTAAAAGGCTGTGGCGTGAATTATCTGGTAACACAGAAAATTTTCTGGTCTTATAACGAAGGAGAACAGTTCCCGTATCATTACTTCACTTGGCAGGGTATGGACGGCAGTGAGATTGATTCTTTCTTACCGACCAGTTATACCTACCGGACACATCCGAGTGAAGTAAACAAAATCTGGAAGAATCGTGTGCAGGTGCAGGATCTGGATGCTTTCCTGCTTCCGTTCGGATATGGAGATGGTGGCGGCGGTCCGGCAAGAGATTTTATCGAATCTGCAAAACGTCAGGAAGATCTGGAAGGCGGCGTAAAAGTAAAAATGGCAGGTCCGCTGGAATTCTTCCACGATATGGAAGCGCAGGGCGGCCCGGCAAATACTTATGTTGGAGAATTGTATTTCAGTGCCCACAGAGGAACATATACCTCTCAGGCGATGGTAAAACAGAACAACAGAAGATGCGAACTGGCACTGCGGGAGATGGAGATGTGGAGCACTCTGGCAATGAATAAAGGCATGGCCTATGATTTTTCAAAAGCAGATGCTTTATGGAAAGAACTTCTGTTACATCAATTCCATGATATTCTTCCGGGTTCCAGTATTGCAAAAGTTTATGTGGATGCAGAAAAAGCGTTCCATGAGATTCTGGATGGTGTGGAAGAACTGCAGGCAGATGCACTGAGCGAGCTGACCGATCAGAAAGAATCTCAGGCAGTGACCGTATTTAACTCTTTAAGTTTTCCGAGAAAGATGCTGGTAGAGCTGCCGGCTGCATTTGCAAACGGAGCGAAAACAGTGGATGGAACCGCTGTACAGGTACAGAAGATCGGTGATACTGTGAAAGCTTCCGTAGAAGTACCGTCCTGTGGAGCAGTTTCTCTGATTCCGGCAGAAGGTCAGGTGGAAGAAAAGGCAGTTGCAGTAGAAACATGTGATGGTGGATTTACCATGGAAAACAGCCAGGTAAAAGCAGTCATAAACGAAAAAGGCGAGGTGATTTCTTTCGTACTGAAAGAGTCCGGAAGAGAGTTCGCAGCAGATGCCATGAACCGCTTCCATCTGTACAAAGATGTACCACGTATGTTTGATGCATGGGATATTGATTCCAATTATATCGATCAGGAAATTGAGGCGGCAAAAAATGTTGCGGTTTCCATGGAAGCAGATGGTCTGGAAGGCGTGCTGAAAGTAACCGGAGAGATCAGCAATTCCACCTTTACACAGTATATCCGTCTGGCGGCAGACAGCCGAAGAATCGAGTTTGAGACAGAGGTTGACTGGAAAGAAATGCATCGTCTGTTAAAGACAGGATTCCCGGTAAATGTTTATGCGGAAAATGGTATCAATGAGATGCAGTTCGGATTCGTGGAACATCCGACACATCGTTCCAGAGCTTATGACAAAGATCGGTTTGAAGTATGCAATCACCGTTACAGTGCACTTGCTGACGGCGCACATGGTGCAGCGGTGTTGAATGACTGTAAATATGGAATCAGCATGAATGGAAATGCTCTGGAGCTGACACTGCTTCGTGCAGGTACCTGCCCGGAAATGTGTGCGGATAACAGAGTTCATCACTTCACCTATGCATTTACCGCATGGGAGGGAAGTTTTGCAGAGAGTGATGTGGTAAGACAGGGGTACGAACTGAATGTAAAACCGGTAGTTGCCGGCGGTGCAGTACCAACGTTCAGTGCACTCACCATTGATAAAGAGAATGTTATTCTGGATACCATGAAACCGGCAGAAGACGGAAGTGGAGATATTATACTTCGTCTGTATGAATCCAAGAAAGCTGCGGTTTTGGCAACAGTTACTTTATCGGATCTGTTACAGGGAGAGAAGGTTTATCTTTGCGATATGCTGGAGAACTGTAAGGAAGAGATTTCGGTGGAAAACGGAGAGATTTCGTTGAACTTCCGGGCGTTTGAGGTTAAGACGGTTCGGATTAAGAAGTAAGATTGGTTAGAAAGTTCAAGGCGGACGAACCCGCAGGACGCACATAGAAAAACAGACACCCTTCTGCTGGTGCCCTTAGCACAGATGAGATCCGGCACCTACGTAGACTTTCGCGATGGTCAGCCGACCATCGTGAATCTAGTCGTAGTTGGTGACTAGCTCAGCTGTGCGTTACCAGCTGGTGTCTGTTTTTCTATGTGAGTCCCCCGGTTTCGTCCGCCTTGCACATCGTCCTTTTCAGGAGTTCTCAACTAATCTTTTATTTACCTTCCCTGAACTTATTAATCGCCTCATAATTCTTAGACATATCCACATTCGGATCCGGTGTTGTCTCCGGTCCCCGTTTGAATACCGGTTTCAGCAGAATCGGCGCAATAATGGTCGTCAGGATAACCACGATAACAACCGGTCCCATAACTGCCGTCGACATCATTCCCAGGCTCTCTCCCTTACTTGCCACGATCAGCGCAACCTCACCTCGGGAGATCATACCCACACCGATACGAATCGCCTGATAATTCTTATAGTGACAGAGCTTTGCACCCAGACCACATCCGACTACTTTGGTCAGGATAGCGACAATGGTAAGCACAACCGCAAATGCAACGATCGTACCATTCATTTCCGGAAGACTTACCTTCAGACCGATGCTTGCAAAAAAGATCGGTGAAAGATATGTATAAGAAAGCACGTCAAATCTGGATGCAATATACGGCTCTCTCTGGGTCATAGAGATAATCAGACCTGCAAAATAAGCTCCAGTGATATCGGCAACGCCAAAAAACTGTTCTGCCGCATAGGACATAAACAGACAGAATACAAAGGATACGATTACATGTCTCTGCAGACCTGTACCTTCCCCCGCACTCCATTTGCTGAAGAACTTATAGAAAATAAATCCTGCCACAGCAACAAAGATAAAGAAACCAATAATCTTCAGTAACACAATTGAAATCTTAACTGATTCATCTGCCATACTGGTGATCAGTGTCAGTGCTATGATACCAAGAATGTCATCGATAACTGCCGCACCAAGAATTGCGTTACCGGAACGGGTTTTTAATTTTCCAAGTTCTTTCAGTGTCTCAACTGTGATACTTACGGAAGTTGCTGTCAGAATCACACCGATAAATACATTCTGCAAAAACAGACTGCAGGATGCATCTGATTCGAGCATACCCGGACGGTTAAAGAACGCTGCTACGGCATAGCCGCCAACCAGAGGTACCAGTACACCGATCAATGCAATGATCAGTGCGGATTTTCCGCTTTTTTTCAGTTCCTGTACATCCGTCTCCATACCGGCACAGAACATCAGGACGATTACGCCAACTTCCGCTGTATCGCTGATAAAGTCAGTCGGTGTAATAATTCCAAGAATACCAGGGCCGAGAATAACTCCGGCAAGCAGTGCACCTACAACCTGTGGCATACTAAATTTTCTGGTCAGAAGCCCCAGGACTTTTGTTGATAACAGGATCAGGCAGAGATCCAGTAAAAATTTATACGTTTCCATTTTTAATAAACATCCTTTCTATTATAAAAATATATCTCTTTATTCATAACAGAAATGATGCTTTTTTCGACCGTCCATATCCTGCATATAACGGATCACATACACCATCCGCTCCAGATACTTCCTGCTGAACTTCTCAATCTGTCCAGTCCCTGAAAGCAGAGTCCCGAGAAACATCAGAAACTCGCCCAGTGCCAGATAATACAGCAACCGTTCACCGTCCTGGGACTGCCGGTTTTCTTCTTTTCCCTCATTGAAAGGCCCGTTTTCATTTTCCTCTTTCTTGCAATCTACCAGTTTCATATCTTCCGAAAAAGAAGTGAGTACTGTCTCCTTCTCCGATAACATCCACTGCGGATTGCCGGATGGCACATGAACCTGAATGCTTCCCAAAAGAAAGAGAACCGCCAGACTATATACAATGATTTTTCTGATTTTGTCCTTTTTTTCATGTCATTTCATCATACTCCATTACAGTTCCACACCGCAGTTCTCAGAACAGTCCCCTTATGTCCTTAAACGTAACAAACACAAGCAGCCCCATCAGCAAAAGCAGTCCTGCAAAATGTACCATACCTTCTGCCTCCCGGTTCACCGGTTTTCCTCTCACTGCCTCAATCAGTAAAAATACCAGTCGGCCACCATCCAGTGCCGGGAGCGGAAGCAGATTGGCAACTCCCAGATTCGCGGAAATCAGAATCATCATATTGATCATCGTAAGCCAGGTCATCAGTGTGCCCTCACTTTTGCTTTCCTTATAAGCATCTCCGATCACATTCACCACTCCCACCGGACCGGACAGGCTGTCCATTCCCAGTTTTCCTGTGATCAGAAGTTTCAATCCTTCCAGCGTACTGTTGATCCAGTACCGCACTTCCAGGGCACTGTACCTGATCACACCGAGAGCATTGGTTTTTTCCCGTCCGAGATTATAGGAAAATCCCTGTTCCACATAGTTGACCGCCTGAGGAGTCACCTCCACATCATAATCCAGGCCATCCCGCAGATATGTCAGCGTTATTTTCTGATCTGTCAGCGGATGATCTTCGAAATACCGACTCAACGCCTCACCGGATGCAATTTCATTACCATCCACCGCCGCAATGTAGTCACCTGCCTGAAGACCCGCATCTGCCAGTGCGCCACCGATTGTTACCGACTGGATCTGCGCCTGACTTTCATCCGGATTATAACTGAATCCCAGCATATAACGTTCTTCCGTTGCAGGATGATAGGTCAGAGTTTCTTTTTTCCCATCTCTTTTTACAGTAACTGCGATATCTTTATCTTCCAACCCTTCCAGTGTCAGATAAGAATACAGCTCTCTTCCCAGATAAATCTTCTTCCCATCAAAGGAAGTGATCAGATCGCCTTCTTTCAGCCCTGCAGCTTCTTCCGGTGTCCCTTCTTTTACCTGTGTGACAACCGGTGGATCGTATCCGATAATACCTATAATAATCATTGCACCGAAAAATGCAAGAATAAAATTAAAAATCGGTCCTGCGGCAATGACGGAAAAACGTCTCCAGACAGATTTGCTGTTGAATGTCCCTTCTCCGTTATCTTCTCCATCTTCCCCCCGCATCATACAGGAACCGCCAAAAGGAATCAGTTTCAGTGAATACCTCGTCGTTCCCCGCTGCGTTGACAGTATCCTTGGTCCCATTCCCACAGAAAATTCTTCCACCACGATGCCATTCGTCTTTGCCAGTAAAAAATGTCCGAACTCATGTACGATAATTACGATACCAAGAATCAGAACAGCGATTATACTACTCAAACACTCCACCTGCTTTCCATCCATTCATAGGTTTTTGCTTCAGTTTCCAGAATTTCTTCCAGACACGGATGTTCGATCACCTGGTGACGATCCATGGCCTCCCGGATGCTTCGGTAAATATCCAGAAATCCGATCTGTCCATGCAGGAATTTTGCAACTGCCCGCTCATTGGCCGCATTGAAAACCGTCGGCATACTGCCACCTCTCCGTGATGCTTCCATCGCCATCGGCAACCCCAGAAACGTCTCCATATCCGGTTCCTCAAACGTAATCTCTGTCAGTGTCTTAAAGTCCAGCCGTTCTCCCGGAAGATACCTTCTGTGTGGATAATACAGTGCATACTGGATCGGCAGTTTCATGTCCGGTGTACCGAGCTGTGCCATCACCGCACCATCGACAAATTCTACCATCGAATGAATGATGCTCTTGGGCTGTACCACAACCTGAATATGATCCAGATCCACGTCAAAGAGCCACTTTGCCTCCATCACTTCCAGACCTTTGTTGACAAGCGTTGCCGAGTCGATCGTGATCTTCTGTCCCATCGCCCAGTTCGGATGTTTCAGTGCGTCTTCCACTTTTACATGTGCAAGATCTGCTGCTTTCATTCCACGGAATGGTCCGCCGGATGCTGTGATCAGCAATTTATGAATCTCTCTCTTATCCTCTCCGTGAATCGCCTGAAAAATTGCACTGTGTTCACTGTCCACCGGAAGGATCTGTACACCTTTTTCTTTTGCCATCGGCATGATCAGATGCCCTGCCGTTACCAGTGTCTCTTTATTGGCAAGTGCAATATCTTTTCCCGCCTGAATGGCCGCGATAGTCGGGCGGATCCCGATCATTCCTACGATCGCCGTGACCAGAATCTGACTTTCTTCCATCTGTGCCAGTTGCAACAGCCCATCCATGCCGCTGACGACTTTTACATCCAGATCGCGAACTTTTCCTGCCAGGATCTTCGCCTGCTCTTCGTCCCAGACTGCTGCCAGAGACGGATGAAATTCCCTGATCTGTTTTTCCAGCAGAGTGATATTGCTTCCTGCACTCAAACCGGCCACCCGGATATCCTGATTTTCTCTTACTACTTCCAGAGTCTGCGTTCCGATAGAACCGGTCGACCCTAAAATTGCAATTGTTTTTTCCATAGTATGTTCTCTCCTCCACGTCCTATGCATCATTTTACATCAGAGTAATCGCCAGTGCGTAAATAACCGGTGCAGTAAAGATCACACTGTCAAACCGATCCAGAATACCACCATGACCGGGGATCAAGGTTCCATAATCTTTGATATTTTCTTGTCTCTTAATCGCAGAAGCAGCCAGATCTCCCACCATAGATACCAGTGCTCCCACACCACAGATGATCGCGTAAATCAGAGGTGTATGAGCCGGATTCGGGTTATAAGCGCCCGTCGCTGCCGCATAAATCGCTCCCAGAAGTGCAGCACCGAGAACACCTCCGACAGCTCCCTCAATAGATTTTTTGGGGCTTAATACCGGTGCCATCTTATGTTTTCCGATCAGTACACCCACACAGTATGCGCAGGTATCACATCCCCATGAGCACAGAAAGATCAGCCATACGTGGAACTTTCCACCGGGAAGCTCTCTGGTAAGATAAATAAACGACAACATAACTGCCACATACACAATACCAAACAGTGCAGGCATTACCTGCCCTGCCTCATAGGTTGGATAAGTGAACACGTATACAAACATGAGCAGCACAAGTCCGAAAATGATTGCCAGCACTCCATACCTCTCAAAATCAAGCAGTACTGCCAGATAATATAATACTGCGCCTAAATAGCCTGCTGCTGCCAGCAGATTTATCTTCTCATCCTGCACCTTCATTGCTCTGTATAATTCTCTCATTCCAATGAGAGAAACCGCAAGAAGTGTGAAAAACAGCACATAATCACCGCTGATAATAGTGGCAAGCGCAATAATCACAAGCAGGATTCCGCTTAAGAGTCTTGTCTTAAACATTCTTTACTCCTCCTTAACTCCGCCGTATCTTCTGTCTCTCTGATTATATTTCTCAATAGCCTTAATCAGCTCTGCTTTATTAAAATCCGGCCATGCCACATCTGTGAAATAAAATTCTGTATAAGCCATCTGCCATAACAGAAAATTGGAAAGTCTCAATTCACCGCTTGTGCGGATCATCAGATCCGGATCAGGGATTCCTGCCGTATCCAGGTAATTGTCAAAAACATGCTCATCAATTTCTTCCGGCTTTACTTTTCCATCTGCAGCATCCTGAGCAAGTTTGCGGATACCTCTTATGATCTCATCTCTGCTGCCGTAGTTCAATGCAATCTGGAAATAGATTTCATCATATTTCTGAGAATATTGTTCCAGACGTGCAATACTTTCCTGAATATCCTGATCAAATGCCGAAACCTCTCCGATCACCCGGACACGCATTTTGTTCTTATCTGCCAGTTTAATACATTTTTTCAGATAACTTCGGAACAGTTTCATCAGACCGTCCACCTCATCTTTGGAACGTTTCCAGTTCTCTGTGGAAAAAGCATATACAGTCACATATTTAACTCCCAGCTCCTTCATATAGTCACAGACTGTTTCCAGATTTGCACAGCCCTTCACATGTCCGTAGCTTCTGGGCATTCCCTTTGCCTTCGCCCAGCGTCCATTACCATCCAGAATAATGGCAATATGATTTGGTACATTCATACTCTTGTTTCCTTTTCTTATCCTGTTATTCCTTTAACCTTACTGTCTCATCATAATGAACCGCAGTTTCCGGTCCATTATCTCATTCAGATAAAAAGAGAGCCCGCATTCATGGAGCTCTCCTTTTCGTTTCCCTTATACGGTCATGATTTCTTTGCTCTTTGCATCCACTGCCGCATCAACTTCTTTGATATATTTATCTGTGCTCTTCTGGATTTTCTCCTCAAGTTCTTTGATCTCATCCTCAGATACATCCTGTTTTGCAAGTTTCTTAAATGCATCATTTGCATCACGACGAATGTTGCGGACTGCTACTTTGGCTGCTTCGCCTTTTTTCTTGACATCTTTAACCAGTTCCTTACGGCGTTCCTCTGTAAGTTCCGGGAATACAAGGCGGATTACTTTACCATCGTTGCTTGGATTTAATCCAAGGTCAGAGGTAAGGATTGCTTTCTCAATTCCTTTGATCAGGCTGCTTTCCCATGGCTGGATCTGGATCATACGAGCTTCCGGGACAGTGATATTTGCCACCTGCTGAAGAGGTGTCGGAGCTCCGTAATAATCTACGGCGAGTTTGTCAAGGATATGCGGGTTCGCACGTCCTGCACGAATTGTAACCAGTTCGCTCTCAAGGCTTGCCAGTGTCTTTTTCATCTTCTCTTCATATTTCTGAATTCTCTCATCCATTAGGTTCGTCTCCCTCTTTTTATAGTTTTTATATTACACTTTCTCTGTAAACTGACTTATAAGCCTTACTTATACAGTAACCTTAGTTCCGACAAATTTGCCATGTACTGCATTGATGATGCTGTCTTTTTCATCCAGTGCAAATACCAGCATCGGCATCTTCTGTTCCATACACATAATCGATGCTGTCAGATCCATAGCTGCCAGTTTCTTTGCAACTACTTCTTCAATGGAAATTTCATCATATTTTACTGCATTCGGGTTTGTCTTCGGATCACTGTCATAAATTCCGTCAACAGCTTTTGCAAGAAGGATTGCTTCTGCTTCGATCTCTACTGCGCGAAGTACAGTGGCTGTATCTGTGGAGAAGTAAGGATGTCCTGTACCGCCTGCAAAGAATACGATCTTGCCCTGTGCAAAGCTTGCTTCCACTGCATCCTTAGAGTAAAGGCTTGTAAATGCACCGCATACAAATGGTGTAAAGATTTCTGTCTTTAATCCAAGGTATCTGCAGATATCAGATACATAAATACAGTTCATAACTGTTGCAAGCATACCAATCTGATCAGCCTTATTCCTGTCGATAGTCTCACTGGTGCGTCCTCTCCAGAAATTACCTCCGCCGATCACGATGCCGATTTCCAGTCCTTCCTCAGCAATTGTCCTGATCTGCTTTGCAACTTCAATAACAGTCGCCTCGTCAAATCCGGTCTTCTTCTCACCGGCAAGGGCTTCACCGCTTAATTTTAATAATACACGTTTCATAGTAACTGTCTCCTGAAATTAATTTTATCGCAGGTAACAGAGGATCGGAATACCTCCTCTGTTACATTCGTAGTTCTATTCTACCATATTCCGGCAACAATTTCATTACCATTTTCATCAACTGTTGTAGAAACTGTGAAATTGCTGTAATAATGGAATCCTGTTTTACCTGTCTCAGGATCATCCTCATAGCTGCTGCCCTGTGGAGAACCGCATGCGCCTTCCAGTGCATCCAGAGACTGACCGATATACTGTTCTGCTGTGGAAATCATATCGCCGCCATTTCCCGGATCATCGTTACTGCCCGGATTATCATTAGTACCCGGATCGTCTGAGTTTCCTCCATTGCCCGGATCATCTGAATTATCCCCGGTTCCATTGCCACTGTTATTATTCTGATCAGAACTGTTGTTACTATCTGTGGAATCAGAATTATCTGCAGACTTCTTATCACTGTCGTCTGTGGAATCTGATTCTGACTCACTGTCATCTGTAATGCCAAGACGTTCCTTTACCGCATCAAGCGTGGATACTTCTTTTGTTGATGTACCTGTCAGATATTTTGCATATGGGATCGCATCATCATCTGTGCCATCCATACATAACGTAATCTGCGAAATTGTTCCAAGCGGAATATCGCGGAAAAAGCATTCATTCTTGTCCTCATCAGCATATGCAATACGGATATCATAGGAAGCTGTACTCTTGTTGGATGTTGTCTGTGTATCTGATGTCTGTGTATCTGATGTCTGTGTACCTGATG
>ERZ1106983.2629-NODE-2629-length-11487-cov-2.836861_pt1 | contig 11487 bp, 7 predicted proteins | sample MGYA00403693_ERZ1106983 | MGnify/ENA primary metagenome ERZ1106983 (study PRJEB35170, sample SAMEA104062420) | human gut metagenome | biome: human gut; feature: human-associated habitat; material: faeces | place: Denmark | collected 2012-07-13 ...
AAATAATAAAGCTCATATTTTGCAATGGAATTGGCCGGCATATCGCCGTAGGCATCAATCTCACAGTCTGTGATAACATCCAGCAGAGTGGTGGAAATCTTTGCATGGTGAAACGCCAGCACGAGATCGGCATGTTCACGGTAGAACCGGAACTTATACAGTATCATCTCCCTGCTGTGCGGACTCTCAGTTAAGGCCGGCATTTTTTCATGATATTCAAGACTCAGTTTATGGATTCCATAGCCGATAATTTCTTCCACCGATTTAAAGTTCCGGTAGAAAGAAGCCCGGGCAACACCGGATTTTTCAATTAACTCTGTAACTTTAACCTTTGACCAGTCTTTTTCGCCTGCAAAATCAACCAGTGCCGAGAATAAACGGTCTTTTACCAGTTGATTGGCTATTTTTCTTTTATCCATGATGATACATTTTCCCATATTTTGTCTCAGGTTGACGCATTGACATCAACGATCTATGTGATACAATATGTATCATATAAAGATTTCTTTAATCTGTCAAGAGGAGGAGCATATGGTTTTTTATTTTAGTGGTACGGGGAACAGCCAGCTAGTGGCAGTCCGGATAGCAGAAATGACAGGCGATAAGGCAGTATCGATTAACCGATATATGAAGAAGGGAGAAAAAGCGGTGTTCCGTTCGGAACGCCCGCTGGTATTTGTTGCTCCTGTATATTCCTGGCGTCTGCCAAGGGTGGTGGAGCAATGGATTATGGAGAATGATTTTGAAGGCAGCCGCGATGCTTATTTTATATTAACCTGCGGCGGCAGCGGCGGAAATGCCGCTGTTTATGCGGAAAAACTCTGCCGCCGAAAAGGGCTGCGTTATCGCGGGCTGTGTTCGGTGCTTATGCCGGAAAATTATCTGGCTCTGTTTCCCACCCCAGGTGAATCCGAAAGCCGGGAAATTATCGAAAAAGCCGGTCCGGTCATAACCGATCTTGCAAGGCAGATTCAATCAGGAGAGACATTGACCGCGCAGCCGGTTTCCCTTGTCAGCAAGATTGAAAGCGGCCCCGTCAATCCGCTGTTTTACAGACTTTTTGTAAAAGACAAAGGTTTTACTGTTTCTGATAAATGTATCTCCTGCGGAAAATGCGCCCTGCGATGTCCGCTGAACAACATATCCATTGAAGGCGGAAAACCCGTATGGAAGGGCCGCTGCACCCACTGCATGGCCTGTATCGGGGGATGTCCCACGGAGGCAATCGAATACAAGGCTAAGTCCAGCGGGCAGCGCCGCCATTATATCATGGACGATTCTCTTTGCTGGAAGAATGAATGTCCAGAAACGCTGTAGTTCTCCATCCGGCCAGAAACCTAGTAACGCTATTTTCTTTTTCGTCCTTTACCGGCGGGAGCTTTCCGTTCCCGCTCAGGGGAGGAAATTCTCTTCTGCTGCATCATCAGGTCAAAATCAGCTTCCGAAATTCCCGTTTCCTTTAACCGCTCGGCTCTGCGCCGGCGCCGCTCCAGTAAAGCCGCCTCTTCCTGCGCCCTGCGCCGTTTGAAGACCAATACGGCAAATGTCCCGGAACCGCCGGCAACAACGACGACGGCGAGAATCTTCCAGAACAGCGACGGTATTTTGAGGGAAATACTGAATTTATTGCCGTCCTGTTTTGACGGCTCCGATTCGGGCGGCTGTGCTGCTCCATCCGCGTTTCGCGCTGACGGTCCTGGGGCCGGTTCCTTGTCCTCCGGATGTGAAATATCCGGATTTTCAGCAGCGGGAGCCAACGCAGACGGCTGCACTTCAAGGAGCGCCTGGGGCAGAGCCAAACCGGCATCGGAGACAGCATCCTTTAATGTAAGGTAAGCGTGTCCAACTGTTCTTTCTCCCAGCAGGTAATTTACGCAGGCGATTGCCCCTGACGGAGCTCCGGCCGGCAGTGCGTAATCAAGAGATACGGTTGTTTCGGAAAAGTCCGCTGTAACCGGAAGAATAATTTTACTGTCCGGATCAATGGTCAGCACCTGCTTTTCAGAGGTGGGCAGGCCGGATATTTTCAAATCGTCGCCAATGGTAGAAAATGTTTTATCATAATCGGCTATTCTTACCGCTTTAAAATTATTAAATCCAAAGTTCAGCAATGCCTTTGTGTCGCTGTACTGGGTCCCGGAGCTGTGCAGGATGACGGTAACAAACTTCGTCTCTCCCTGCTGTGCGCCAATGACCAGCGTATTGAGAGCAATGGAGGTATAGCCGGTCTTGCCTCCGATTACATCGGGACGGTACTGATCCGGCCAGTTTTTCTTGATCATTTTGTTGCCGGGGGAAATTCCCTGGCCTTCCGGGTTCTTCTTATTGGGAGGCAGCTCATAGTATGTAGTTGCCACTATTTTTGAAAAATCCGCGTTTTCAAATGCCGCCTTTGTAATCAGCGCCATGTCGTAAGCGCTGACATAATGGTTTTCATCATTCAGTCCGCTCGGGTTTGAAAAATGGGAATCCTGACAGCCGAGCTCGGCCGCCTTTTCATTCATCAGCACGGCAAATTCTTCCGTTGTGCCGGAAATGTGTTCAGCCAGGGCATTAGCCGCTTCATTGGCAGACTTTAAAAGCAGGGCGTAAAGACAGTCTTTTACGCTGGCGGTATCTCCGGTATCATAACCGGCGCTGCTGCTGTTGGACTCCACATTGTACACCGCATTCTGGGAAAAGGTCACCGTCTCATCCATCGAACAGCGTTCCAGCACAATCAATGCGGTCAGGACCTTGGTGATACTGGCCGGGGCGTACGTGGCGTGGATATTCTTTCCATATATTACGGCGCCTGAGTTGGCATCCATAATAATACCTGCATCGGACTCAATGGACACGTTGTCCGGCCAGTCGGCTGAAGCCAGCACGGTGGACGGACAGAGCCAGGCCATCAAAAGCAGGGATAATAACATGCTTATAATTTTTCGTTTCATTCTATAATCAAATCCTGTTCTTGTTAATAATCAGCGGGTTTCGGTCACTGTATATATTAATATTTGTAATATAAACGTAATTACTATTTAACAGTATATAGGAATCCGAATTTCATGTAAAGAAAAATTGTCCACATGTGGAAAAGTCTGTAAATTCCATGTTATTGTTTACACCATGCATAAAGAGGCATGCTGTGATTGTCCTTACGGCTGTTTTTCCGGCGTCCGGCGGATAAAAAAAATACATATGGCGAACAACAGGATGGTTGCCGCTGCAAAAGTGACACCAATTCTGGCAGCGGTATCCACAAAAAATGGTTCCGGGACAATGTTTATCAACAAATCGGTTGATGGATCCAGAATCCACAGGTCATTGGTAAAGAATATTTTGTGGAAAAGTATAAAATATTTCGTGAAGTCTGTGGATATTATGGCTGCAAGGGCAGCAGTTAATGCAAAAAACAGCGCAGTACCGATACAGAGCATCCGAGGCAGCAGGCGTTTTATATCAGCTTTCGTCCGCCAAAGCAGTGCGATGCTGAGAAGGATAATCACTGCACAAATCCTGCGGATGGCGATCGCAGCTAAAAAGAGATGCTGCACATCGACCATATGGGCGATCTCCCGTTCATTGAAAAACTCCCGCTGAACGCCTCCCACAGTTGTGGGGACATGAAGATCCGCCCTCTTACCACGGAGAAAGGCCATCATCTCCTGCGTCACGTCCAGAAGATCCTCCATTTCCATATTTACATCCTCTGCAACACCATATTTTTCATACTCTTTTTCATAATAGCCCGGGGTCCAGTATGCGACAGCCTCTACCGATGTGATCAGAAAAATAATCATCAGGCAGAATGCGCACAGGATACCGAGAAAATGCTGGAAATATTTCATCACTTACCTGGCAGAAACACCGGCTTTTACGGAATATTTCTGCGGCTCCTTTCTCAGATAAACAGCCGTCCGTTAATCAAGACGGCAACAATCGCTTTGTTCCATAATGTAAAGTACCAATAGATTATAGCAGAAAGCCAATGCGGGGAAAAGGTCAGTCGGGCGGAAAAATTGTGAATTTTTTTACAGCCGTCCCCGGAAGACCTTGCAAAGAACCGCAATTCTCCTGTATACTAACAGCAAAAGGCAGAAATTCAGGAGGATTTATGATAAAAGCAGTTATATTTGATATGGACGGGGTTATTATAGACAGCGAGATGGAGTACTTAAAATATATCTATGAGTTCGCTAAGGAAAAGAATCCGGACATCCTGATCGAGGATCTGTACGGAACGGTTGGAACGACAAAACGGGACTGCTGGATTGTGGTGGAGAAGGCGGTGGATAACGGTGAATCCTGGGAGGAGTTAAGACAGCAGTACCGCAGCCGCTGGGACGAGGTGTTTGAGTTAGTGGATTATCAGGCCATTTTCCGCCCGGAGGTTCTTACGGTAATGGACTGGATACGGGAGAGAGGATTTAAACTGGCTGTTGCATCCTCCACCAACATCGAGCAGGTCACAAAGATACTGACAATGAACCATGTGGCAGAGCGTCTGGAACTGATGGTAAGCGGAGGAATGTTCAAAAGGAGCAAACCGGATCCGGAAATCTATTTTTATACGGCAGAGAAACTGGGGGTAAAGCCGGAGGAATGCCTGGTGATCGAAGACTCCACCGTGGGGATTACCGCGGCCCACAGCGCCGGAATGCATGTGGCGGCTCTGATAGACCGCCGGTTTAACTTTGACAGGAGTCTTGCTGACTTTGAACTGGGAAGCCTGAATGACATACCTGGGCTGGTTGAAAAAATAAGCGGTAATGCAGTCCGGCGTGCCGTTTATCCAGATTGGCTGCAAAATATCTGATTGACAACGGCCACAGCCGGATTTTGTGCCTGAATGGACCGTCTTACATATCCGGGCACATGAGGAGGCAGGGCTGCCCGTTTTTCCGGAGCTGATTCGGGAAGTACCGGTAGCGGAAAGCAATATACCCTATATTCTGAAACAGATGAAACAGGAGGACGCGGGATTTACCGCAATCTTTGCATTCAGCGACAGCATGGCCTGACCGTATCAGCCGTTTTTTTCCGGTGCGAGGAGACTGACGGCCGCATATACCGCCGCGCTTATCAGAATGCTGGAAATACTGGCGTAAGGCAGGCGTATCAGTTCCAGCGAGGCGGCCAGCGAAACTGCCATGCCTGCAAAGGCGCTGTACAGCGCTCCGCGGCTGGTGCCTTTTTTCCAGATGACGCCGCCCAGGAAGGGAACGAGACAGCCGGAGGCCATCAGGCTGTATCCCATGGAGAGTACCCGGATAATGTCGTTCATTTTCAGCGCCAGAAGTATTCCGATGCAGCAGACCGCCATATCGGCCAGAAGCATCAGGCGCCGGGTTCTGTTGTCTGCTCCGGGATTTACCATACCAAGGTAGATATCATGGACAAAGTTTGCGGCCACGGCAATGTAAGCGCTGTTGCAGGAGGAGACCACGGCGCAGATTACGGCCGCCAGGATCACGGCGGCCACGGCGGTGGGAAGGCGCGTGAGCAGCAGAGAGGAAAATACATTTTCAGCGGGAATACCGGGAAACAAAGCGCGCCCGTACATGCCCAGCAGGGGCGGAATGAATGCGACCGGGATCAATGTCAGTCCGGCCAGAAGATAACCGCCTCTGGCCGATTTGAGGGATTTGGCAGAGGCGGCGCTCTGGAATGAGATCTGGTTCACTGAGCTTGCCAAAACGATGGGAGCAGTCATAGAGACTAAAAATTCGGCGCCAAAGGGCGCTAGATGAAAGCTGGAAGCAGGCAGAGCGGCTGCCAGTACCCCAGGACCGGGAGCGGACATCATCAGAAACAGGGCTGTGGACATTCCGATAAAGATAATGACGCTCTGGATGGAGGAGACTGCCATAGACCCCCATAAACCAGCGGCGTTTGAGTATACCAGCGCGATAACCGCAGTCAGGACGACACCCCACTGGGCCGGAAGGCCCAATGTCAGGAATATGGCCCTTCCGGCCAGAAGCTGCCCGGCCAGCAGAGAAACGCTGCAGGAGATACTTGCGGCAGTATAAATCATACGGGGCGCATGACCGCTGTAACGGCGGGCAAAATAATCGGCCGGGGAGACATAGTGATGGGTGCGGATGAAACGGCACAGGGCCGCAGTGATAAAGTAGGAAAGCCCGCAGCCGATACCATACCAGGCGCCCGCAATGCCGTAGCGGGCGCCGTATTCCGCACCGCCGATGACAAATCCGCTGCCGATTTGGCCGCCGATGGCGCTGCCTGCCAGCAAAAACAGGGAAGTTTGACCGGGGGCCGCGATAGTGTCCTGAAAGCTGCGTATCCGGCGGCTTGCTCGCCTGCTGATGAGCAGCATCGCAGTTCCATAGGACAGCAGGATTAAAATAACAATGGACGGGGTGGTCATAAGGTGCCTCACTTTCGGTTGAATAGGTGAATTTGGGTGGAGTAGAATGAGGGTGCTGCAAAATTAAAGCAGCACCCTCGGTATTAGTTCGTTCGCCCCGCAGGGGCGCCTGCAAAATTGCGTTTTCTATGCGGCCTGCGCCTCTGTATTCTTGCTGCAAAGACTTACGATAATGTAAGCGATGGCAGACGGAATGACAGGGAAGATTCCGGCCGGTATGATACTGCCAAACGGGAATACGACACCGGTCCAACTGATAAGTACGGTGGCAACGCCAACGATGGAAGCGGCAACGGCGCCGGCTGCAGTGCCTCTTTTCCAGGCCAAACCGCCGACAAACGGAACGAAACAAGCGGCAGCCAGGAAGGAGTATACGGAGTTCAGAAGCCCCAGGATGCTGCTGGCGGACAGAGCCAGAGCGGTTGAGGTAGCCATGAAGCCGATATTGACTCCCAATGTAATTTTCTTTAACTGGGCCTCTGTTGGGTTTTTCTTCAGCGTGCCCTGCCAGATATCGCGAGTCAATACAGTTGACATCGTGATCAGGCCGCAGTCGATGGTGGACATGCAGGCGGCCAGAACAGCGGCGATAATCAGCGCGCAGACAATGGCGGGAAGTTCCATCAGGATGACATCGAAGAAAGCGCTGTTTCCGGTGGCGCCGTATTTAAAGGAACCGTAAGAGCCGATAAAGGCGGGCATCAGAGCCAGCGGAATCATAACAAGGCAGGAAAGATAGCAGGCAATACGGGAAATCTTCGCGCTCTTTGCGGAGTTAACACGCTGATAAGTCGGCTGGTCGGTTACGATACCTAACAGCAGAGGCAGCATCATGCCTGCAAAACCGGCTGCGGACAGACCGCTGAAATCCAGAGAGGAGCTTGCCAGGTTACCGGCCTGAATGGCTGCGCTCATCTCGCCTACAGCGCCCTTGCTGAACAGGACAATCGTGGTGGCAACGAGGCCGACCAGGATAACGCCTGTCTGGATAACGGAGGTGGCAAAAGCGCCCCACAGTCCGGAAAGCTGAGAATACAGCAGAACGACTACGGCAATAGAGATAGCGCCCACGTTGCCCGGCAGCCCAAGCGCTTCAAAAAGGGCCTTGCCTGCCATAATCTGTCCGGCAATTAAGCCGATGGAGGAAATAGCGGTACTCAAATCATAGATAGTGCCTGGAATTTCATTGTGATAACGTTTACGGGTATAGTCTGTCATAGACATATAGCCGTTGTTATAAATAAAGTTATTCAGAAAAAGAGCTACCACGACTGTGGACAGCGCACAGGCAATACCGTAGGCGGCGCCTGCAAGTCCGCTGACAGCGCCCTCTGCAGCGCCTCCGACCACGAAACCGTTGCCGATCTGGCCGCCGATTGCGCCTCCCATCAGAAGCAGCACTCCGGCGGAGCGGCCCATGCTTAAATATCCTTCAAAGTTGCTCGCCTTGCTGCGGCCCATCCATCCAATCACGACCATTGCTGCAAAATAAAGTATTAATACAATTACGATAGTTGGAATCATTGCGTTCATATATCATATTCCTTTCTGCCGTGTTACGGTGTGAACACGGTCTCCAGATTATTAGGGATATGTAACAGTTCATACAACATGAAATGTTACAGGATATATCTTATCTATTCAATATAAGAGCCTGCATCATAGCCCTCGTGAATCGCCAGACGGACATTCCGTGCCTGCCTGCAGTCGCCGATCTTCCAGAATTCCGGGGCACAGGAGCGGAAAGACTCCGCTTCATCCAGCTTCGGAGCCAGGCCAGCGGCAATTATGACCGTATCGGCCGGAAGCTTGATTTCTTTCCCGTCCTGTTCTGCCGTAACGCCATCCGGAAGAATGCCGGTACATCGCATGCCGGTGCGGGCCGTAATGCCAAGCCGTTCCATTTCCAGCAGAACTGCTTCGTGGTGAAGAAAAGGTGCATCACGGCACAGCTCAGGTTTCATCTCAAGGACGGTCACTTTCTTACCCAGTTCACCCAGAAGGATACTTTCCTCACATCCAACCAGGCCTCCGCCCAGAATGACTACATTCTGTCCAATCTCTTCCATATGCTCATGCATCCCGACTGCGGAAACTGCGATTTCAAGGTCCACGCCCGGCACAGGAGGCACGATGGGATCGGCGCCGATGGCACAGACGATGGCGTCGGGCCTCAGGCTCCTTGCCAGCTCCGGCGTCATACCGGTATTCAACATGACGGTTATCTTACGCCGTTCCACTCTCCAGATTAATACCTGCATAAGCTGATCCAGCTTTGATTTGAACGAAACGTGTCCGGCAAAACGGATAGCTCCTCCCAGCCGGCCGGATTTTTCCGCCAGGATAACCTGGTGTCCCCGGTCGGCCAGTGTGATGGCCGCCTCCATACCGGCAGGACCGCCACCGATGACAAGCACCTTTTTAGGAATGAGGGCAGGACAGACGTCCTTTTCGGTATATTCGCGCCCGGCTACCGGATTGACGGAGCATCGTGTCAGGCGGGAGGAATATTTGACATAGGGGACAAAGGACTCACTGATACAGTGGTTGCACCGTATGCAGGGAGTGACATCATCGGCCCGGCCGCCGCGGAGCTTGCCGGGCATCTGGGCATCGGCAATAATGGAGCGGCCCACGGCGATGATATCGGCTTTGCCTTCGGCCAGCACCTGTTCCATCAGCTCCGGTTCATCCAGTCCGCCCACAACGGCCACCGGTGTTTTAACGGCCTTTTTAATAGCGGCCGCAAATTCCACATTGACGCCAAATGGGTGGAACATGCTCGGAACCATATGCTGATTGGTTTCCGGGTAATGGAACGTACCGGCAGTCACATGAATCAGATCGACTTTTCCATCCAGTAACTTTGCAAATTCAACCTGATCATCAATGGTCAGCCCGCCTTCTACCAGTTCACTGCCGCTTAACCGGAACTCGATCAGGAGTTCGGGGCAGCGCCTGCGGATGGCATCCACCACCATGAGGGAGATTCGCGCCCGGTTTTCCAGAGAGCTGCCAAATTTGTCGGTCCGGTGATTGTTCAGCGGGGACAGGAATTCATGAAGCAGCCAGCCGTGGCCGCCATGGATCATAACCATCTCCACACCGCCCAGCCAGGCCATCTCCGCCGCATTGGCAAAACAATTCACTATGTAGTCTATCGTTTTTTCATCCAGCGCGGTGTAATCTTTTCCCAGGTGCCCGGGGGCGTCGCTGGGCGCCCAGATTGGTCCGTCGTAATATTCCGGATTCGCCCGGCCTCCGGGATGAAGAATCTCGATTGCGGGAATGGCATTGTGGCGCCTGATGGCGTCAGTTGCCAGAATCAGGGAAGGCATAACTTCCGGATCATCCAGAGCCAGGCACAGGAGATGGGATATTCCTGTTTTCAGGTCAATTCGGGCCTCTCCCATATTGACAATGGCGGCGCCTCCTTTGGCCTTTCGTTCAAATATGGCAATGTTATCCGGGGTAAAGTGAGCCTGGGGGGTCAGATTGGCCACCGACACAGGAGCCGCTTCAATCCTGTTTTTTAAGACGGTACGGCCCAGCCGGAGCGGCTGAAACAGATGTGCATACGGATGCATGGCAGTCCTCCTTCTCATGTCCCATTCTGGTTTGAGACATATTGAATAATTTGATTGCGGCACAGAAAATAGCTTGTTGATATTATAATTTGATGTTTTGAAAAAGTAATTAAATAATTCTGATTAGTGATTTAAAAATTCTGATATTATCTGCCGCTGATTACGGGGGTACTTTTCACACGGTAATGTCCCGTGCGGCAATTGGGCGCGTTACTGTTCACAAAATGGACGGCATTGCGGTCTTGTGTTTACCGCCTGTATTTGCTAAAATTTAAACAAAGAAGAGTTGGGTAGGGGGAGGTACAAGAGGATGGATAAATCGAAAAAGATACCTGAATCACTGGACTATTGGAAAAAGTATATTACTCTGCATCACGTATTGGCCTGTGAACTGTCTTACAGCTTAATTTATAACAATATTCGCCCGGATAAGGTCGGAGATGCCCTGGCCACCGTAGGGCTTGACACACTTCCCAACCGGTTTTTGCTGCTTCAGGTGGACGATTATTACAATTACAGCAGCAAGATGATTATCACCCAGGAGTTTTTTCAGAAAACCATCCTGATTAACCTGATGCGGGAATGTATGGACAGCATGGGACTGAAGGGATTTATGGCCAATCTGGTGAGTCTGGACAAGATAATCTGCTTTTTGTGCTGTCCGGAATGGGAGGGGCCGGATATCAACAGACGACTGATGGAGGTTGCGGAGTGCTTTAAAAAATGTGTCCGGACAAAAAGCTCTTACACGATTTCCGTCTGTATCAGCCAGCAGTGCAGCAGGCTGGGGCAGTTTTCCCTGATGTATCCAAGAATGGATCTGGCGCTGAGCAAAAGCTACTTCTCGGGAAAGGAGTTCAATATCCTTTTGGAGGAAATGGAGCCGGATGCGGAGGAGGTCCGGGAGGAGGCCGATATAAATAAATTTTATCCTGAGCTGCTGGCCGCTTTTGCCAGAGGCAACCGGGAACAGCTTGAGGAAGTGCTTCAGGGAATTGTACGGGCACTTCTGGAGGGACGGACGCGCCCGCAGAAGGCGAAGATGGAAATGATCCGGCTGCTTCAGCGGATTGAGGATTACTGTGTGCGCTGCGGCGTGCCGGAGAGCTGGATTCAGCGGCGCAGCGACGCAGCCATGACCAGGATCCTGTCATGCGGCTTTGTGGGGGATACGCGGATCTGTTTTCTGGAGTTTTATGACGAGGTGACCCAGGCATTGGGAGAACACAGTGCAGACGAGGAGTATTCCTTTAAAATTCCCGTTACCGAGTATATTGATACCCACTATATGGAGAATATCAGGTTAGGCAGCCTGGCAGATATCATGGGATTCAGCGAGGGGCATTTCGCCCGCATATTCCGTAAGGAATTTGGCATGACTTTTGTCCAGTATCTCACGGAATGCCGGATCCAGCGCAGCAAGGAACTGCTGGCCGATACCTCGGTCCCGATTGAGCAGATCGCCTATAGAGTCGGGCTGAACAGCTACAGCTATTTCTGCACCTGTTTTAAGCGTACCTGCGG
>ERZ1106983.2642-NODE-2642-length-11433-cov-22.906310_pt1 | contig 11433 bp, 4 predicted proteins | sample MGYA00403693_ERZ1106983 | MGnify/ENA primary metagenome ERZ1106983 (study PRJEB35170, sample SAMEA104062420) | human gut metagenome | biome: human gut; feature: human-associated habitat; material: faeces | place: Denmark | collected 2012-07-13 ...
AACCTCAACAGTCACAAAGCGGGCAAGGGCAACCTCAACAGTCACAAAGCGGGCAAGGGCAACCTCAACAGTCACAAAGCGGGCAGGGGCAGCCTCAGCAGTCGCAAAGCGGGCAGGGGCAGTCTCAGTCAGGGCAGGGTGCCGGTAGCGGAATGCCCGGTATGCCGCCTTTGCCGACTCCGCCGATGGGAAACCAAAATCAGCAAGGCAGGGGTTCCGGCAATGAAACAGGACAGCAGCAAAGCAACACCGGTCAGCAGCAGTCAGATAACGGCCAGTCCGGCTCTCCGCAGTCCTCCGGCAACTCCAATCAATCGCAGCAGCACGGTAACTCCGGCAGTCGGTCTGCCGATAGCCAATCCGACGCTCAGCACTCTTCCGACAACACGCAGCAGGGTTCCTCCGGTGCTCGGCAATCCTCGTCCGGCTCTCCGCAGTCCTCCGGCAACTCCGGCCAATCGCAGCAGCACGGTAACTCCGGCTTTCCCGATACCGGTCAGTTCCGCCTGCCGAATACCGACATTTATCAGCCGCGCCTCAGCGACGGGCAGATAAAAGAGTTGCTGGAAAAGGCAGAGAGCATCCGCGAATTGAAAAGGCAGGCCGGCGAAAACGGCATGAAGGCCAATGATTTGCCCAATCGCGGCGACAATGCTGATAGTCGCGGTGCGCCGCAGGAAAGCGGTGCGTCAGACAGTCAGCAACACGGGCGCAGTGAAAACAGCCTGGAGGATTATCTGCCGCAAAACGATATGCCGAGCCTGATTTCGATTGATGATATGGTCAAGCTCAGCGAAGACAATATGCAGGCTGCACGCTTTTACCGCGAAGGCAATTGGGACGAATATCAGAAATATATCGCGCAGTATTCCAACGAAATAGCCCAGGCGAAAAAGCTTATCGGCGAAATCATCAAACAAAACAAGTTTGACAGCGTCCGCCGTGGCCACGAACGGACCAAGGAAAAAATGACCCAAATTCCGGTTCAGGGCGGTCGCACCATAGATTTGCAGCGCCACGTCGCCCTCCAGCAGAAGCTTCGCCGCGGCGACCCGAACATCGGCAAAAAGGATTTGGAGCGTTTCCGCACCCGTTATAAATACTCTGAAGACGAGAAAATCAAAGAAGTACAGCTTCCGCAGTCTAATTTCGGAATCCTCATTGACGGTTCCGGTTCCATGACCGGCAGGCCGTTTGACAACGCTTTGGCCATCTCCTGCATTTTGTATGAAGCCGCGCGCAGTTTTAAGGAAATCAACGTCTATATTTATATGATGGGCGAGCCTTACCCGCTGACTGTAGCGCTCCCCGACGACAAAACCAAAGAGATTGCGAAACGTCTGGAAAGCGTTCGCCGGGGGCAGGGCGGCTGCAACGACTTTTTGATTCCGGCGGTAAAGGAGTTTTTGAAGGATGTTTCCTCGGATATGGCAAAACACCCTCATGTCAAGAGCGGCTTTACCCATATCTTTTCCGTAACTGACGGCGGCAACAACGACTACGGTTCGACCGATGTCAACGGCTGTCTGAAAACCATGCTGGAGAAAAACGAACAGCTGACGTTCGACAGTTTCTTTATGGATCAGGGGGAAAGCAATTATACCAAGCCGCTGGTCAGGGAAATGCAGGCTAAGGGCTGCGACCGGATAGATTATGTCGACGGCATCGTTTCCGGCGACCAGATACCCGGAAAAATTATGGAGATGTTGAAAAAAAGGATGAAACACAGTCAGATAAAAGAGCCGATGACCAACGGCGTTAAGGAAAAACTAATAATTGAAACCTTAAAATCCCTGAAAAGGCGCTGATATTTGGATTTAAGCCGCGGCAGCCGCGTTTCTGCTCTTGCCCGGCAGCAAAAAATATGTTAAAATAAAACAATGGGCAGCCATGATAATTAAAGGAGAAAAGTAATGGCGAAAATTTATAAGCATAAATTCGGTACCGAGGAATTTCCCGTTCCCATCGCCGACAAAATTACCGGAAAGATTACCTGGCTGGCATCGGAAGAGGACGCAATTTATATCCCGACTATGCGCGACGAACCGAAAGAAGCCGTCTACGGCCGCCTCATCCGCAATGTTGTAACCGACCCGACGATGATGAAAGATATGACCGAAATGCTGTTGCGCCTGGACAAGGGGCGTACCCCGGAGGAAAGCAAAAGCTACGGCTATACGACAATGGGAGCTCCCGGTAACGGTAAGACTTACCTGACCAAGGCCATCGGCGCTTTGGTTCACCCGAAAGGCGCGCTGGTTGTCGACTGCAACAATATAGATAATCCCGACGAACTGTACAAGGTAACGACGTTCAGCGTTGACGAAACCCGCAAACAGCGCAAGATTGACGCCCGCGTCAAAATGGGCAATATGGACCCGGAACAGGCATTGTCCCAAAATGCCGTCGCTTACATGAAAAAGATGTTCGGAAATGATGTCGTAACGCAGGAAACCCGCGACGGAAAGCGCATCACGGCGATTGACTGGAACGCTGTCAAAGGCGATTCGGCTTTTGTTGAAGGCGTGATAGACAAAGTGATGGAAATGGAAAACATTCCATATGAAAAAGACCATAGCTCTTTAGGTTTTGTCGTTTCCAACGGACCGTTGCTGCGGGCGCTCGTCGATCCGGATTCCCCCGACTACGGCCGCATGGTCATCCGCGATGAGTCAAACCGCGGCCCTGTGGTTGACGCATGGCTCAAAATTGAGGCCTTTTTCTCTGAACCCGGAGCCGATGAACTGAAACTCAAGGGAGAAGACGACAAGGAGTTCACGATTAAGCGGTCGGATATTCCCGAAACCTTTATGTTTCTCGGTACCGCCAATCAGGCGACCGAGGATATGGGCTCAAGCGCCAAAGAACTGACCAAGCCGATGATTTCCCGTCAGGGTATGGGGATTGACATCCGCCAGATAGCCGACGCGGAAAAGGCCGACTACCTGTCGCGTACCTTAAAGCACCTGACCGGCGTGCCGGCATACCACGTTTATATGATGGATCCGGAAACGTTTGACCGCAATCCCGAACAGCTTGCCGAAACGCTGATGTATTTCCGCACTGTCGGGCTGACGCCGGAAGAAAAGAAAAAGATTCCGCAGGAAGAATTGTTTAATATCCGGCATATAGACCGCACAATTAAAGTTGCGACGCAATACGGAGCCCTGCTTTCCGAAGCCGAAAACATCATCACCAAAGCCGCCAAGGACGAAACGCTGCCCGAACGCTATACCTCGTATCTGGAAAATCAGGCAGTCGTTGACCTGCGTTATGTGTTCAAGCTTTATCAGCACGCCAAGATTGACCAGCCGCGCGGCAAGTCGTCCGGCGCCGGGATTTTCTCCAAGCTCGGCCGCGCCGTCAAGCCGCAGACGCAGGAAGAGGTGGCGTGGGAGCTGAACAAGCGTATTGCCCGCCGAGAAAAGGAACAGCTTCTGGTGCGCGGCACAAGGCTTGAAAACGAAGTCGCCGTCAAATTAAAGGATATGATAATCCCTGACAGCATCAACAGCCTGTTGCGTGATTCGGAAGACCGCAAAGCGGATTATGAAAAGATTGAGGGGCTGTGGAAGTCTTTGCAGCAGACGGCCAAAGGGCTGAATTTTGAATTTGCCGGCTATGTCGGCGAAGATTCCGTTGCCAAGACTTACAATGCCCGCCCCGAAGACCTGCCGAGCGTTGCTCTTGACGAGATTAAGGAAGTGCTGATAGCGTCCATCCGCGAGGAGTACAAGGACGAATTGCAGGGGCAGAAACTGTCCGCCGAAGACGTGTTTGACGACAATACGCTGCTGGAAGCGACGCAGATGCTGGCCAGGGAAAACGAGGGGCAGAGCATTTTCGTCCCGAACTATGATTTGGAAACCACGGCCGAAAAGCCTTTGAAACAGGTGTATATGGCTCCGGTTCACGGCGAGGGTGCAAGGATTGACCGCGAGAGCCTGATTAATGCCAACCAGTTTGCCGACAGCTTTATCATCAAGAGTATGCGCAGCCACAATATCAAAAAATATGCCAAGGAGGCGCCGCATCTGGATGTTGATGCGTATCTGGAAGAGCTGGCGCAATACGGCGAGGACTGCGTAAACAACGGAAAAATGAGCTGCGAAATTGCCTCTGACAAAAACGACGCCTTTTTCACCACCGTTGTCTTTGTCAATGACCGCGAGAACCAAAAGACCGGAGTCGCCGGAATAGTCTATAACAAAGCCAATCAGAATACGTTGATTCTGGCCGACTTTGACGTCAGCGACGACGATAAGGCCAAATTGAGCAAAAGCGGCGTCTTTTACGTCAACCTGAACGAGGTCAACAAGACCGGCGAATATGAAATTATCGGCAATTACCTGAGCAAACAGACGATGATGCACGAAGGGGTTACCAATGCGCATGTCGTATCGTCGCTGATGCTGCGCATTGACACAGAAATGGGAATGGGCAGCAGCGGGGATGAAAATGCCGTGGAATTTTGCTATTTTCTGCAAAATATGGGCGAAAACGAAAAGCAGAACATTGATGCTTTGCAGTTGACGAACGTCGAATACGAAAAAGGCCTGCCGGTAAAAGCAGCATTGAACAAAAAACTGAATGGGAGATAAGTATTATGGAAAAGCGTTATGACAAAGGGCAGATAGAAACCGTCGTGCTGCAGGCTGTATTGGCCCGCCCGTATAAGGAATTCGGCGGCTGCCGGATATATCCGCTTCATGCCGAGGGGGAAGAGGCCGTCGTCAAAAATCTTGCGGGCAGCCGTGAGGTAACGACGCTTGCCGAGCTGGAAGATGCTGTCAATGCGCCGGAAGTGGCAAACGTTTTTATCGGCCGTTTTGCTGCCGTTACGTCCAAAGGGATGAAAAACGTCTTGTCCCGAACGTCGCTGGCAAAAGATATTTTCTGCGCGTTTGAAATCAGGGAATAAGAAAAACGGGGGTGGCGATGAAACTGGAAATAACCAATCCGCAAAGCCCTCTGCACTGCAGCGTCATGCTGCAGGAGCGCCGCAAGTCCGGCGTTCCGTTGACGCCGGATTTCTGCCGCGAAATTCTGACGTCGTCCGCTAACCAGAGCGTTGCCGGAAAACTGCTGGATATGATAGAGAACCGTTTATCTGCCGCGCCGCAGGAGATAGACGCATACCTGCCTTATGTTGAAGCGATGGTTTCCCGGACGGTCGCCACGCCGAAAATTATCGAAAAAGCAGCCAACCTTGTCAATGAATTTTTCCCGTATGACAATTATACTGCCGAAGAATACGCTTTTTCCTGTCGCTTTGCGGCATTGAAAAAGCACACTGCAAATTCGGCATGTATTGCGCAGAAACTGTTGAAACGCGTTAAAAACGGCGTCCGCGGCGATGCCGGGACGGTATATAACCCCGAAAATCCCCGTTTTAATCTTGATGCCGGCATTTACTCGGCATATCCTGAAAGGCTGGCTCCCGATATGGTGCGAATGCTGCGCGGCTTTTGCCGGAGCGGCAGTATCCGTCCCGATACACTTTCCGGCCCCGGTATCCAATCCGACACCCCCTCCAACCCCGGCCCCGGTATCCAATCCGACACACCCTCCAATCCCGGCCTCGGTATCCGTCCCGATACACCTTCCGATTTCGGTATCCGTCCCGGCCTTTATGATGACGCGCCGTCTGCTGCCGATATCTTTCTGATGGGGGAAATGGGCGATTTGCTTGCTCCTTGTGCTGCGGGGCTGCTGCAATCCAATCCCGGCGACATATTTGATGTTGTAGCCTGGCTCGGCATGGCGGCGGCGGAATTGTCTTCTCCGGCGCAAAAAGATGCCTGTGCCGGCTGCCAGAAGCGTATTTTGTACGCGCTCCGCAATGTGCGGGAAGTGCCGCCCGAAATGCTGCATGGCGAAAAGGCGTTGTTCCCGCTGCTGCTTGATGCAGTCGGTGTCCGTCCGGCAGACAGGGAATTTCCCGCTTTAGCGCGCCAGGGAAAAGAGATTTACGCCGGGTTCTTGCCTCTGATGTGCCGGTTTCATTTTGTCGAGGCTTTTCTCCCCCGGCTTTTGGAACAGAGGGTTAACGTGAGGGCATGCCTGCAGGAGGAAAAATATCAGGGAACGCCGGAACTGCTGAATGTCAGCCTGCCGGAGCTTGCTTCCCGTGCCGGAAGCGTTGACGAAGCCGCCTGGCTGCTGCATGAATGTTTTGCTTTTCGGGTCTGCCGCAATACCGTAACGCAGTGGCTGCGTTATCCGGAAACCTCCGGAGCCCGCCTCTATGAAGACTATCTGATTGCGCAAAAGGAAGGGAACGCGACTGTCAGCGAGCTTGCTGCCGCCGTCAACCGCGGCGCATTGTCCAACTTTCGCCTGATTGCCCTCGCCAATCGCGAGCCTTTTGTAAACAAGCCGCGGACAGATTTGCGCGATAACGGGCTTAAAGCGCTGTTGAACGTTTATTGCGAAGCTTACGCCCGCAAAGCGGAACCCCCGGAAGACGTTTACAAGTCGATTTATAATGTGCGTTTCGGCAAAAGCGGACGGCTGGAGCAGGATCCGCGCAAACCGCTGGAACTCTTCCGTCTGGCTGTCGCGGAACTGGAATATAAGCGCCAGCCGCCTGAATTGGCCAAACTGACGCGCCCCGGCTGCGGATATAACCGTCTGCTGCTGAAAAAGCCGTTTACGCGCTGACCTCGCAGTCTCAGCTCCCGCAGAAGCTCCGGTGCTGTGTCGTCCCGTCCCAGGCTTATATGAAACAAACGCCGGCCTTGCCGCACGTTATCAGGGCAGGACAGGAAAGACAATTGAAAAAGGAAAGGAAGCCCAATGTTGCATCCGATATTGGTTACCGCAGAAAAAAGCCCGCTGCTGACGGCGGCGGAAGTGATGAAACATCGCAACGAAAAGCGTCCGTTGACGCCGGATTTTTGCCGCGGCATATTGGCGTCGTCCGGCAATCCGGGCGTTGCTGCAAAATTGTTGCAGCGGATAGAAATGCACCTTGCCGATTATCCTGAAGAAACATCGGCATATGTGCCGGTACTTGGCGCATTATGGTTTCGCTCCCGCCATCATGCCCGAAATATGGAGGTGGTGGCGCGTATCTCCCTGAACGGTATTTCAGCCTCTCTGGCAGCGGCAGCTCCTGTGCTTTCCGCTCCGGCATCGCCGCAAGACCAAAACGCATCCGCTGCGGTTTCGATATTTCCTGCTTCGGCATCTTCTCAAAATATGACGGCATCTTCTCAAAATACGACGGTCTCTCCTCAAAATACGCCTGCTTCTGTTTTCAAAGCCGCCGCTATGGTTCAGGGAACGGAAGCGGAAAGCGAATTGGCCGCGCTGCTGATGATGTCGGAAAATCTTTCTCCGGAGCAAATGGCGGAAGTGGAAAAACTGGCGCGCAGGCTTCCGCCTTTACCCGTTTTGACGCGGAAAAAGCTGGATGAAACCGTTTTTTTGACCAAGTTGGCAGAAGACGGCTGTCATGATGTAAAAACGGAAGTGGCAGCCAGAACCGAAGGCAATCCGGACCTGACATTCCGGGCGCAGCAGATTCTCGCCCGGCAGGGTAAACTGCAATATGATGAAAACTGCAGCGATGCCTGGAACTTCTGCGCTATGGGGTTTCTGAATATGGGCGAGCTTGGAGACTATCCGGCTTCGGAAATGTATAACCGCCTGATGCAACAGCCGGATTGTGAGATGCAGGATTATCCTTTGTCCGTTTTGGCAGGAATTGGGCATATCCGCTGTTCCGAAGGATTTGCCTCGGAACAGCGCCTTCGGGTTTTGCACCTGGTTGGGTTGTTGGAGCAGGGGAATAAGCCGGTGCGTTGGCTGCAGTATCCGGATTTGTGTTATAAGGCTGTGTCAGGATTATCGGTATCTCTGGCAACCGGCGGAGTTTGCCGTTCGGGAATGCAGGACGAAGGCATAGCCAAAGAATTTTCCGCCGTTTTTTCCCGCCTGCTGCATATCTACAGCCGTGATACGGAAACCGGCGTAATTCCCCGCACGGAAACAGATGCCGAAATTCCCAGTGTATCTAAGTGTCTTGGGCTTTTGCTTGAAGCTCAGTGCGGCCGCAGGGAGAAAGATGCGGATTTTGTCGCGGATATCGCCGTAAACTATTGGCTGTTACGGCAAAGCGACCTGCTGGCATTAACTTTCGATTACGCCGCCTCCCGGAACGTTCTGGATAAAATAGTTGATGAAAGATCGGGGCTGAACGTCTATCAGCTGCAAAAACCGCCGGCAGAATATCTTTCTCAGGTAAAGTCGTCTCGGAAAATGTATGATTTTCTGAAAGGCTTTCGCGTCCATGCCGATGAAGAGCAGACGATTGATGATTTTCCCGAGTTGGCATTAAACAATATTGCCGCCCATGATTTTTTTCGCAAGGGAGAAAATCCGGAAATTTCAACCCGCCGGCTGCTTATCGCTGCCGATGCTAATTTTGAAATAGCCCGTCGGCTGTTTGAAGAAGAAGGAACCCTCGACCATTCAAAGAAAATAAAAGAATTGATGTTGGAAACGGTTCATGGGCTGGTGCGCAATTTCGAAATCGCCCGGCAATTGGCGTACAAAGGCGCCGATGATATTTATGAGCGGCTTGCCGCTTTTTGCGCTGACGAAAAACACCAATATGCAAAAGAAGGGTATAACAGCCACTATGTTGCAGCCGTATTGATAAACCACCGTGTCAGCGAGAACAGTCCTTTGCAGGATTTGAGTTTTGCCAAACCGCAGAAAGCTGCCGGAATTTTAGCCAAAATTCGTGCCGCACAGCTTCAGCATACCGTTGCTCCTTTCGCTGATGCCGCTGCCGTTTCGGCTTCATCTTCAGCCATTGCCTCCAATTCAGCAGTTTCCCGGAGAGGGCATAATGCCGGAGCCGGTGTTTGTTCTCCGAATCCCGAACCGGGCGCAGAGCAAAAACAGGAACAGACAGGGAACCTGTTTTCCCGCATAAAAAATCAATTGTTGAAAAGACGGCAGCACGGCCGCTGGTAATATACCGCCGCTTTTTTTTCGTCGCCTTTATTTGCGGCACCTGCTTTTATCCATCGTCTTTATTTGCGGCAGCCGCTTTTATTCGCTTTCTTTATTTGCGGCTGCCGCTTTTATTCGCTTTCTTTATTTGTGGTCGCCGCCTTTATTCGCTTTCTTTATTTGTGGCCGCCGCTTTTTTTTTACCACCTTTATTTGCAGTCTTTTGTCGTACTGCATTTTACAAAATTAATTTCTGCCCGATAGCTTTTTGTTTAAGAGCGTCGAAATATTATTGAAATAATGTTGCGTAATAGTGGGGATGGAAACCGGCTCAAGTTTCTGCCGCAGTTCGGCGCGTTTTTCCAGTTCGCGCCTGATTCTGGTATCGGCTTCGTCGTCAATCCAGGCCGTAACGTCAACATACCATCCGCCTTTGCCGAACCGGGCACGGCGCCTGTCGCGTAAAACGTTGGAAAACGTATTCTCGTTGCCCCAGTGATTGTTATTGAAAGCGCAATAGGTATAGGCGTCCTGCGATGCCGTATTCATCGACGGGAAAAAGCCGTTATAATGCTGGTTGCCCGCGGCGTTTCTTCTGAAACCGCTTTGCAGGATAGAATTGGGATGGTTACGCATATGGTCCTTGATGTCGCGTTCCAGATTTTCCGAATAGATAATGCGGTTGGAGTATTTTTTGTATATATCCCGCATACCGGTTGTACTGTGAGCGCTGATTTTGCATTTTTCAATAATGCTGCCGACGGCTTCGCCGACAAAGCTTTCGGGATTTTCCTTTTTGAAGATTTCGTATGCCTGGCAGAAGCTGGCCATACTCATTCCCGCGCAGTAAAGCCCGCGGTCGATTTTACCGTAAATTCCCTGCCGGGCAAGGGCTTTGTTTGCAGCGTCAAAAGCTTGGCGCTTTTCTCCGTAAGAAAGCCTGATAACATTGTTGTAACTGCATTGCGCATAAATTTTGCAAAACGTTTCCATATCCTTTTGTTTTTGGGCTTCCATGATTTCTTTTTCGTTATCGGCATTGGTGGTTTCATGGGATATTTCCGTCAGAAAAGGGGTATCCGCAAACAGATTGAAATCTTCATTGTCCAGCATAGGAATGCCGGTCTGTCCGTCTAAATCAAGCGTCGGCTCATAAGCGAAACTCGAGTTGATAACCGCCTGTCGGGCAATTTCTTCGGCATTTGCTGCGTCATAAGGAACCGGCATATTGAACTGGCTTTGCTGGATGGCAGCATACAGGTTGTTTTCCTGCGTCTGGTCAGATGCCGTTGCGTTAATTGCCGCAATCATTTCATGCCAGTCATCGGTATTGACGTCCCGGCCGAGGCTCAGGTTTTCCAGAGCCTGTCTCTGGCTGTCTGGCAGCGTTTTCCCGTTTAAATCATAAAAATCGGTTATCGTGGAGGCGATTGCGGCAACGGAACCGCCTTTGTCCTGGTTTTTCATCAGGGCATAATACAGATAGGCGCCCATACTGCGGTTTTGGATATAGGCAATGCCGTATTTGTCGAATATCTCGGTTTTGGCGATGATGCGCGCTTCGTCAAACGAAAGGCTGCCGTAGCTGCCGACGTGGTAAAAATTGGCCGTGGCTTTTTGGTTGCGCATAAACTTGGCATACAGTTCTCTGCTGACGCCGTATTTTCCGCCGCTTCCGTATGTTTCGTTGCTTTTGCTGAAACAGAGGTTGAAAAAGTCAATATTCGGGACGTTGTGCAGTTTGTCGTTTTGAATGAGCGGTACGGGGACTACATAGTCAGCTTCGTTAATAGGCTGCTCCGGCGGGTTCATAAACGCGCTCCAGCTCAGATCCGGCTCGGCTATGGAAAAATCCTGTGCCTGAAGGCCGAAGGCTTCGTTGACGCTGGCATAATAGGTCGCCGCCTTGTTCAGAACTTCCTGCGGCAGGGTAAACGTGTCGGTAGTCATGGAAATTTTGCTGAAATCAAAAGCAGGGCCGGCATTTTGCATGCCTTTGAAGCCGAGATAGCCCATTCCGGCCAGCGGAATGCTGATAGCTGCATACTTCAGGGTCTTTTTGCTTTTTTCACGGACTTTCTGCTTAAATTCAATAATTTTAGCTTTCTTTTCCTGGCGTTTTTGTGTTTTATAATTTTCGACATTCAGCGTAATTGTCCTGATTTTTTGCTGTGTGCCGAGCTCTAACCCTTCTGCCGTCTTGACCGGCTGCATCTTTACCGTCTGTTTCGGTGCTTGTTGCTCTTTCTGTTTTGGCGCAAAAAGCTTCCGCGCTTTTTCTGCCGTCATTTTGACGGGAGCAGACGCACTGTGGTAAACGGCGGCAATGGTTTCGACAATCGCCTGCTTTGTTCTTCCTGCCCGGGATTTTAAGCGTCCCAGCCATGAGCGGAACCGCGCCTTCCGCAGAGCCTTCTGCTGTTGTTTCAGTTCTTTGCGGTGCTGCTTTTCGGCCTCTTTGCGCTT
>ERZ1106983.2649-NODE-2649-length-11361-cov-3.159119_pt1 | contig 11361 bp, 6 predicted proteins | sample MGYA00403693_ERZ1106983 | MGnify/ENA primary metagenome ERZ1106983 (study PRJEB35170, sample SAMEA104062420) | human gut metagenome | biome: human gut; feature: human-associated habitat; material: faeces | place: Denmark | collected 2012-07-13 ...
CGGTTTCGGCCTGCTGCACTGCGGGACGGGCTTGTTCTGTCTCCGCAGCGGCGCCGAGCGTAATGAATACCGAGAAGATGGAAAGTATGATTCGTTTCATGTGCGTGCCGTGTTTAGAGATAGAATGCCATGCCGAGCCCTATCGAGAAGATATTGACTTTGAAGTTCATCATGCTGGCGTCGCGCTTGCCGACCGTCACCTGGTTGTGTACCTGTTTGGTGTGGCTGTAACTGATGCCCATCACGCCGACGTTGACCTCGACGGCCATGTTGTTCGTGGCGAAGGCGATGATACCCGGCGAGATACCCAGCGAGAAGGTATAGCCCGTCTGGTAGGTGCCCTTCACCGGGGAGTCCTTGGCAAAGCGTGCCTGTGTGCCGCCGCCCGAGAGCTGCATCTCGTTGAAGAGCGCGAAACGCTTGTTGCGGCCCAGCGGGATGTACTGGCGCCAGATCATGGCCACCGAATAGCTCTGTTGCAGCGAATAGCAGTCGTTCAGCTCGAAGTTCAGGTCGGAATCCTCGCCGCCCAAGTTGAGGTCGGCCTTGTCCAGCTTGAGCAGCGAGCGCGAATAGATGAAACGGCCTCCGAGCGCCATGTTGTCGCGGAAGGCATAGGCGATCATCGGGCTGACCTTGAACGTGTAGCCCTTCGATTCGATGCCCTCGACGACCAGGAACCTGTACGTATCGTTCGAGTGGGTCGAGTAGGAGGCCGTTCCTCCGAAGATCCATTGCCCGCGCGGGACGAAGAGGTTGTGTTTGTCGGTCAGGCCGCGCTGGCGCCGCATTTCGTTGACGGTCTGAGGATGCTCCTCGTGCAGCATACAGCTCGTGCTGTCGGCCTGCGGGGCGAGGGACGCCGCGGCGTTCGTCTGTTGTGCACGGCTCTCCGGCGCCGTGCCTGCCAGGAGCAGGAGTGCCAGGAGCGTACTGGTGGTTATCTTGCGCATTGTCGTGCGTTTACGTTTAATCGTTAATATACCCATTCGAAATCGTCGACGTACATCACGTTGGTGGTGCAGGCATCCATGTAATCCCCGTATGCACTGGTGGAACAGGATACGACGATATTGTACTTCCCATCGGGAGCGGCGGCCGTGTCCTGGTAATAGTTTATCGGCAATATAACTTCTACCATTTCATCGCCCTGGGTCGTTTCTTCGATGAATTTGGAGGCATACCCGATGATGGGGCCGTTGGCCGCTTCGGTTTGTGTCTCCGGATCCCAGGTGCCCGTCGGGGCTTTTGTCCCGGCAAATACTTTCTGTTGGGCCGTCCAGTCCACGATGCAGACGAATATCCGGGCCTTGTCCATTTCGCCGACGGGAATTTTCCCGCCGTGGAGATTGTAGTTGACTTCCCCGATCGTAGCGTGGTATTTGAACCTGACGGCTCTCGGGCGGGCGTTGTAAGCGAACTTTTTGCCGAAAGAGACGTTGCCGCCCATCCCGCCGAGAACCTGGATGGCGAAGTCTCCCGTGAATAGGTTGCCCGGTGCGGGAACCTTGGCCAGCGTATTATATGTCGCGGACAATTTGGCACAGTATGTCCCGACGCGTCCCGGCATGGCCTCGTCACGGGTACAGAGTTCCTTGGCGAACGGGTTGTAGCCGCTGCCCCAGAAGGTATAGTTGGTGCCGGAGCCCGGGAATTGCTGGGCGCTTCTCCACGATTCCAGGCTTCCGTCGGTCATGGGAGCGCCCTCGTCGGCCGTGAACCGGCCGCTGAGTTCCTTCGAGCCGACCGTCGCTTTGTAGTCGTACGTATTGCCTGCCGATATGCCGGTGCCCTTTTTGAGACGCGAATAGGGCAGTACCGTGGCCGGAGTGCTCCAGTCCGCCGTGGTTTTCTCTTCCCACTGGGGCGCATAGGTCGCCGTGATGAAATCGTTGCCCTGCGATGTCCCTGCCATCGGCTGCCACTCGCCGCCGCTGCTGCGCAGGCCGAATTGCACGGTGGTGCCGGGCGTGAAAGAAACCACGCGCAGCGTGACCGTATTGGCCCACAGGTCGTAGTCGTCCGCCGTTACGGGAACCAGCCCCTCCAGGCGGTAGGTCGTAGCGACCTCCGAGGAACCGCCGTTGGCGTCCTCGATGCGGAGCGTCACTTTCTGGTCGCCGGCCTGGCACGAAGCGAAGAACGCATCGGAGAGCGTCAGCCGGACGTTGTATTTGTCGACCGGTTCGAGGGAGATGCCCTCGGTCGTGCCGTTGAGCGCGTCGTAGCTCTTGTCGCCTACCGAAACCGTGAACCGGGTCAGTTCCGAGAAGGCCAGGATCCGGTATTTCTTCTCCCCGGAAACGTATTTCTGGATTTCGGCGATGTCGAACCCTTCGCTGATGACGGCCGGATCGGGGCTGAAGATGATTTCGTCGTCCTTGTCGTCGGTACCGGGGTCGACGCTGATCAGCACACAGTCGATATAACCGGGCAGATCGGGCGAATATTTGAACGTGAGGGTATACTTGCCGCCGGCTTTGACATTGGGGATGTAATCTTCCATTTCCACGTTCTTACCCTCGACATGCGTTCCGCGGAAGAGCCAGGCCAACGACGTCATGCCTGCGGGCAGGGTGTAATAACCCGTCCCTTCGGCCGTGAACCTGAGCGCCGGGACGCTGCCCGCTTCGGCGGCTTGCTCGTCGACCTTTTCCCCGCCGGCGATCCATACGGAATAGCCGGGGGCGAGGTTCTGGAGGATCGAATCGTCGAATTTCACCTCTACGACGGTGTTCACGATTTGGCAGACGACCGCAACGTTTGTGGTTTCGCCGGGTTTGACGGTGAACGTCTCCTCGCCCTTGTATAACCGTTTCGTGAAATCGGCGGGGGCTTCCTCTCCGGCTTCGACCGCTACGCGGTAGGTGCCGGCCAACAGTTCCAACCGTTCAGGGAGCGCTTCTTTCGAGGTGTATTTGCGCAGCAGGCCGCCCTCGTCGTTGTAGATGTAGACGGTCTGGTGCTGCAACGGGTCGTATTCGCCGGTGTCGGCTGTCTGCCGGGTCGAGACCGTCATCGCCATGACGCCCGTGCGATTGTCGCTGCCCGCGGCGGAGTCGTCTTTCGAGCAGGCCGCGCCGAGGAGCACCGCGAGCAGTACGGCAAAATATGAGATATATCGTTTCATTATCGGTCGGCTTTAGTGGACGATGAGTTTGACAGTCTTGTGTGTCAGTACATTATCGTTGTCCGTCACGTCGAGGACGAAATTATGCTCGCCCGGGATTTCCAGCAGTATCTCGACGAATTTGGTGATCGAGAAGGTCACCGACGTTCGGTTCTTTACCTGCTCGTTGATCGGGAACCCGAATTCGCCGTGCAGGACTTCGACCAGTTCGTCGGGGATGTCGCAGATGTCGAATTTCTCCGGCAGGTTGATCACCGGCAGCAGCGGCCTCAGCGTTTCGGAGTCGATCGTCACGAAGAACGACTTGATGCCTTTGTCGGCCTCGATGTCGATGTCGATCACCATGTCCTTCTGCACTTCGTATTGCTGGTCGATGTCGTAGCCGCGCCACGTGATCCGGGGGCCCGTCTGCCCCGAGCTTTTATCGACTACGAGCGTCAGTACGGCTTCGGACGAGACGCCTTTTGCATCGGTCATCGTGAAGGCGAAGGTGTGCGTACCGTCGAATTCATAGAGCGCCCTGATCTGCCCTGCGATGTTGAAACTCTTGGCCGTCTGTCCTTTGAGCTCGCTGCCTACGGGGTAGCCGAAGCCCTTGAGGATAATCCCTGCCGCCGAAGATGCGTCGAGGGCGCAGAGGTCGAATGTTTGGGGCAACTGGATGGCGGACATCGACGCCAGGAACTGGCTGTTGGTGGAGCCGACGGTCACTTGCAGCGATTCGATGCCGTTGGGCGAGGAGAGGTCGAATGCGAACGGTTCGATGCAGTTCCCTTCCGCGTCGAACATGGCGTCGGTCAGCGTGAAGGGCTGCGTCATGTCGTGCCCGGGCCAGGTGAGCGCCGGGGCGTTGGGGTCTTCGAGGAGCTCTTCCCCGAGGTTTTCCGTACCGTCGACGACGAACTTGTTGTCCTGGAGGATGCTGTTGTCGACTTTGACCGAGAAGAGGATGTTGCCCTTGTCGGCGTAGCCGATTACGACCGAAACCTTGCGCCACTGCCCGGCCTTGACCCCGGTGATCTGCTTGCTGAATTTAGCGGGGACACCGGTGTCGGCGAAGGTGCCGTCGAATGCGAAGTTCAGGGTGTTTTCCAGGGCCAGCGGTTTGAAATAGGCCGCCCGGGTCTCGGTTTTGGAGAAATCCAGGCTGGTATCGCCCAGCGATACGGTGGCCTTGCTGGTGTCGGCAAGCATGTCGGCCAGCTCGGGCGAATATTCCACCGAGACCTTGATGTTCTGCAGGGTGCAGACCACCTCTTCGGGCGAGGTCGTCTGTGCCTTGGTGATCGTAAAGTCGCTCGTCGCACCGTAGACGGGGTGTTCCCAGTCCGCGCCGGGCATCGTGTCTTCCGAACGGACTTCCATGCGGTAGACGCCCACCTTCAGTTCCATCGGCGTCTTGAGCTGCTCCTTGAGCTCGGCATAGGTCATTTCGAGTACCTGCGCGTTGTCGGCGTCGAGGATCTCCACGATAAAGCTGTCCACGTCGGGAGCCGTGGCGCGCGTCCCGGATGCGGTGCGTGCGGCCTGCGTCTCATCCGACGTGTCGTCGGGACGGATTTCGGTTTCGTCGTAGACGACCGTCATCGAGAGGTTGCCGATCGACAGATAGCCGGTCATCCCGGCGGGCTCGGGGTTCGGATCCTCCTTGTACGGGGGCTCTTCGTTTACACAGCCGGTTGCGAAGAGTGCCGCAACCGCTAACATCGTGAGAAATTTGGTAAATGTTTTCATATCTTTCCCTGTTTTTATTTCTTTTCGGTATCGTCGATGGCTCCCTCGTTGACCTCGCAGTCGAGCGTCCGGGTATCAGTGTAACTGTCGCCGAGTGTGATGGTCAGCGTGGCGCTGCCCGCGTTTTTTGCATCGTAGGTGATGATGTGGCAGGTGCGCGGCGTCGTGGCGTCGAGCGTCTGGGCGGAGAAAGTCACTTCGGGGCCTTCCCCCGTGCCCGTCGGGCTCTGGCGGCGTGCCGTGCCGGTCACCGTGAGCCGCGTGCCGCCCTTGACGAACACCGGTTCGTCGGCAGGGTCGCTGCCGGGCGTGAAGGCGAATTCATTGCCCGAGGCCGTCGTCACGGTGAACCTGGCGTCGTGGAAATAGGCGAGGAACTGCTCCGTGGCGCGGATTACCACCTGCGAATTGGCCACCGTGGCGGTCAGGTCTGCATTTACCGTGCGCCGGGGCAGCACTTCGATCTTTTGTTCGGCATAATAGTAAGGTTTGCCGGCTCCTTCCGCATCGGGGTCGCCGTGGGCGATCGCGACGGTGTAGGCGCCCATCCGGAAGACGGTTTGGCTCTGCTCGAACTCGGTGAGCGTATCCCATTTCTGCGTGCCCGTTTCGCCCGTTACCGTGAGCGAGAAAGCCCCGGCTGCGGGCGCTTCGGGCGTGCCTGAAGCCTCGGCCGAAGCCGTGTCGATCGACGTGTCGGCCGTGCAATTGATGGCCAGGGTGCCGTACCCCGTCTCGTCCGTCTTGTTTTCCGTGGAGCATCCGGCGGCCAGCAGGCACGCCGATGCCAATAGATATATAAGTTGTTTTTTCATAGCAGTCCGGATCGTTCGGTAAAAGATGTTGTCGGGATTGTCGGTTGCTTCGTGCGCTGCCGGGAGGACGGCGGAATGTGCCCCAGCACCGCCGGTCGGATTACCGGTATGTGAAATCTCCCGAGGCGTTTGCATGAGGCCGGATGTCCGGGATTTTATGCGCATGGGTATGAGTTTTTTATTGGCAATGTGCAAAAATAGCCATGCGGCGCGTATCTTGGAAATAAATTCAACGAACGTGCGGTTTTTCATCACGAACACCCTGTCCGGCGAGCATGCCCGTATCTCGTTTTCGCCTTTCACAACACTCGATGCACCCGATGGCCGGCTGTGTCGCTTGTCCGTCGGTTGCGCGACGGCCTGCCGTGGCAGTCCCTCCCCGCAAGAAAAAACCTCCCTGCAATCGCAGGGAGGTCGGGGATAAAGGCCTCTGGCCTTCCGGATATTCCGGCGGGTTAGTATACCCACTGGAAATCTTTGACTGAAAGGGTATTTACGGTTCCATTCAGATAGTCGCCATAACGGCTTGTTGAACAGGATATGATAATCGTGTATTTCCCATTCGGTGCCGGGGCATTTTTGTCATAGTAAGTAAGAGGAATGCTCAATAATTGATCCGCACTCTTATCCTCTTCGAGATAGACAACGCCGTATGCAATTAACCCTGTTTTTTCGGTTTCACTCAATCCGTCCAGTGTTTCAGGGTTCCATACTCCGCTCGGTGATGCATTGTTTCCTGATGTTACATTGTGCCTTGCATCCCAATTGACAATGCATACCATAATGCTTGCCTGGTCATGTCCTGACGTAAGTTCATTGGCATGACTCCACTTTGTATAAAAGTCGGAACCGAAAGAGGTTTTGTATGTCAATTCGAGTGCGGTAGGTCGGGCTGTGTAGGTGTATGGCTGCCCGAACCCGACTGTCCCGTAAGAACTCGCGCCTAAAACTCCAGATTTGGTGAATGTAAATGTCCCTGTAAACAAGTTGCCAGGAGCCAGAACCTTTATGATATTCGCGATGTTCACTCCCGAGGCCGTCATTACCGTATAGGGAGTAGCGAAAGAGCAGAGAGTTTTAGTTCCATTGGTCATTATATTATTGCCGCTTCCCCAGAATGTTGCATTCGTATTATCTGTAGTGTAGCATGAGCTTCCCGCAAGGGTCGGTATTGTGTCTCCTGACTTTTTTGGGAATTCTCCCGATATTACCTGCTGGGTATTTTGGGCATCCGTGTATATAAGTTGGTATTCATAGTCGTTTCCGGCAAAAACACCTGTCGTATTGTCAACCGTATAGGTCATCTTGCCCGATGCATTGGCTGTTCCCTCAGACCATACAGGTTCAATCGTCCAAATGCCATTTCCACTGTCCGAAGCATCTTTCCAATCCGTTGTGCCTTTTATGCGGTACTGCACTTTGACGTTGGTCGCATCCGACGGGACATCGGTCACAGTAAACGTCGCCGTATTAGTCCATAAGTCAGCGTCGTTATTGTATGTAATAGGTGTCGGAATTTGGAACGTCAGTTTTTGTACGGTTTTCTGCCCGGCCAAATCTGTAACTTGGACTTCAAAGATATGCGTACTGCCAGGTGCAGCGCCTAATTTTACCAGTGGGACAAGGTTGGTAATATTAAAAATTGTAGATTTTTTGTATTGAATCTCTGATGTGCAGGCCAGCCCAAGATCTTTGAATTCGATTGCTCCTAAAATAGACGTTTCGTTGAAAAGGTCAAGGGTCGTGATGCCCATATCATTGTTGAGATAATCGGACGTTATATTTACCGAAAGGCCGGCAATTCCTCCCGGGACATTGATTGTTACGGCCGCAGAATAATTGAGGCTCATTCCACTTTCATCGGTGGTAATGTAATGCACTTGGTCGATTGTTTTCCCGTCTTCCTCCGGCCATACGAGCGACGGGGCGTCGATGGGGGCGAACTGCAGGTCGGAGACCGCTTTCGTATAGAGCGTTCCGGCTTTGAAGGCTTCGGTGCGGTTGACCGTGACCGTAGCCATCTGGTTGTCGGAGCCGATTACGTCGAGCGTCAGCGTGGGGTAGAGGTCGGCCGGGACGTTGAAGAAGGCTTCGACCTTGTCGGCGCTCGCCCCATCGGGCGTGTATTGCAGTGCGATGACGTTCGACTGGTCGGTTGTGCTGAGGGTGACAGCCGTTTCGGCACCTCCGTTCTCGAGGGCGAAATCGAGGCTCGAGGCCGAAAGCTTTTGGGTTTCCCCGCCGGCGGTCAGCAGCAGGTATTTCACCTTGTCGGCCTGCGTGGCGATGGAGAAATCGAGGATCGACGTGAGGCGGTGCAGCGTGAAAGCGACGGGGTTGCCGTCCACTTTGCCCGCCTCGTCGGCTGCGCCGTATGCCTGGGGAGTAGCGACCAGCGCGTCGTAGGCGCTGTTGAAATCGTTGCCCGTCTGCGTACGCAGGTTCCCGAACGGGAGGTTGGCCGTGGTACCTGTGACCTGCGCGTGGGGGAAGAACGCATAGTAATTGCCGCCGCCCGCTACGAAATCGTTGAGCGAACCTTCGAATGCGGCCGAGGCGGTGTTGTAGTTGAACTTAGCGGCTGTGGCGGGTGCCGTGCCGCCGGTTTTGACCGGCAGGATGCCCAGGGCGTCGCCGGCTTCCCATTCGGCCGTGAAGACGCTTTCGCCGACATTGATGTTGGCGCGGGTGCCGTCGTTTTCGGCGACATTGGCATAGACTTTAATAAGCGAACCGTTGCTGGTTTCCGGAGTGGCATTCGCCTCGTCGAACTTGTTGCAGCCGGCCAGCAATACGAGGGCGGCTGCACAGAAGAGCGGTTTAAGAATTTTTTTCATGGCGCTGCGGTGTTAGGCTTCGTCGGATTCGCTCATGAAGCTGTCGTCATAGGACATCGGACTAACAGGCCCGCTTGGATTTGATGTGGCAAACCCCTTTTCAGTCGTAATCTCGATTACTTCGATGGTAGGGACAGAGTACTTCCCCCCCCCCTTGTTTGGCTAATTCAATTCCCATGATATGCAATAGTTTAAAGTTACGTAACAAAAGTAGATTCGCGTAGCCGTAAATGAAAATAAATTCAATGAACCGGAGGATTTTTCCAATGAATCAGCCGATTTGAGGGATGGCGGCCGGACTGAAATGATAAGATGAAAAACGTAAAAGTATGTACGGTGGACAAAAAAGGCCATCCGGGAAATCCGGATGGCCTTGTGACGAGGGTGCCCCTGTCTGTTATTTCACGTATTTGTCGAGCCAGCCGAAGAATTCGCGGTTCCAGACGAGCGAGTTCTGGGGTCTGAAGACCTGGTGCGCCTCGTTTTCGAATTCCACCAGCCGCGCCGGGATGCCGCGCACGCGGGCTGCCGTGAAGGCTTCGAGCGACTGCGTGTAGGGGATGCGGAAATCGTACTCGCCCGTGAAGATCAGAATCGGCGTGTCCCATTTGCTGACGAATTTGTGCGGCGAATTGGCGTAGGAGCGCTGTGCGACCTGGTTCGACCGATCCCAGTAGGGGCCTCCGTAGTCGTTGTTGATGAAGAACAGTTCTTCGGTCTCGCCGTACATCGACTCGAAGTTGAAGATGCCGCAGTGGGCGATGAACGCCTTGAAACGCTTTTCGTGGCAGCCGGCCAGGAAGAATACCGAGTAACCGCCGTACGATGCCCCGACGCAGCCCATGCGGGTTTCGTCGGCCCACGGCTCCCCGGCCACGTCGTCGATGGCCGAGAGGTAGTCGCGGATGTTCTGCCCCGAGTAGTCGCCCGAGATCTGGTCGAGCCACTCCTGCCCGAACGAGGGCAGGCCGCGGCGGTTGGGCGCCACGACGACGTAGCCCTGCGCGGCCATCAGCTGGAAATTCCAGCGGTAGCTCCAGAACTGCGACACGACGCTTTGCGGGCCGCCCTGGCAGTAAAGCAGGATGGGGTACTTCTTGTCCGGGTCGAAATCGGGCGGCAGGATCACCCACGTCAGCATCTGCTTGCCGTCGGTGGTCTTCACCCAGCGTTTCTGCACCTCGCCCATCCTGATGTTGTCGTAAACCGGTTTGTTGATGGCCGAAAGCTGCGTCAGCGTGCCGTCGGCGGGGTCGACGCCGAAGAACTCGGTGGCCATCGAGATCGTGCACATTTCGGCGACGATCCTATCGCCGGCCATCGAGAAGGCGTTGATGTCGTGGTCGCCGCGGGTTACCACCTCTACCTCGCCTACGGAGGGTGAGATGCGGCAGATCTGGTGTGTCGCCTCGATCGGTGCGATGAACCAGATGCGGTCGTTGCCCTCCCAGACGACGTTCATGGCGTTGTAGTCGAAATCCTCCGTCAGATCCTGCATCTCGCCCGTCCGGCAGTCGTAGAGGAACAGGCGTGCCTTGTCCGACTCGTTGCCTGCGCGGCGCTGTGAAAGGAAGGCGATTTTCGTGTCATCGGGCGACCATACGGGGTATTTGTCGTAACCGGCCATGACGGCCTTGTCGCTTGCGACGGGCTCCCCGGTATTGACATTGACCGGCTTGCAGATGTTCTGCGTCACGCCGCTTTCGAGCACATAGACGAAGATGTCCGAGTCGGTCGAAACGGCGTATTCTGTGCCGGTGAGCGGCTTGCAGGTATAGGCCAGCATCGTTCCGGCGTTGTTCCAGGCGATTTCGGCCATGTCGAAATAGGGCGCCAGCGGGGCGTCCCACTGTGCATCGGGCATGATGTCCGTGCCTCCCGTCACGAGGCCCTTGCCCAGTTCGCCGATGAAGATATGGCGGTAGGAGCCTTCGTCCCAGTAGTCCCAGTGGCGGGCCATCAGGTCGTCGTAGATGCGGGCCTTCGATTTGTCCATGTCCTTGTAGATGTCCGACGAACGGCGGTCGGCCGTCCGCACGGTCTGCACCCACCAGATGTGCTTTCCGTCGGGGCTTACGCCGAAGCCCTCCACGTCGGGAACGCCCTCGCCGTCGCCGCTGCCCGTGATCTGCGTCGCGTCGCCGCCCGAGGCGTTCATCCGCCACACCTGCATCGAACCGCCGCGGTCCGAGAGGAAATAGATGTGCCGTCCGTCGGCGCTCCACTTCGGCGAGAGGCTGTTCGACGTGAAGTCCGTCAGGCATGTCACGGCCTTCGAGTCCATGTCCTCGACCCGGATCGTCGTCACGCCGCGGTTCTCGGCCATGTTGTAGTCGGTCTGCTGGTAGAGGAGCGTCCGGCCGTCGGGCGAGAGCGACGAGCCGCCCGCGCGGCTCATCTTCCACATCACCTCGGGGGTGAGGCGTCCGGCGGCGATCTCTTCGGCCGTCAGCGCATTGTCGATCTTCAGAGGCTCGGGACGCTTGTCGCATCCGCCGAGGCCCATAGCTGCAATAGCCGTCATCAGGAGAATTTTTTTCATTTTTTGAGGTTTCTTACGTATATTTGTTCACAAATTTCCGATGAAAAGATGAACCGTACCGTTTATTTCGCCGACAGGGCCGTGGCGTTCACGGCCGAAGCTCCCGGCGGGGCGTGGTACGCCGTTGCGGCCGAAGCCTGCGGCGGCATATCACGGGCCAAGATACTGAATTTTCTCGAATCGCACAACTCCGTGGCCGTCGTTTCGGACGATCCCGACAGGGCTTTCGCGGCCTTTGCTGCGGAGTTCACGCCGGTCGAGGCGGCGGGCGGCGTGGTGGTGAACGACTGCGGCGAGTGGCTG
>ERZ1106983.2656-NODE-2656-length-11340-cov-4.268941_pt1 | contig 11340 bp, 14 predicted proteins | sample MGYA00403693_ERZ1106983 | MGnify/ENA primary metagenome ERZ1106983 (study PRJEB35170, sample SAMEA104062420) | human gut metagenome | biome: human gut; feature: human-associated habitat; material: faeces | place: Denmark | collected 2012-07-13 ...
GAACACTAACATACTCCGGGCTTCGCAGTCGGGACAGGAGGATTGAATCATGAGACAAAACAGAAGAAGGACAGGCAGCAGACGTTCTGCGGACGATAAGATAAAATATATGCGCATGGCGGCAATCCCGCTGGTTATTGTGCTGGTGCTGGTGGCAGTTATACTGGTGATGGACAGGAAACCGTCGGATAAGGAAGCATCCGCCCCAACGGACGTGTCACTTTCCTCGGATGAGGATATCAATATAAGCAGCGACAGCTCCGCAGCGCCGGATGATAGCGGGGTGGAGCCGGACAACAACCAGTACACCACGGATTTTTCCCAGTATGAGCTGAAAAAGGACGAGATACCCCAGGTAAACCAGCTGATTAGCGAGTATTTTCAGGCCAAGGTGGACCAGGATGCGCAGACCCTGTACCGGATATTCGGTAAGAGCGATGATACAGGGCTGGATGCGCGAAAGGAAGAACTGAAGAATGAGGCGGTATACATTGAGGATTATGTGGATATCGTCTGCTATACCAAGCCGGGACTTACAGAGGATTCCTATGTGGCCTATGTCACCTATGAGGTGAAGTTCAGACGCGTGGAGACATTGGCGCCGGGCCTTATGTGGTGCTATGTGGTCAAGGATGACAACGGCAATTACATTATCCGGGAGAATGTAGTGGGTGACGAGGCGGATTATGTGGCGAAGCAGAACCAGTCTGAGGATGTGAAGCTGCTGTCCAACCAGGTCAATGAGAGGTTGAGACAGGCCATTGAGAGCGATACGGTTCTTGCGGGAATTTACAAGGATTTAAGGAACGGAGCAGTGGTCCATTCCTCCGAGGAAGAGACCGAGACAGGAGACAGCACGGTTATCCTGGAGGAGGAAGGCGGCGAGACCCAGGAAAACGGAGGTCCTCAGCCGTCCCAGGACCCGTCTGCTGACGCGGGCCAGAATTCCCAGGAAGAAGGGATACAGAATGTCCCGGCCGGACAGGAAGGTACAAATGCCCGGGAAAGCGAAGGAACACCGGCAGCCGCCCAGGAAAACCAGGGGACTGATTCCGGCACAGCAGGCGGTTCCGGTACAGAAGAAAGTGCCGGTACGGCAGGCGGTTCCAGTGTGAAGATAGAATAGGCTTGGAGGATAAGATTGACCATGGATGTAAAGGACTTTGATTATGAACTGCCGGAAGAACTGATTGCCCAGGACCCGCTGGAGGACCGCTCCGCGTCGAGGCTGATGGTTTTGGATCGGGAAACAGGGGAGATACAGCACAGAATTTTTAAAGATATCACGGAATACTTACGGCCAGGGGACTGCCTGGTGATTAACGATACAAAGGTCATACCGGCCCGGCTCTTCGGGGTGAAGAAGGATACAGGGGCCAAAATAGAGATACTTTTGCTGAAGCGCAGGGAGAATGATGTATGGGAGACTCTGGTGCGCCCGGGAAAGAAGGCAAAGCCGGGAACTGTCATTGAATTCGGTGAGGGCCTGCTGACAGGAACCGTGGTGGATACCGTGGATGACGGGAACCGCCTGATTCAGTTCCATTACAAGGGGATTTTTGAGGAGATCCTGGACCAGCTGGGGCAGATGCCCCTGCCTCCTTATATTACACACCAGCTGAAGGACAAGAACCGTTACCAGACCGTATATGCCAGGCATGAAGGGTCTGCGGCGGCGCCTACGGCGGGCCTGCATTTCACCCCGGAATTACGCGCGCAAATGGCCTCTGAGGGCGTCGAATGGGCAGAAGTGACCCTTCATGTCGGATACGGCACGTTCAGCCCCGTACGCTGCGAGGATATCCGCGAGCACGTCATGCATGAGGAGTTCGTGGAAGTGCCGCAAGCCACGGTGGACGCCATTGGAAAGGCAAAGGCCGAAGGACGGCCCGTCATAGCCGTAGGCACCACTTCCGCCCGGACACTCGAAGGCGTGGCTGGCGCGCATGGAGGTGAGCTAACGGCGCATCAAGGTTGGATCAACTGTTTTATCTGGCCTGGATACAGGTTTCATGTCCTTGATGGCCTGATCACCAACTTCCATCTGCCTGAATCCACGCTGCTGATGCTCGTCTCGGCGCTGACGGGCCGGGAACGGATGCTTGAGACGTATACCGAGGCCGTGAAAATGGAGTATCGCTTTTTCTCCTACGGCGACGCCATGCTCATCCGCTGAATTTGCCAAAATGTTTCCCTAAGTTATCTTTTGGAAGACAAGCAACCTGTCACAAGGGAGGCCCGTATGTGGGAAGCGCTTTTTTTGATACTGGCTATCGCCGCGGCGCTGGTGGTGCTGCGGCTGGCAAAGAAGGCGGGGTTGGATATCATGCCCTGCGGCTGAGGCGTCCGGGCGGTTCCCCGTGCGGAAACCGAGAAGAAGGATGATAACCATCTCATCGTCAAGTAGGCGTCATGGTAGAGGCTATAATTCTTATCGTTGTGCTGGCCGTCACTGTGGGGATTCTGTGGCTTGCCAAGCGGCACGGCATTGTAATGCGTCCTGAGGCAGACGGACTTGAAGCCCTTCCCAAGGAGCTTCACGAAGCAGAACTACGCAATAAAAACGATGGAAAAAGACTATAATTTTAAATGTTTATTCAAGTTGAGAACAAAATATAAACAATATTATGCACAAAGCTAAAAGCCCTCCCTTTGCAGAAAAAGGAGGGCTTTTTTTGAGGGTGTATCAATGAGTAGTCTTTTTTACGAAACTGTAAAAAATATTATTTATTTTGCATAATTATTGTACTTATGAACAAAATATGCTCAGGATTATGAACAAAAAGTGAGCAGAGCCTTTCATCAAAATACTGGATGCCTCATGGAACTATAAAATTTATTATTTTATTTCAGTATGATTGATATGTTATGCACAGAAAAGAAACAGGGTTGCGAACAGAAGCCAGAGTGGCATTCCCCTCTGGGAGGGGGGGCGGAAATGCCGGAAAAATGCAACAACATCATATATGATTATATTATGTTATTTAAATGTATTACATGCTTTACGAACAGTATATGAACAATATTATGCACATTAGTGGAGAGAAGGAACAATATGGCGTATCCCACCGTAATAAAAAAAGCCTCCATACGGAGGCCTTTTTATTTCATGAAAGACAGTGGAAAATCGGGATGGTCAGCTCTTCCTTTCCCACCAGTTGCGATCGGGGCCGAGATACCACCAATCCGTATGATCGGTTTTGAGGATGGTCTGAGCCAGTTCTTTGGCTATATCCGTGCGCAACCGCTCTACGGCGCTTTCGAGCCATTTGTCGGCGTAACGGTTCCCGAGATCGCTTTCGCGTTTCAGATTGAGGATCAGATCAAGCTGGTCAGCATCATGGGCGAGCAGCGATTCGGGCGTGGTCCGGCACGCATGTTCGTCCCATATGGACATGATGTCTTCTTCCAGCCCTGTGCCTTCCACCGCGTCTTCCAGCGCGTCGCGCTCGCGTGAAGTATCGTAGAGGCGGTTTACGTAATTGAAGTCCCCTGTACGGGCTTCCGGCAGGTCATGGAAGAGGCAGAGCATGACCGTGCGGGCCGCGTCCGCTCCCGTCTTTTTTGCCAATGCGTAGCCGATGACGGCCGTCCGGTGCGAATGTTCGGCCACGGTTTCTTGGCCGGACCCAAGAAACTTGTAACCACTCCGAGGCGTATGGCGGAGCATCCCTACCTCATTGAGAAAATCCGTGAGCCGCTGCATGGCGTCCCGTTGTTTGAGCTGTTCTGCTGACATGAAGCAACACTCTGATTGAGATCCGAATGGTGGAAAATATTCGGAATAAAGGTCTACAGGAATACACTCTGGGAGAGAAAAAGGGAGGAAATGAACTGTTCGGTTCAGCTTATTTCTTCCAGCTTTCCCCAACGGCCTTACCGGACGCCCATGCCCAGTGCAGATTGTAACCACCTAGTAACCCTGTGACGTCGAGTACCTCTCCGGCGAAGTATAGGCCGGGCTGTTTGCGGCTTTCAAGGGTGCGTGGGTTTACGTCACTCGTATCCACCCCCCCGGCTGCGGCTTCAGCGTGTCCCATACCTTCCGAGCGGCTTGGTGTTACCATATGGTCATGTATTGCTAGTGCAAGGTATTCCCTGTCTTTTTTGGCAAGCTGAGCGACTTTTCTTGAAGCCAGCGATCCCGGTATGAGCCGTTCGGCCAGGCGGGTGGGGAGCACCTTTTTGAACAGCCCCAAAACCGTACTCTTGCCGTGCTCGGGTTGGTGCATAAGCTCTAAGGCGGGATGGTCGGGCAGAAAGTCGATATGCAGCGCTTCGCCCTGCCGCCAGAAGCAGGATGCCTGAAGGATGGCGGGGCCGCTGAGCCCTTTGTGGGTGAACAGGAGCGGGTAGCGGAAAGTGCGCCCGCCCACGGATACGGCGGCAGGCAGGCTGACGCCTGCGAGGCCGTGCAGAGGCCAGGACTCGGGGAGCAGCAGAGGAGCCAGCACCGGGCGTACGGGGACGACCTTATGGCCCCATTGGCGGGCCAAGCGCATCCCCCCATCCGTTGCCCCGCAAGCGGGCCACGCGGGGCTCCCTGTTGCGATGACAAGGCGTGGGGCCTGTAGGGTGCCTCCGGACGTTTCCACAGAGAACAGGCCTCCCTCGTGCCGGATTTCGCCGAACGTACGGTTAAACAGCAATTCCGCCCCTGCATTGCGGCAGGCGGCTGCCATCGACTCCACAAGCCGGGCCGCCTGTACCGTGCAGAAAATCTGCCCGTACTCTCGCTCTTCCCATTCGATGCCGAATGACGCCAACATGCTCAGGACAAAGTCCGTCGAACAGCGTTTAAGCAGGGTGTCAGGGAAGCCTTTCTGCGTGCCTACATACCACTCCGGAGATATATACCGATTGGTAACGTTTCCCTTGCCTCCTCCGGCAAGGCGCACTTTGCGCCCCGCAACCGGGCTATGGTCGATGACGGCGCAAGAAAAGCCCCGGCGCCCGGCGGTCATGGCGCACATGAGCCCGGCGGCCCCGGCTCCGAGAATGATGGCGTCACGGATCATTGTTCGGCCGGGAGGCTTTTGAGCTTGCGGAACAATGCCCGATAGGCGTGCGGAGGACGGCTGTGTTCGCGTTCGTTGCGGGCCTTTGCCGTGAGGTCGCGGATTTCGGTGGCGTCTTCGGCTGAGAAGGCGGCAAGCAGTGTATCCATTTCCGCATCGGTGGCGCTCATGAGGTCGTCCCGCAGTTTCTCGGAACGCTTGAAGCTGGCGGTTTCGCCCGTGTGTCCAAGCTTGATGGCGTCCAGCGCGTCACGCACGGCCTGCGGATCCGCCTCTTCGCGCATCAGGCGCCCGATGTACTGCATTTGTCTGCGGCGGCCTTCATGTGAGCTGAGGCGCTGCCATTCGAGGACGGCTTCGCGGATGTTGGGAGTGAGCGGCATCTTGGCGAGCACGGATGAGCCGAGGGTGGTGAGTTCTTCACCCATACGCTGGAGTGCTGTGCTGTCGCGTTTCTTCTGTGAGCGGCTGGGGCGGTCATCCTCAAATTCGGAATCTTTTGTGTCCCACTGGTAACGTTTTTTCGGCGGCATAGTGTGTCGGTGAGGTTGAAAGTTGCGGAGGAATGCGCTTTTTGGAAAAAGCGTCTCCTCCCTGGTCCCCACCCTTAAAAACGCTGACAAGTGGGGAGGATACGCAAAGAAATTTTTGTTGGGCATATAGCGTGACTATATAGTCACATTTGACAGGGAAAACCTCTGATAGAAAAAGGGGTGCCCAAAAAGGCGAAAGCTTTTGAATGAGGGAGAGGGTATGGGAGGGGCGGGAAAAGCCTTTCTTCAGAAAGGTTCCCCCGCCCCTCCCAACTTAACCAGTCAATGAATTACAGTTGCAGGGTGCCGCGGAACTCGGCGAGGTTTTTGATACCAAGTTGCTGGCACAGATGGGGAAGTTCTTCGGCGATCCGGAAGGCGGCGTCGGGGCGGACGAAGTTCATGGTTCCGATTTCCACCGCGTGCGCACCGACGAGGATAAATTCCAGAACGTCCTGCGCACAGGTGATGCCGCCGATGCCGATGACCGGGATCTTGACCGCATTGCAGACCTGCCAGACGCAGCGCAGGGCCACGGGCTTCACGGCGGGGCCGGAGAGCCCCCCCACCACATTGGCGAGCAGCGGCTTGCGGGTCTTCACATCGACGCCCATGCCGGTAATGGTGTTGATGCAGGAGATAGCATCGGCTCCGGCTTGCTCGGCGGCCTTGGCGATGGCGGTGATGTCCGTCACGTTGGGCGACAGCTTCACGATGACGGGCAGGTTCCCCGCGTGTTTCTTGACCGCTTGGGTCACTTCGGCGGCGAGGGCCGGATCCTGTCCGAACAGCACACCCCCGTTCTTCACGTTGGGGCAGGAGATGTTCACTTCCAGACCGGCGATGCCTTCCTCGGCGGCGAGGATGCCCGCCAGTTCCGCGAATTCAGCCGGCGAGGTGGCGTAGAGGTTGGCGATGACCGGCGTTTCATGCCACGGCAGGCGGGGCAGTTTGTTCTTGAGGAAGGATTCCACGCCGTCATTCTGCAAACCCACGGCATTGAGCATACCGCAGGGGGTTTCCGCCACGCGGGGCAGCGGATTGCCGGGACGCGGCTTGAGGGAAAGCCCTTTCACCACGATGCCGCCGAGATGCGTGAGATCGCCGTAATTGGCGAACTCGACGCCGTATCCGAACGTGCCCGAGGCCGTCAGGATGGGGTTCTTGAAGACGAGCGGTTTCGTGTTCCCGGAAGGCTTATGGGAGGAAGAAAGTCGTACGGTGAAGCGATCCATGACTAAGCCTCCAGGGTGATCTGATCGGCCCAGAACACGGGACCATGGGTGCATGTCTGCACGGGCGTTCCGGCCTTTTCTTCGACGGGCCACTTTTCCGTCGTCTTGGTGACGCAGCCGAGGCAAGCGCCTACACCGCAAGCCATGCGGCTTTCCAGAGAAAGCTGGCAGCGCGCCTTGGCCGCCAGAGCGAATCCCTGCACCGCCTTGAGGAACGGGGCCGGGCCGCAGGCGAGCACGAGGCCGTTGCGTTCGGCATAGGCTTCGATGCGCGAGCGGACATGGTTGAGGAACCATTCAAGGTCTTCGCTGGTGTTCTCGTGGAAGGATTCCACGTCGATGCGCTCCCCGAGGCTTTCCACGGGATAGCAGTCTTCGGGCAAGCGGTGGCCGAAGACCATCGAAAGGACGCCCGGCGTGGGGTGGCGTTCCGCATACCCCACGAAAGGCGCGATGCCGATGCCGCCCGCGAGGAGCAGCGTCGGGGTTCCGCCTTCCACGGCGAAGCGATTGCCGAGGGGCCCCCAGAGGTGCACCTTGTCGCCGCGCCGGAGTTTGGCCATTTTTTCGGTGCCTCTGCCGGCCACCTGGAAAAAGATGACGAGCTCGTTGGTGCTCACCCGGCAGATGGAGAACGGACGGGCCCAGGGCATATCGAGCGCCCAGCCCTGAGGACGGAGCATGACGAATTGTCCCGGCGCCCAACTCTTCCAATCGGGCCGTTCGAGGCGCAGGGCAAAAAAACGTCCCTGCGATCCGGTGAGCCCGAAGGGAACATTATCAATAACCGCCAGGTCGTAAAACGCGGACTGACTCATGTGCGAACTTCCTGTCTGATACAAGTGCTTTGGAGTTTTGTAGTGTGTATGCCCCCCTACGGTCAAGGGGCTAGAGAAGTCTTTTGTAATTCCCTTGAATTTCGCCGGGATGGATGCTCCGGTTTTGTTTGATTGTGGGATGCAAGCGTGGCATACTTTTGTTTTATACCTATCTGTTTGTGAGGATTGCAACATGTCCACCGCTCCCAAAGGCTTTCGTTTCGCCACCGCGTGTGCCGGATTCCGTAAGGAAGGCCGCGCGGATCTTGCCCTTCTCGTCAGCGATGTCCCCGCCGTCGCCGCAGGGACGTTTACGCAGAACCGTTTTCCGGCGGCACCCGTTCTCGTCGCCAAGGCCATGCTCGCCGAGCGTCCCGCCGCTCGTGCCGTCGTGATCAATTCCGGCCAGGCCAACGCCTGCACCGGTGATGAAGGTATGCGAAACTGCCGCACGACCCAGGAGCTGGTGGCCGGCGCCCTCGGCCTTGAGGCGTCGGATATCCTGCCCGCGTCCACGGGCGTTATCGGCGCGCAGCTCAAGATGGATCTTTGGGAGAAGGCCGCCCCCGCCCTCGCCGCCAACCTTGGCAAGGCGACCCCGGAGGATTTTGCCAGGGCGATCATGACCACGGATGCTTTCCACAAGATTTCGCACCGTGAAGTCTCCCTTCCCGGCGGCGTGGTGAAGCTTGTGGGCATGGCCAAGGGCGCTGGCATGATCTGCCCCAACATGGCGACCATGCTGTCCGTCGTGCTGTGTGACGCGCAGGTGGAAGCCTCCGTCTGGCAAAAAATGTTGCGCGACGCCGTGGAACTGACCTTCAACCGCGTGACCGTGGACGGCGACACCTCCACGAACGACACGCTGTATGGCCTTGCCAACGGCGCATCCGGCGTGTCCGCGTCCGACGAGGAATCGCTCAAGGCGCTGTCCGCCGCCCTGACCTCCGTACTCGGGGATCTGGCCTATATGCTGGTAAAGGACGGCGAGGGCGCGTCCAAGGTTGCCCGTATCCATGTGACCGGGGCGGCATCCGATGCCGATGCCGAGCGCGTGGCCCGGACGGTGGGGCACTCGCAGCTGGTAAAGACGGCCCTGTACGGGCGCGACGCGAACTGGGGGCGTATCGTCGCCGCCGTGGGCCGCAGCGGGGCGGACTTCAACCCCGACGATGTGGTGGTGACCCTGTGCGGCGTGGAGTTGTTCCGCAAGGGGCAGCCCACCGATCTGGATTTCGACGCCCTGCTCGAAGAGCCCCTCAAGCAGCGCGATCTGCCCATCGACATCGTGCTGGGTTCCGGTTCCGGCAGCTATACGCTGCTCGCTTCCGACCTCGGGCATGAATATGTGAACGTCAACGCCGATTACCGCAGTTAGAGCGGATGCTCTTTCAGATGATGTGAAGCCGTTTTGGGGAGGGAAAATTTTTTTCAGAGAAGTTTTCCCTCCCAAAAAATCCCGCCAGGGCGGAGCCCCTCCCTTTCCAAAGGTTTTTGTGGCTATCCGGTCCCTGCTTACAATCTTTTTCGGCACGGATTGCCTCTGGAATAAAACGCGCTTCAAAATGGAAATGGACAAGAGAGGGAACAGGGGGAATACTCCTTTTCACGGAAAGGCCTCCTTCTCGTCAAGGAGGCCCTCATCCTCCAAAGCGTTTGTAAGCGGGCATCGGATCGGTTTCGATCGTGAGCCCGAGCCGATCGGATGCCTTGCCCAATCTCCCGCCCGTCAGAAGCGTTGCGGGCGGGAGATTCCGGTTTGCGCGCCGCATGAAAATCCGCCCTCAGCCTTTCCTGAGCGGGCACGGCGACACGAAGGACATGAAGCTCCCCCTCTGCAGGGGGAGAGGCCGTATTTTTCAAAGGAATGCCATGCCTGAACCATTGCAAGTGACGGCGGCGGAAGCCGGGCAAAAGCTGTTGCAGTTCCTGTCCCGGCGTTTCGAAGAGCCGCAGAGCGTCCTGCACCGCTGGATCCGTACCGGGCAGGTCCGGATCAACGGCGGGCGGGCCAAACCGTTCGACCGGGTGGAACTGAACGATGAAATCCGGGTTCCGCCCTTTGCCGGGGCCGGAACGAAAGCGGAACGCGTCCCCGCGTCGTCGGGCGGCAAGGAATTGCCCCCCATCGTTGCGGAGACGGCTGACGTCATCGTGTTCTGCAAGCCGTCCGGCCTGCCCGTACATCCGGGCACGGGACACACGGACAGCCTGACTACACGGCTTGAAGCGGCGTTTGCCGGATCGCCTTTTATCCCCGCTCCGGTACACCGTCTGGATAGGGATACCTCCGGCCTGTTGCTCGTCGGCAAGACGTATGCCGCCGTACGCCGTCTTTCGGATGCGCTGGCGGCTCATGATGGGAGCGTCGCCAAGGACTACCTTGCGTGGGTGCAGGGCGAATGCCCGTGGAGCCGCCCGAAACGCCTTGAGGATCATCTGGCAAAACGCACAGTCGGCGCACAGGGCCGCGAAAAGGTCGTTGCCGGGAAATCCCGCACGGGTGGGCCCGACGAGAAGCCCGCGAGCCTGACGGTCCGCTGCCTGACCGTGCGCGAAGGCCGGAGCCTTGTCCTTATCCGCCTGCACACGGGGCGGACGCATCAGATCCGCGTACAGCTTTCGGAGCGGGGTTTTCCGCTCGTGGGGGATGTGAAGTACGGAGGCCCGCGCTGCGGGGATGGGCTCAAGCTCCATGCCGTGCGGCTGCGGGTGGGAGAGGAAACCTATACGGCCTTGCCGCCGTGGGCCGGTCCGTGGCGCGTTGCGCGCCTGCCGCCCGAATGGGAGGATGTCTGAGATGTATTTCCCCACTGCGGAAATCGAAGTTTCGCCGTTCGTACCGCCGCTGGTCGCGTTCGCCGTTTCCTTCTTCACGTCGATGGGCGGGATTTCCGGCGCGTTCCTGCTGTTGCCTTTTCAGATGACCTTTCTGGGCTACACCAATACCTCGGTCAGCGCGACGAACCAGCTCTACAACGTGTTCTCCAATCCGGGCGGCGTGTTCCGCTATTACCGCGAAAAACGGATGCTCTGGCCTCTGTCATGGATCGTCATGGCCGGGGCCGTGCCGGGGGTCGTCATCGGAGGCCTTGTCCGCATCAACTGGCTGGCGGATGTCCGGCCTTTCAAACTGTTCGTGGCGCTCGTGCTGCTCGGCATCGGCCTGGAGATGATCCGCGACCTGCTCGGCTGGATGCGTTTCAAGCCCGCCCCAAAATACGAACAATCTCCTCCCAAGCCCTATGTCGAGGTTGTGGAGCGGAACCTGTCCCGCGTATCCTACACGTTTGACGGGTATCTCTATTCCTTTTCCGTGCCGATCCTCTTATTCTATTCCATTGCGGTCGGTCTTGTCGGCGGCATCTACGGCATCGGCGGCGGGGCGATCATCGCGCCGTTCCTCGTTTCCGTCTTCCATCTACCCATCTACACGGTGGCGGGGGCGACGCTGGCGGCGACCTTCGTCAACGCGCTGGCCGGCGTTCTCTTCTACATAGCCATTTCGCCCCTCTATCCCGACCTGAGCATCGCCCCCGACTGGGGCATGGCCCTGCTTCTCAGCCTCGGCGGGTTGCTCGGCATGTATTTCGGCGCGAAATTCCAGAAGTGCATCTCGCCCGTGCTTCTCAAGTGGATGCTCGTTGTGATCCTTTTTGGGACCGTCATTGCGTATTTTGTGGAATTTGTGAGGGGGTAAGGAAGAGAATATTGGGGAGGGGAGAGGGGCCCTTTT
>ERZ1106983.2660-NODE-2660-length-11325-cov-2.676664_pt1 | contig 11325 bp, 9 predicted proteins | sample MGYA00403693_ERZ1106983 | MGnify/ENA primary metagenome ERZ1106983 (study PRJEB35170, sample SAMEA104062420) | human gut metagenome | biome: human gut; feature: human-associated habitat; material: faeces | place: Denmark | collected 2012-07-13 ...
TGTTTGTCCCCGCTCCGCCACCGAAGAGATTGCCCACCAGGGGGACAATATAGCCGCACAGAAATACGCCGGAGCCCTCAAATCCCGCCAGAAGAGAGAGGGCGGTCGCCGCATTTTTCCCTGTGGTCACCAGACCAAGGTAGGTGGTCAATCCGGAACCAATGATCAGGTTGAAAAACTGGCAGAGGATTCCGCCGGCATAGCAGCCTATGGCGCTTTGGGTCAGCTGCGGCAGCAGCATGGCCGCTCCGCCGAGAATAAACGCCAGCGAAATACTGAACTTCTTTGTCGCACGAATCCAAAACGCAACCACCAGGCCGGAGACTGTCCCTGCCACGCTGCAGAGGGAGCCGATCATGCCGGCCATGGCCGAGGTACCCAGCTGCGCTTCATTGACGATGTAATCTGAGTAGTTCATATACCAGGCATTCCAGAAAATGGAGCCGATGCCGTACACCAGCAAAAGTCCCACTGCAACCTTGGGGAATCGCTCCGGCTCCGCCGTGGGGACCGCTGCGGAAATGTCCGCATTGAGGACATCTTTCGTTGGTTCTCTATCTACATTGGGATAAAAGAGAAGGACCAGAATCAGAATAGGCAGCAGCACCAGCACGGTTTTGTAGCCATCCTGAAACCGTCCGGTCTTTGCGAACACGCCGCCCAGCAGCGTGAAAATAGCCATTCCCAGCATCATCATGGAGTTATGCCAGCCCAACACCTTGTCCCGCAGTCTGGGCGGCGCAATTTCCGCCAGCACCGTGGGATTGGCGGAAGCGATAGTCCCGCCCGGGACGCCCAGAAGCGCAGAACATAGGATCACGCCCGCCAGGGGCAGCTCCAGAAAAAGAATCAGCAGCCCAGCTCCAATGGAGATCAGCATGCTGATGATCACCACATATTTTCGGTTGCAGAAGCGCAGCAATACACTGGAGGCAAACGCCGACAGCATCATCACCAGTGTGGGAAGCGTGGAAATCAGCACTGCGATGTGCTCCTGTCCGGGATATGCCTGGTAGATCAGGCCCAGTACCACAACTGCAATGCAATAAATCCAGGCGGCAAATGACGCCATCAGAATCACTGCAATTTGAAAAAATGATTTCTTTTTCATGGACTCCTCCCTATACCCGCATGCGTTTTATGCCATCGTATATCTCCGGTCTGGTTTCTTATTTGGAGTGTTTATTTTTATTGTTATTATTTTAATTATTATTTTAATTATCATTTTTAATGAAGTCAACTTTGTTTTAAAGCACTCATAAATATTTGGATAGTTAAACAAAAAACAATCTCGTACTTTGTCAAATCGGCTGATGCAACTTATCTCGGTACCATCAAATCGTTTTGGAGAGGAGCACAACCAGGCAGCACATTGCTCGGTCTTTTTTGATTCTTTTGGATCATGGAGTAATGCCTCCTCCGTCCGATGCCAGTACCGTCCATAGTGGGACGTCAAACCCACATCCAGGATTGACTTCAGTACAAAACAGCGGAACCTCGATATGGGAATCGAGGTTCCGCTGTTATTTGATCCACGTCTTTTGCGGGGTACAGGAACCAGACTCCTGCCCTGCTTCCCGCTGTGCCTCCTGAAGAGTCTGTTGGATGTCCAGCCACCGACCGTAGGCTCCGCCGTGGAGGTGTTGTTTTACTTTCCGGATGGCGTTCTTGTATGCCTTCTCCGCTCCGCTGGGGCCGTTGTAGTTCAGCCGGATGGCCAGCTCCTGGAACGTCATGCCCTGCTCCTCCGGCTGGCCGATCCCCAAATGACAGCGCACCAAGTTCAGCTCCCTCGGTGACAGGATCTCCTCGATACGCTGAAAAAGCAGTTTTCTCTGCATCTGGTGGTCGTAGGCTTTTGCGGGATCGCCACCGCAGGACACTGTAAATACTTGGTCGCCCAAATCGTAACTTTGGAACAGTGTCTGGCTCTCCAGAAGCAGAGACCGTGCCACGGGCTCTGATACCTGCAGGCTCTCCATGATGGGAGGGAGCAGCTCCGCTTCCGATGCTTTTTCCTTCTCTGCCATGAGCCGCAGGACCTGCCGCAGCTGGTGATACCGTCCGGCCGGGACCGTCAGCGGCAGGGCGCTTCGAGCGGCGCAGTCCCGCATCGCCGCCTGGATGACAGGCGTGGCATACGTCAAAAAACGATTTCCCAGTGTGGGGTCGAACTGTTCCGCAGCCTTCAGAAGCGCCATTGCGCCTTCCTGCTTCAGGTCCTCTTCCAGGGAGGGACCTCGCACCGTCCTGTCATACTGCTTTGCCAACACAGTGAGATAACCGCTGTTCTGGCGGAGCAACTCCTCTGCCGCAGAGGTGTCTCCTTCCTGTAGTCTTTGGACCAGCTCCTCATTTGTAGGGCGGTCCCCAACAGCAGCGTTTTTCTGTGTTCTCATAGAGACCGCCCCCTTTTTCATTTCAGCCGCTTCCGCGCCTCTGCATAGAGATGTTCCTGCTCCATGTCCTGGGCGTAGCTGTGGGATGCATAGCCGTTGTCCAGAAGGGCCTTGTCCCGGTACTCCTCCGCCAGCTTCAGGGCGGCCTGCCGCAGCTCGTCGGAGATCTTACCTCGCTGGTGGTGCTTGCGGATGGTATTGGTCCGGGTGCTGAAGATGCGGTAGACTGGGTGCTGCTTGTTCCGCTCCTTCTGATGCTGCATGGCCCCGTACTGCCGGCAGGTCATGCGGCTGTCCTGGGGTGCGATGCCGTCGCAGTACTTGGGCTGATGTCCACTGGTCGTCAAGAAATACCGTCCGCAGTTCTGGCACCGGCTGGGCGCGTGGACGTGATGCATCCCGTTCAACAGGTCAAAGCAGTAAAACTGCATCGGCGTGGGAAAGTTGATCCGCTGCACGAATACCATCTCTTCTTCGTTTCTGGGGCTTTGGGCAAACACATAGGAGGATGCGATCTTCGGGAAGACGGTGAATGTCTCGATCTCCGCCATGGGCAATCCCTGCATATGTGTCCAGAAGTCCTCACTGGTGAAGCAGTCGTGGGTGGCGATCGCAAAATGCGTCTCCGTCCTCTTTTTGAGGCGGTGCAGGTAACCCGCTTCAAAATACCATCCGGCGGCCGCAAAATGAAAGATCCCCAACGGGATACTGAACCCCACGGTCAAATAGCGGAAAAAGAACTGCCGGATCGGGGACTCCTGTTTCAGCAGTTCGTCGACAAGTCCGGGATCGAAGAGGACATCCAGCGCATGGAGTTCCTTCCCTTGGTCCAACAGGTTATACGGCGAACACTTCCATAGGGCATCCAGCATTTTCTCCAGGGAGGCGCGTGTCTCCGGCAGAAGTTTGATGAACTCCTCACGTTCGGCATTGGCCAGCGCCTCCACCTGAAAGCTGATCTCTCCGCCGTGTATAAGGAGCTCCTGCATCGTCTCGTCGCCGACATTCAGGATGTCGGCAGCAAAGTACCCAGCGGGAAATGCGGAATCGTTGAAAAAGATCTGATCCTGCCAGACATCCAGTGTCAGACTCAGGAGATGATTGTTCTGCTCGATCCCCAGCGGCATGGCCTCGGCCTCCTGTCCCATATCCGTTTTTGTGCTGTCTTGCGATACTCACATTTTATCAAAATCCGAAGAATAATCAAGTAGAGGAAAACTTCCTTCTCTTCAAAGCGCTCACAGCTGTGGGCGCTCTTTTCATATTCGAAACAAGGAGGTCTACAACATGAAACCCAACATCTCACAGCTCCGCACCGTGGATGGCGAGACCCTGATGAGCCAACCGTTGCGCCCGCCGGACTTTGTGGTAAGCGGGCTGCTCTCCAAAGGTCTGCACATTCTGGCAGGCTCCCCAAAGGTGGGGAAATCGTGGCTGGCATTGTGGCTGGCGGTGACGGTGGCCAAGGGAGAACCGGTCTGGGGAATGCACACCCAACAGGGCACCACCCTCTATCTCTGTCTGGAGGACTCTGTCCTCCGCATCCAAAACCGGCTGTTCGAGATCACGGAGGAGGCTCCGCCCAGCGTCCACTTTTGCACGGAGTGCGCTCCTATCGGGCAGGGACTGGAGGAGCAGATCGAATCCTTCGTGTCGGAGCATCCCGGAACGGTGCTGATCATCATCGACACATTGCAGATGATCCGGCCCATCCACGACGCCACCTACGCCAATGACTACCGGGACCTGTCCATTCTGAAACGACTGGCGGACAAGCACGGCATCGCCATTCTGCTGATTCATCACCTGCGGAAAGAAAAATCAGAGGACGTGTTTCACCGCATCTCCGGCACCACCGCCATCAGCGGGGCCGTGGATTCCAGCTTCACCCTTGTGGAAGAACGGCGCGGCAGCGACCGTGCAAAGCTGAGCTGTGTGGGCCGGGATATCGAGTTCCGGGAGCTGGAACTGGAGCGGAACGGAGACAACGTGTGGGAGCTGATCTCTGACAGCAAATCGCAGCCGGAGCTGTTGGAAGACCGTATTGTAGTTCTTCTCTCTGTCCTTTTAAAAAATCAGAGAGAATTTATCGGCACTCCCACGGAGCTATCTCAAGAAATCGACCCTGATGGGCAGGAGGGCATCACGCCAAAAAAGGTAGCTCGCCTGATCCTGCAAAGCGTTGATGCTCTATGGAAAGCTGGCATCACAGCCACCATTCGCCGCAGCAACGGGAAGCGGATCATCCACCTCAAGAGTGCCGATAGTGCCGATAATCAGGCCCCCAACAAAATCGGCACTATCGACCCTGCCGACTGAATTGTTGGTGTAGGACGGACGGGCCCGATAACGGAGATTTCTCTCTTTAGAGAGGGCAAGCATCGCGTCCGGCTATACGCCGGCCACCGTTCCGGGGCGCTGCCCCGGCCCCCAGCCCCCTGAAGGGGGGAGGAAGGAGCGTCAATGCAGAGAGAAAAGAAAACCGAGATCATCACACTGCGGGTAACGCCGCAGGTCAAGGAGCGCATCCAGGCCAAAGCGCGGGAGCTGGGCCTGACCGTCACAGACTACCTGTGCCTGTGCGGTCTGGGCAAAAGGATCGTCCGGGTGGACGGCCTGGACAAGGTGCTGTCCGAACTGAAAGCTCAGGGACGGAACCTGAACCAGCTCACCACCCTGGCCAACATGGGCAAGGTCAAGATCCTGCGCGGAGACACCTTAGCGGACAAGTACGGAGCGATCTGTGAGCAGCTCCGACAGCTGTTGCGGGAGGTGACCTGATGGCTACCTTCACCGCAATCAAAAACCGGGGCGGAGGCCGGGGCGCGCTCGCCGGAGTGCTGTGGTACACGCAGCAGGAGGAAAAGACGCTGTGGGAAGGACAGTGGCTGGTGAGCGGTTGGAACTGCACCGCCCAGTCTGCTCTCTCTGAAATGCAGCTCACCAAGGAGCGGTTTCGGAAAACAGACGGGCGGCAGTACTACCACTTCGTCCAATCCTTCGCGGCAGCGGATGACCTGACGCCCCGTGAAGCTCTCGCCATCGGTCTGGAGTTGGCCCAACGGGAGTTCCCGGACTTCGAGGTGCTGGTGGCGACTCACATCGACACCGACATTCTGCACAGCCATCTGATCGTGAACAGCGTCAGCTTCCGGGACGGCCGCAAGCTCCACCAGAGTGCTGCGGACCTGCAGGCCCACCGGTTGGCCAATGATGAAATCTGCGCCGCCCACCATCTGTCGATCCTTCCGCCTCCGCAGAAGCAAGTCACGCAGAAGCGGATGGGCACCCGGGAGTACCGCTCCGCTGTCAAGGGCGAGAGCTGGAAGTTCCGGCTCATGAATGCCATCGATCAGTGTATGCGCTACGCCTCTACCAGGGGGGAGTTCATCTCCCTGATGGAGAGCGAGGGATATCAGGTTCGATGGTCGGCCAGTCGGAGATCCATCACCTACACCACGCCCCAGGGCATGAAGTGCCGGGACGACCGGCTCCACGAATTGAAGTACACAAAGGAGGTCATGGAACGTGAGTTCCGAATCCGAGCGGAGATTCTCTATGGAAGAGTTGAAACAACTGAACAAGCCGCAGGCCTTGGAGGCCAGTATGCCGCCTCCCCCGCCGATGATCATACTCCCAGAGGCCGACTGGAATACGCTGCTGAACCAGCTGGATCGCCTGGAGGCCCAGGCAGCGGCACAGGAGGCCCTGCTGCGGGCGTTGACCCGGCAGGTGGGGCAGCTCCCCACCCGGGAGCAGACGGAGGCCCTGGCGCGGGATGTGGCCCAAATGCGGGCGGAGTTGAAACAGGCTGGGAAGAAGAGAGAGCTTTCTATCTCGCCGCCCAGTCTCCGGACCGCGCTGTCGGTCTCGATCTGGCTGGCCCTGATCCTGCTGGCGACCATAGTTGGCATGGTGGTCTTGCAGACGATCTGGTCCGGCTTGGCCGCACTCTGGAGGGTAATCCAGATGCTGTTTCTGTGAGGGACGCCACCACCATGCATCAGCACACTGACCGAAAAACGCTTCGGCGGGAGCGTGCGAAGAAGATCGCCCTGGGCCACAAGCCAGACGATCACGAAGATGAAATTGACATGACGATGAAAGGATATTGAGATATGGCAAGTATCAAACAACTGGACGACCGCAGATTCAAGATCACCGTCAGCAACGGCTACCGCCCCGACGGGAAAAAGATCTGCAAAGCCAAGACCATCCGGGTGCCGGAGAGCATCCCCAAGCGGGGGATCTCACAGTATGTGGCCCACGAGGCGGAGGAACTGGAACGGCAGTTCAAGACTGGGTACGGCGAGGACGGGAACATGCCCTTTCAGGAGTATGCCGAACGGTGGCTGGCCCGGCAGGTCCGGTATGCCCCCAGCACGTTGGAGAGCTACCGGAGGATGCTGGGGCGGGTATATCCCTTCATCGGCGCCATCCCCATCAACCGTCTGCGGCCCATCGCATTGGAGAATCTGCTGGCGGAGCTGCGGAAGCGGACATACCGGGGCAGACCCATCGGGGAGGCCACGGTGCAGAAGTACCTGACCGTGGTCTCCGCCGTTCTCAGCGACGCCAAGCGGAACGAGATCATCCAGAAGAATCCGGCCCGGATGATCGATCTGCCGATGACACACCGCACCGCTCAGTACATTCTCTCTCCAGCAGAGATTCAGAAGCTGCTGGATGTCCTGGCAAAGGAGCCGCGGCACTACCGGATGTTCTATCTCCTCTCCATGTGCACCGGCTGCCGCCGGGGTGAGCTATGTGCCCTCAAGTGGGAGGATTTTAAGTGTAGTGGAAACGGCCTGCTCCTCACGGTCAGCCACTCCCGCAGCATCGTCCCGGGAAAAGGTGTCGTGGAAGGCTCTACTAAGAACGGCCACAGCCGTGAGATCATTCTCTCATCCGACATCCGTGGGATCTTGGTGAGCTACCGCCGCAGGAAGCAGATGGAAGCCTTGCAGGCACACCGAGAACTCAGTCCCTATCTCTTCACGGACGAACATGGGCAGCTCATTCACCCGGATACGTTCACCAAGCGGCTGCGGAAAATCTATGCGTCCATAGGATTTCCGAAGGAATATCATCTGCACACGCTTCGCCACTACTATGTGACCTCCCTGCTCCACTCCGGCGTGGACAAGCAGACGGTGGCGGATCTGGTGGGCCATGCGGACACTGGCTTTCTGGAGCGCACCTACTGCCATCCGCAGGAGGAACAGAAAGAGCAGGCCGCCGGGGCCATGCGTTCTATGCTCCGTCCGGAGGGCGAAACCCTATTCAACCTGGCCGCCGCGTGTCCCGCCAAACCCCGCAGTGCCTGATTGTTGCTTTCGTAGAAAATGGGTTTCTCCGAAAGTTTCAATAGCTTTGCTTCTCCACTTGCAGTATGTTGTGTTTGCAAAACCGGCCTCAACTGGAACGAGGCCAAGGAAAGCGAGGTCAACACAACATGGCAAGTATTCGAAAACGGGGCAGCAGCTATCTCCTGGTGGTCTCCATGGGCTATGACTACAAGGGAAATCGCATCAAGCCCAAACAAAAGACCGTCCATTCGCCGGAGGGACTGACGCCCAAGCAGAGGGAGAAATGGCTCAATGAGCAAGCAGTCCTGTTCGAACGGGAGTGCAAGGGCCTGCCGCAGGAGGTGGACCGCTCCATTACGCTGGCAAAGTACACGGAGCTGTGGTTCCAAACCATCGCCCCCGGCAAGCTGGCCAAGTCTACCCTGGCCCGGGAGCGGCAGGACATCGACCGCTTCCTGCCGGTCCTGGGCAATCTCAAACTGACAGAGCTTCGCCCCGAGCACTTCCGGCAGCTCTATGCCAATCTGCGAAAAGTCAAAAACCAGAAAACGGGAAAGCCGCTCTCCGAGTGCACCGTTGAGGGAGTCCACGCATGTCTGTGTGGAATCCTCTCCGATGCCATGGAGGGCGGCTTTCTGGATCACAATCCGGCCTGGCGGACCTACCGCTATGCGGGGAAGAAGAAAGAGAAGGTAATCGCTGACGAGGCTACCACCCAGCGGCTCATTACCGCGCTGGAGGAGGAGAGCCTCAAGTATGAGACCTACTTCAAGCTCATCATCGCCACCGGGATGCGGCGGGGCGAGTGCTGCGGCCTGCAATGGGGCGACATCAACTGGCAGGAACGCAGCATCCACATCCAGCGGAATGTGGTGAAGGTCACCGGCGAGGACATCATCGTCAAGGAAACGAAGACTGTGGCCGGAGACCGGTACGTCTACTTCTCTCTGGAGATGGAATCCCTGCTGAAAGAGTTCCAGCGGGAATGTGCCTGGGAGGCAGAGACCTATGATAATCGAAAGCTGGAGGACACGGACTACATCTTCCGCCGCCATGGGTACCGGCTCCCCATGACGCCCACCACCTTCACCTGGCGGTTCAAGCTGATCCTGAAGAAGCACGGCCTGCCGACCGCACTGAACGTCCACTCCCTGCGGCACACCAACGCCAGCCTCCTGATCGCCGGCGGCGCTGACGTGGCAACTGTGGCGGGCCTCCTGGGCCACAGCCAGCCGTCCACCACGCTGGACATCTATACTCATGCGTTCGATAAGAACAAGAAGGCGGCCAGCCAGGTGCTGCAGGAGGGGTTGGAGATTTGATGAACAGCAGAGAGAAAAAACAGCCGCCGATCCCCGTCACCCACTGCGCCTACTGCGGATCATATGACCTGGGGATCGGCTGGCAACAGAATGAAGCCATCGTGACCTTCCGGCGGAATGGATTCTTAGGAAACCGGCTGAAGTATGTGATTTGCCGGGACTGCGGAGCCGTGCTGTACCAGTGTGTGGCGGAGCCGTGGAGGTTCCCGCAGGTGGAATAGTTTCAGAAAGGTCAACCTTTGACTGCGATTTGACCAACGAAAGTGTCGAACTTTTTTAAGAGAAAAACCGCCGAAAGCGATACACTTTCGGCGGTTTTTGGTACGCCCGACTGGATTCGAACCAGCGACCTTTAGAGTCGGAGTCTAACACTCTATCCAACTGAGCTACGGGCGCATATGGGGGTGACCGCCTTTTCGGCTGGTTACCGCTTTTTTGAAAATAGTGGTCAAATAGTCGTCAACGGCGAAGCTTTTTTCTCCCTCTGTCGGCTCTTTCCCACTCGCTGCAAGGCTTTGCGCTGCATCTCAACTGGAACGACCTGAAATGTCGGAGTCTGACACTCTATCCAACTGAGCTACGGGCGCATATTCACTTGCAGGGGAAATTGCTGTTGCTGGGAAACAGTAGTCAAATAGTAGTCAACGGCGGTGATTTCTCTTCGCTTCCCAGCCGCGATCCCAGTGACCACAAGGCTTTGCGCTGCATCTCAACTGGAACCGCCAGAAATGTCGGAGTCTGACGCGCTATCCAACTGCGCTACAGGCGCATACATCAACATCTTCTTCAAACAGCTTATTTAGTATACCAACATTTTTCCACTTTGTAAAGCTTTTCTTGAAAAAATTTTTCTTAAAAAGATTGTTAAAAAAATTGACAAGTCCCTGATTTTGGTCTAAACTTAATTGAGAATGATTTAACAAATAGCAAGGAGTGACTTATATGCGAAAGGAAAACATCTCCGACGCCGTGATACGGCGTCTGCCCAGATATTACCGCCAGCTCACAGACCTCTGCAACCGCGGCATCGTGCGCATCTCCTCACACTCCCTGGGGCAGGAGATGAACATCACTGCCTCTCAGATCCGCCAGGATTTCAGCTGTTTCGGTGAGTTCGGCCAGCAGGGCTACGGCTACAATGTAGAAGAACTGCGGGCCGAGATCGGTCATATCCTGGGCGTGGACAACAACCACCACCTCATCATGATCGGCGTTGGCAATCTGGGCCACGCACTGCTGCAGAACTTCCCATTCTCCCAGAGTGGGTTTACGGTGGACGCAGCCTTTGATGTCTCCCCCGCCGTGATCGGGACTGTGGTGAATAATGTGCCGGTATACGCCATGTCCGAGCTAGATCACTTCCTACAGGACCACCCGGTGGACGTGGTGGTGCTGACCATTCCCCAGTCCGTGGCCCAGGACACCGCCAGCCACCTCATCAATCTGGGCGTCAAGGGCTTTTGGAACTTTACCAACATTGAGCTCAGCAGTCAGCTCCCGGATGTGCAGTTTGAGAACATTCACTTCGCAGACAGCCTCCTGACCCTCAGTTACCGCATCGCCAACCGCTGACGCTCCAGCGTGGAAGGGAATCATCTATGACAAGGAAGACCAAGACTGCCCTCATCACCGTCTGCCTCTTACTTACCGTCACCGTTGTGTACGCCTTGGCCGCGGCCGGCGGTGCCTCCGATCCGCTGGCCTCCCTCTCCTATCTCACCGGCACTTTCACCGATGCGGTAGACCAGCGGGTGGAGGAAAAGCTGGACGCCTCTGACCTGGCGCTGCTGAACGGAGACGCGGCTCCTTCCGACGGCGGGGCCGCCACGTGGACGGAGACCCGTCTGAAGGCAGGCGACGCCCTGACCGGCTCCACCGGCACGGGCGTCCTGTTGCTGGCGGGCGGTATGCAGGTCACGTTCAACTCCGGCGCTGTGGTGGATGTCACCACAGGGACCACCGTTACCAGTGGCAGTGCCCTTACAGCCAGCCACCGGTATCTGGTGGCTGAGGAAACCACCGCCGTGTTTACCGTCACCTCCAAGACGGCGGTTGTGGATTATCAGGGCCCCTACGCCTTCAGCTACTCCACCAACACGGACTACAACGCCATTGCTGCCGCGCTCAAGACCATGCACCTGTTTCAAGGCAGCTTCACCGGCTACGGAGAGGGATATGATCTGGAGGTCGCCCCTACCCGCCTGCAAGCCCTCATCATGTTCATCCGCGTCCTGGGCGAGGAGAATGATGCGCTGGCCTACACCGGCTCCACTCCCTTCACGGACATCACCTCCG
>ERZ1106983.2662-NODE-2662-length-11309-cov-2.978763_pt1 | contig 11309 bp, 9 predicted proteins | sample MGYA00403693_ERZ1106983 | MGnify/ENA primary metagenome ERZ1106983 (study PRJEB35170, sample SAMEA104062420) | human gut metagenome | biome: human gut; feature: human-associated habitat; material: faeces | place: Denmark | collected 2012-07-13 ...
CGCATATAAAAATTTGAAACTTCTTACTCGGCTCAAATCTAAAACCGAGGTGGGCTTTTCACAAACAGCTCCACATGATATATGAACAGGAAATCGGCAAGCAGATAAATCCACTGTCGTTACGCTGCCTGAAGCTAGCGCGTCTGCCAATTCCGCCACATCCGCATATTTAACGTTGCTCAATGCAACGTATATATTATATCATATTACACGTACTTTGTCAATACTTTTTCGCAGTTTTTTCGATAAAACGCCAAAAAATAAAGCCTGACTAAAAAGTCAGGCTGATTTTTATATCGGAATCATCACCCGTTTTTAAACTGCTCACTAAGAGCCTGATCACTCATGCCGAAAGTCACAAGCTTGCTGAAATACTTGTTCTTCATAAGTGCCTTGATAAGTATTACACCAACTATCGTTACGCATACAAATTCGCCTAAGGCTACCCAGCCCATGTTCACAAGAAGCGGCGTCTTGAAGACATATGTCAGTTCAAAGCCAACTATCACAGCATTTGATATCACTGGGAAAAGCGACGCAACTACAAGATTTACCTTGTTTCTCAGCAGATAGATAAGAACCGCTGCCACAACTGTAGCAAGCGTTCCAAATACTACGTCAACCATTCCGAGCGTACTGAATAGATTGACTATCAAACAACCTATAGAAAGCGAAATGATGTAATCCTTGTTGAAATAACAAAGTAGCATCAAAACCTCAGATATGCGGAACTGTACCTGTCCGTATGCAAGCGAGCTGCAAAGCATCGTAGCCACAACGTATATCGCTGCAATAAGTCCCATGTTTGTTAAACGACGTGCACTGAAAATTTCCATAAAAAAATCTCCTTGTTTTTATTTGTGAGTGGTTGATCTAGGTTACACTCTATTTAATTGGAAAATAAAATAACATAAAAAGGCTGCCGCCGAAACGACAGCCCGTTTATTTACGTTAATTTAGCTATTAATTAAGCCTTGCCAACAGAACCGAAGAGTTCCATCTTCTCCTTGACCTTAGCCTTGATAGCCTCGAAACCAGGGTTGAGAAGCTTTCTTGGGTCAAAGCCCTTGCCCTGAAGATCCTTGCCCTCTTCAATGTACTTTCTTGTAGCCTCCTGGAATGAAAGCTGGCACTCTGTGTTTACGTTGATCTTTGCAACGCCAAGTGAGATTGCCTTCTTGATCATATCGTCAGGAATACCTGTACCGCCGTGAAGTACCAGTGGCATATCGCCAACCTTTTCCTTGATAGCAGCAAGTGTCTCGAATGAAAGACCTGGCCAGTTTGCTGGATACTTACCGTGAATGTTACCGATACCAGCTGCGAGCATTGTAACGCCGAGATCAGCGATTGTCTTGCACTCGTTTGGATCTGCGCACTCGCCCATACCTATAACGCCGTCCTCTTCACCGCCGATAGAACCAACTTCGCACTCGATAGAAAGACCAAGCTGATCTGCAACGTGAACAAGTTCAGTTGACTTAGCAAGGTTCTCCTCAAATGGATAGTGTGAACCGTCGAACATGATAGATGAGAAACCAGCCTTTACGCACTTGTAGCAGCCCTCATATGTTCCGTGGTCACGGTGAAGTGCTACCGGTACTGTGATACCGAGCTCTTCAACCATTGCCTTAACCATAGCGGCAACAGTCTTAAAGCCTGTCATGTACTTGCCTGCGCCCTCAGACACACCAAGAATTACAGGTGACTGCAGTTCCTGAGCAGTGAGAAGGATAGCCTTTGTCCACTCAAGGTTGTTAATATTGAACTGACCTACAGCATACTTGCCTGCAAGTGCCTTTGTCATCATTTCCTTAGCTGAAACTAACATTTTTTAACGACCTCCGTTATTTTAAATTTTCCTCTATTATTATACAACATTACTCCGCCAATTGCAATAGCGTGACATTAATTTAACAATTATGTAACATTTAAACCTCGTACATCTCGATGACCTTCTGAGCCACCTCGATCTTTGTGCATCTCTTATCCATAGCCTGCTTTTCAAGATATTTATGAGCCTGCTGTTCTGTAAAGCCAAGATACTGCATAAGTGAGCACTTTGCTCTGTTTATCGTTCTTATCTCTTCAAGCTTTTTGTGAAGCTTCAGATTTTCAGACCGTATTCCGAGCATACGTTTTCTTGCGGCACTGACAAATTTCATTGAACGGTAAAAATACTGTCTGCCTAGTGGCTTTGGTATCACCATTACACCGAAATCTTCCAGTTTATCCGCAAGGATATCCGCATTTTCCGACTTTGCGATAGCCACACAGCTTGCGTCAGTTGAGGTGCAGACTATCTCCGCAAGTTCGTTGCCATATTCGTCTGACAATGGACAGTTTATCACGACACAGTCATAACTGCCTGACCCTACCGCACGCCTTGTTTCAAGACCCGTTGCGGCTATAGAAGTCTTGCAGGTGGGAAAGGTTTCTTTTAACAGACTCACAAGCATAGCTGTTGCCTTGTCATTGCTTGAAGCCACAAGTATCCTGTCCATTTCCCCACCTCCTTTTTTTAGCTTTCTCTGACATTACAGATGATAAAAATATCTGGCTGTTTCAAACTGCTCCTTATCGGCAGCTCTCTCATATTCTATGATAAGCTCCTTTTCTATTGCGATAAAACGCTCCAACATATGCTCAGGAAGCCTATCCGCAAGAAACTCGCTCTTTTCAGCACGTTCCACTGCCTCTTTCAAAGACTGCGGAAGTGTTTCAAGCTTTGCAAGCTCGCTTTCATCTGCCGAGCCTATATTGAAATTAAAAGGTTTTGGAAGTTCTTCCTTATTTATAACGCCGTCTATGCAGGCATAAATAAGCAGACCCATAGCAAAGTAAGGATTACAGGTGTTGTCTGCTGAACGGAGTATTATACCATTCTCATCTGTATCAGCAAGCGGTGCACGAAGAAGCTGTGCATAATTTTCATGTGACCATGAAATGTACTTAGGTGCAAGCAGACTGCCAAAACGTTTGTATGAATTTGTAGTGGTGTTTAGAAACAGCGTCATATCGCCAACGTTTTTCAGTATTCCTGCTATCATGCGCTCAGCCTCTTTGGAAAGTCCGCCAAGCTGAGGTCTGAAAACATTTTCCGTGCCTTTCATGCACATGAGCATTATATGCAGACCGGAGCCGCAGTTGTCAACGATAGGCTTTGGCATGAACGTTGCGTAAAGCCCATTTCTGTCAGCCACAGATTTTACAACGTTCTTGAATGTCACAAGATTATCGGCGGCTTTCAGTGCGTTTGAATACTGAAAATCTATCTCGTTCTGCCCCGGACCGGTTTCATGTCTTGAGCTTTCTGGAAAAATATCCATTTGCTCAAGTGTCAGGCAGATATCACGTCTAAGGTTTTCTCCCCTGTCAACAGGCGCAGCGTCACAATAGCCTGCATAATCGTGAGGACGCTTTGTAGGCATATCAGTATCGTCCTTTTCAAAGCAGTAAAACTCGCATGAAGTACCTATCTGGAAGTTATATCCCTGCGATAGCAGTTTTGAGGAAAAACCTGCCGTCCCCCTCGAAAGCCGTTCCGTCAGGATATTTCAGGTGGCAGAAAAATCTTACCACTCTTCCGTGCTGCGGTCGCCATGGAAGAAGCGCCAGCGTATCAGGGTCAGGGAAAAGTCTAAGGTCTGAAGCAGTCACATTCAAAAAGCCACCGAGCTTTGAAGCGTCAAAGATAAGTCCCTCTCTGAATATTTTCGGCAGTTCTCCTGCTATAACAGAGATAGTCTTTAGCGAACCGAATATATCGCAGAACATGAGCTTTACGAACTTTACGTCGTTTTCTTCAACGAACTGCAAAACCTCTTTCTCTGTGTATTTCATAATAAATCCTCCGTAATGATACTGTTCAGAAAAGTTTTCCGTTCCTTACTTACAATTATATCTGAACAGCCAATTCTGTAAAACCGAGCAGTTATAAAGATTTTGTTACTTTATTTTTACCTTGCGTTATTTGTCGATATCCTCCAGCCAAAGCTTAGCCACAGCGTCAGACGGCATTCTCCAATCCCCTCTCGGTGACAGGGTAACAGAACCGATCTTTGCGCCGTCAGGCAGGCAGGAACGCTTGAACTGCTGTGAGAAAAATCTGCGATAGAATGTTTTGAGCCACTTGTCTATGACCTCGTCAGGATAATCCCCCTCAAAGGCATATTTCGCAAGCCTTTTCACCTTTGACGGCTCAAAGCCCCAGCGTATGCCATAGTAAAGGAAGAAGTCATGAAGCTCATATGGACCGACAAGGTCTTCTGTTTTCTGTGTCATCTCAGTGCCACTCTCGTCGGTAGGAAGAAGCTCAGGAGAAACAGGAGTGTCCAAAATATCGTACAGTACATCTTTCAGAGTATCAGATGTGCAGGTGTCGCCGTAATACTGAACGATATGTCTTACCAGCGTTTTAGGGATAGATGCGTTCACACCGTACATGGACATATGGTCGCCGTTGTAGGTCGCCCAGCCGAGAGCAAGCTCGCTCAGGTCGCCTGTGCCGACCACCATTCCGCTCACCTGATTTGCGATATTCATAAGCACCTTTGTGCGCTCTCTCGCCTGACCATTCTCGAACACAACGCTGTGATCGTTATAATCGTGACCGATATCTTCAAAGTGCTGTAAAACTGCTTTTGAGATATCCACCTCTCTGAACGTTACACCCAAAGCGTCGCAAAGTATCTCCGCATTGGAGCGTGTGCGCTTTGTTGTGCCAAAGCATGGCATCGTCACCGCAACGATATCAGTATGCGGTCTTTTGAGCAGATCCATTGCCATTACGCACACAAGCAGTGCAAGCGTAGAATCAAGTCCCCCTGAAATGCCAATGACCACAGTCTTGGAATGTGTGTGTGCGATACGCTTCATAAGTCCATGGGACTGCATTTGCAAAATAAGGTGACAGCGCTCGTTCCTCTCCGCCTGATTTGACGGGATAAAAGGCGTTTTTGCAAATATTCTTGTCAAAGCTGTTTCGCCCATTTCAAGGCTGAATCTTTCACGGGAGATATTGTCCTTATCCAAAAAACCGCTGTCTTTGGAAGAATAGTCCCACTCAGCACTTGCAGGATAGGTAGAAATTTTTCTTCGCTCAAACGCAAGCTTTTTAAAATCTATTTCCGATATGGTAATGCCGTTTTCAAAAAGCCTGCTCTCTGCAAGTATAGAGCCGTTTTCCGCAATGATATTGTGACCTGAAAAGACCATATCCTGCGTTGACTCGCCGTCACCTGCAGAACAATAGATATACCCTGCCACAAGCCTTGCAGATTGGTTTGAAACAAGCTGTCTGCGGTATGAGTCCTTGCCGATAACTTCATCGCTTGCAGACAGATTGCATATAAGGGTAGCCCCAGCCTTAGCAAGATAATTTGAAACAGGGTCAGCCACCCACAAGTCCTCGCAAAGTTCAAAGCCCACCACAAGCTCAGGTATCTCTTCACATACGAAAACGGTCTGTTCCATAGGCGGTATAAATTCAAGCTGTCCGTACTCTCTCAGATCAATGGCAGCACATTCGCCTCTGTATGGTGCAAAATGTCTTGCTTCATAGAATTCGTTATAGTTCGGCAGATGCGTTTTAGGTACAAAGGCACGCACCTCGCCGTCCTGTATAACAGCCGCACAGTTATAAAGCTTGCCATTTGCTCTCACAGGCACGCCCACAGCCACAAGCATATCGCTGTCAGCAGTAGTCTTTGCTATCTTTACAACACCCTCCATTGCCTTGTCAAGCAAAGCGTTCTGAAAGAACAAGTCCTGACAGGTATAACCTGTTATGCAAAGCTCAGGGAACACAGCGACCTTTACGCCCTCTTCCCTGCACTTTTCAAGTTGACTGATTATTTTATCCACATTGAAGTCAACGTCTGCCACCTGTATCTCAGGGGTGCAGGCGGCGACCTTTATAAAACCGTCTTTCATAAAAATAAGCTCCTTACAAGAAATTATCATTGTTATCATTATACCATTTTTTATAGGTATAAGTCAATGATTTTTACAGTATAGCAAAACTATTTTAGAACGATACTAGACAATCCGCCACTAATGTGTTAAAATTGAGATATCACATCAAAGGGGGAACGCCATATGAACAAGCTGTGGGATAAGTTTCTTTTAGGCCTTTGCTGCTGTGCATTCATGCTTGCAGAGGGAACAGATCCGTCAAACATCACCACATTACTATTGGCTGTCATATGCTCCGCTATCTTTCAAATAAAACCAAGTTCTGCCGTTGCATACCTTTCAGTTATTGCGTACAGCTCACTTTGCATTTTCAGTAAAGAAGCTTTGATACTCGCCCCTTTGGTGCTTTATGATGCTTTCTGTACAAAATTTTACCCTGCTATGGTCTTAACATTCATAGGCGTACTTGCAAATATATTCACTCTGAGAAAAGACATCTTCCCACTTGTCGCTCTTTTTTTGGTAAGCTTCACAATTTCAAGCCGCAGCGTTCTGAACGAAAAGCTGACAAAGATGCTCATAAATACTCGTGACAATTCAAAAGAACTTACCACCCAGCTTGTAGAAAAAAACAAAGCCATGCAGAGAAATCAAGACTACGAGATATATCTTGCCACGCTGAAAGAGCGTAACCGCATTGCAAGGGAGATACACGATAACGTGGGACATATGCTCACAAGGTCTATTTTACAGCTTGGTGCGCTCTCGGTCATAAACAAAGATGAAACTGTCGGTGAAGCAATCAACGACCTGAGTGGCACGCTGAACACCGCCATGACGAGCATACGAAGCAGCGTTCATGATCTTCATGACGATTCTATCGCACTAAAGCCTGCTGTTGAAGACTGCATAAGACCTCTGAAAGACAGATTTGCAGTAAGCTGTGATTATGACTTTTCCGAAAGAATGTCACGAGATGTGAAGCTTTGCTTTATTGGCGTTATAAAAGAAGCACTTTCCAATACTGCAAAGCACAGCGACGGTGACAGCATAAAAATAATCATTCGTGAACACCCTGCTCTTTATCAGCTTAGTATCGCAGACAACGGAAGCTGTCCCGAAAAGATAGATGAAAGCGGCATGGGGCTTGCCAATATGCGTGAGCGTGCGGCTTCTTTAAATGGGAACATAAACATCACATCGGGCAGCAAGGGATTCCGCATTTTTCTGTCTGTGCCGAAACAAAACCTGACTGAACGGAGGTCTTGACATGAACATTGTTATAATAGATGATGACAAGCTTGTGGCAGTGTCGCTGAAAACCATTTTGGAAAGCACAGGCAGTGTGAAAGTTCTTGCCATGGGAAGCTGCGGTGAGGAAGCCATAGAGCTTTATTCTCTTCTCAAGCCTGATGTTCTGCTTATGGATATCCGCATGAACGGCATGAGCGGCATTGAAGCCGGCGAAAAGATCCTTGCTGGGTACCCTGACGCAAGGATACTTTATCTTACCACGTTTTCTGATGATGAATACATTATAAAGGCTGTGCTTATGGGAGCAAAGGGATATATTTTAAAGCAGGATTTTGAAAGCATATGCCCTGCCCTTGAAACCGTCATGAATGGGCAGACAGTTTTCGGCTCAGATGTTGCAAGCAAGCTTCCTGAGCTTCTTACCAATCACAGCAGTTTTGATTTTGACCACTACGGCATAGTCGAAAAAGAGCAGGAGATAATCGAACAGGTGGCAAAAGGGCTTAGCAACAAGGAGATAGCCTCACTGCTTTATCTCAGCGAGGGCACAGTGCGAAATTACATCAGCACTATCCTGGAAAAGCTCTCCCTCCGTGACCGCACACAGCTTGCTATTTTCTACTATACCAACATACAATAGCACTACAATTTCATAAAAAGTAAAGAGGAGACGGCATGACCGCTCCTCTTTTTGTTATTATTACATTTTAGCTCTTTCCTTAGCTCTCTGTGAGTTGCTCAGAATACGCTTTCTTATTCTTATGCTCTTTGGTGTTACTTCAAGAAGCTCATCATCAGCGAGAAACTCAAGTGAATCCTCAAGGCTGAGATTTCTTGGCGGAACAAGTCTGAGCGCGTCATCAGAACCGCTTGCACGAGTATTTGTAAGGTGCTTCTTCTTGCAGACATTTACAACAAGGTCTTCCTGCTTTGGTGAAGCGCCAACTATCATTCCCTCATATACAGGTGTGCCTGCTGTGATGAACAGCTCGCCTCTCTCCTGTGCGTTGTAAAGACCGTATGTTACAGCCTCGCCTGTTTCAAACGCAACAAGTGAGCCTGTTGCTCTCTTTGGTATCTCGCCCTTATATGGCTCGTAGTCATGGAATACAGAACTCATGATACCCTCACCCTTTGTGTCTGTAAGGAACTCGCTCTTGTATCCGAAAAGTCCTCTTGCAGGGATAAGAAATTCAAGTCTCATTCTGCTTCCAACAGGTGCCATTTCCTGAAGCTCGCCCTTTCTTGCACCTATCTTCTCCATAACAGAACCTACGCAGTTCTCAGGAACGTCAATAACAAGACTTTCGATAGGTTCGCAAAGCTTGCCCTCTATCTCCTTAAACAGAACGTGCGGTGTTGAAACGCTAAGCTCATAGCCCTCACGACGCATATTCTCGATAAGGATAGAAAGGTGCATTTCGCCACGGCCTGCTACCTTGAAAGCGTCTGTACTGTCTGTTTCAGAAACTCTCAGTGAAACGTCCTTAAGAAGCTCCTTGAAAAGTCTGTCTCTCAGGTGACGGCTCGTTACGAACTTGCCCTCTCTGCCTGCGAATGGCGAATTATTTACGGAGAATGTCATTTCAACTGTAGGCTCGGATATCTTAACAAAAGGAACAGCCTCAAAGTTGCCGAAGTCGCAGATAGTGTCACCGATAGTGATGTTCTCGATACCGCTTATACAAACGATATCGCCAGCCTTTGCACTCTGGCATGGAACTCTGTTAAGTCCCTCTATCTGATACATTGTAACTATCTTGCCACGATATTCCTTCTTAGTCTGATGATAGTCGCCGATCGTAACGTCCTGATTAACTTTCATTTCGCCACGCTCGATACGGCCGATAGCTATTCTTCCTACATACTCGTTGTAGTCGATAGCGGAAACAAGATACTGCATTGGACCCTCAGTATCTACCTCAGGTGCAGGGATATAGCTGAGTATCTCGTCAAAGAGAGGTATCATATCCTTGCCCTCTTCATCAGGTGAGTGAGTAGCTGTACCTGCTCTGCCTGAGCAATAAAGGATAGGGCTGTCAAGCTGCTCGTCAGTAGCGTCAAGATCCATGAGAAGCTCGAGAACTTCGTCGCCTACCTCGTTAAGACGAGCGTCAGGTCTGTCTATCTTATTAATAACGATGATTATTTTATGACCAAGCTCAAGTGCTTTCTGAAGCACAAATCTTGTCTGTGGCATTGGACCCTCGGCTGCGTCCACAAGCAGTATAACACCGTTTACCATTTTAAGAACACGCTCTACCTCACCGCCGAAATCAGCATGGCCTGGGGTGTCGATAACGTTTATCTTAACGTCCTTATACTTGATAGAAGTATTCTTTGCAAGGATAGTGATTCCTCTCTCACGCTCGATATCGTTTGAGTCCATGACTCTTTCTTCTACAGCCTGATTTTCTCTGAAAGTACCGCTCTGCTTGAGCATCTGGTCTACAAGGGTAGTCTTACCGTGGTCAACGTGGGCAATAATAGCAACATTTCTTAAATCTTCTCTAATCATACATACTCCTCCGATTTATCAAGACACAGCAAAGCGAATGCTTTCTGTAACGATTTGCTTAATATATTTCGCAAAAATTATAAACAATAAAAATTATAAATATATTTTCTCCCATCAAAGGAAAGAAAATCGTAATTTTTCACAAAAAGCCTATAAAACACAAAAGCACCTTGCGAAATTTTCCGCAAGGTAACTTTCCTAATTGAGAATTATAGCACATTTTTGCCGATTTGTCAAGAAAAAAGTATCATTCACAGGTTACGCCTTGTACGGTGTGCCTTAGATTAAATGATTTATGTTTTTGGCTGTTTTACACAATATTACGCCACTGATATTTTACATAAAAATAATTGAAATTATGGCATAAAAGTTGTATAATATCAATAATCAAAGATATAACTTTGATAACAGAGATCATATATTTTGAAAGGCGGAATAATCAAATGGCTAACAGAATGATACTTAATGAAACTTCATATTTCGGTGCAGGCTCGATCAGCGAGATAGTTACAGAGGCAAAGAAGAGAGCTTTTAAAAAGGCTCTTGTTGTAACAGACCCTGACCTTATCAAATTTAACGTTGCAAAGAACGTTACAGATCTTTTGGAGGAAGCAGGACTTGCTTATGATATATTCTCTCAGGTAAAGGCTAACCCTACTGTAAAGGTAGTAAAGGCCGGTATCGAAGCTTTCAAGGCAGCAGGTGCTGACTATCTTATCGCTATCGGCGGCGGCTCATCAATGGACACTGCAAAGGCTATCGGTATCATCATAAACAACCCTGAGTATGCTGACGTTACTTCTCTTGAGGGCGCTATTGACACAAAGAACCCTTGCGTTCCTATAATCGCAGTTCCTACAACAGCAGGCACGGCCGCAGAGGTAACTATCAACTATGTTATCACAGACGAGGAGAAGAAGAGAAAGTTCGTTTGCGTTGACCCTCATGATATCCCGGTAGTTGCTATAATCGACGCAAAGATGATGTCATCAATGCCTAAGGGACTTACAGCTTCAACAGGTATGGACGCTCTTACACACGCTATCGAGGGCTACACAACACTTGGCGCTTGGGAGCTTACAGACATGATGCACCTTAAAGCAATAGAGATAATCTCACGTTCACTGAGAAAGGCTGTTGAGAATGACCCACAGGGCAGAGAAGATATGGCTCTCGGTCAGTATATCGCAGGCATGGGCTTCTCAAACGTTGGTCTTGGCGTTGTTCACGGCATGGCTCACCCGCTCGGTGCATTCTATGACACACCTCATGGTATCGCAAATGCAGTTCTTCTTCCGTATGTAATGGAGTACAACGCTGAATACACAGGCGAAAAGTTCAAGTACATCGCAGAAGCAATGGGCATTGACACAACAGGCATGAGCCAGGCTGAATACAGAGCAGCCGCAGTAAACGCAGTTAAGCAGCTTTCAAAGGACGTTGGAATCCCTGAGAAGCTCCACGAGATAGGCGTTAAGGAAGAGGATCTTCAGGCTTTGAGCGAATCTGCATTCGCAGACGTATGCACAGGAGGAAATCCAAGACCTTGCACAGTTGAGTCTATCCTCGGCATTTATAAGACAGCATTCTAATTCAAAAATCTTTTATCTGCCCTCGGTTT
>ERZ1106983.2673-NODE-2673-length-11257-cov-2.206927_pt1 | contig 11257 bp, 13 predicted proteins | sample MGYA00403693_ERZ1106983 | MGnify/ENA primary metagenome ERZ1106983 (study PRJEB35170, sample SAMEA104062420) | human gut metagenome | biome: human gut; feature: human-associated habitat; material: faeces | place: Denmark | collected 2012-07-13 ...
ATTTAAGCAGTCTGCCTTATCGGTCTTTGGTTCTGGATATGCATGGCTTGTTGTTGAAAACGGAAACTTAAAAATCCTTACAACTGCAAACCAAAACACCCCTGATCTGTTAAAGCAATATCCTGTCTTAAATCTGGATGTCTGGGAGCATGCGTACTATCTTAAGTATTATAACCTTCGTGCTGATTATATCGACAACTGGTTTTCACTCATCGACTGGAAGCGTGTTCAAACCCGCCTTCTTTCAAGCAACCAAACCGGCAAACTACTTTTACATTAACTGCACCAAAAAAGCGAAGACAGCTTTGTCTTCGCTTTTTGATTAACCGTAGATTCCTTCCAGAAATGCTTTTGTCTCTTCCTCTTTTGGCTGGGAAAAGATCTGTTGTGCCGGTGCAAACTCAATTAGTTTCCCACCAAACAAAAATGCAACATGGTCGGAAATTCGTCGTGCCTGCGCAATATTATGGGTCACAATCACAATGGTATACTTTTCTTTTAGCTGTGTGAGCATCTTCTCGATGACGCTGGAAGATTTGACATCCAGCGCAGAACACGGCTCGTCCAGCAGGAGAATCTCCGGCTCAACTGTTAAGGCACGGGCTATGCACAAACGCTGCTGCTGCCCTCCGGAGAGCTTGTGTGCACTTTTATCCAGTTCCTGCGCCACCTCATCATATAACCCTGCCATCTGAAGTTTTTCCTTCACCTGACGATCCAATTCCTTTTTATCCTTTACTCCATAATATCGCAGAGCGTAGGTCATATTTTTATAGATGGAAAATGGAAAGGGAGCCGGCGTCTGAAACACCAGACCCACACGGCGGCGAAGCACATCCTTCTGCATGGATTTTATCTCCTGTCCGTCCAACAAAATCCTTCCGGATACAGATACACCCTTTTCCTCTGCCAGCAATCCGTTCATACACCGCAGCAGCGTGGTTTTTCCGCACCCGGACGGACCGATGACGGCCGTAATCCGGCGGGCCGGTATGTCTAAGGACAAATCAGACAATACCTCCCTGCCGTCATAGGATGCGCTGACATTGTGAAGCGTCATGATATGTTCCATTTTTTCTGGCTCCTCCTTGCGTAAATTGTTGCCAAAAGGCTGCTGAATAAAATCAGCGCCATCATGACAAAAGCGGTCCCGTAAGCCGCGTCCATGGAAGTGGCTCCCTGGGCCACCAGCAGGTAAAGATGCATAGGCAGGGCCATAGCCGGGGCGGTGAGCCGGGCCGGGAGGCCGGAATACGCCACTGCCCCTGTGAATATGAGAGGGGCCGTGGCCCCCATGGCGTAGCAGCCTCCCAGTATTACGCCCGACACGATCTCCCCCTTACAGGCCGGCAGCACAATCTTCCGGATGGTATAGAACCTGGAACAGCCCAGGGCATAGGAGGACTGTACCAGCTGTTTTGGCAGCTCCCTGAAGGTCTTCTCTGCCCTGACCTCTATAAAAGGAAGAATCATCACAGCCAGAGCCACACCAGAGGACAGGATACAGCGCCCCCAGGCCAGGTCCCGCACCAGGAAGCTGTAAGCAAACAGTCCCAGGACAATGGACGGGATTCCCGAAATACACTGGATTACCATACGGATTAATCCCGCTGTCCTGCGTCCTTTGCAGTAAAACACCATAAAGAGTGCTGTGGCGACAGCAGGGATTCCTCCCAGTACAATGGCTGTCGCCGTAAAACACAGGCTCCCCACAATAGCAGGCCAGATTCCGCCCTCCTCCCCCAGTACCGCTCCCCTGGGCGGCTGAGACAAAAATTCCCAGCTGATTGTGCCTGCCCCCCGGTAAAAAACATATCCGAACAGGAACAAAATGATGCCTGTCACCAATAACATGCTGGAATACGCCCAGAATTTTGTAAGTGATGCGCGCAGATGCATGGTTTTCCCTCCTTTATGCCTGTTCCGTCCTATGGCCCCGGCTTATGGTTCCGGCCTATGGTTCCGGCTTATGGTTCCGGCTTATGGTTCCGGCCTATTGCTCCAGTTTACTTCGCAGCAGGGTGATGCCGGAATTGATAAGGAACAATAAGAGCATCAGTACCAGCCCCGCCGCGTACAGGGCGTGGTAGTGGGTGCTTCCCACCACCGCTGTTCCCATCTCCAGCGCAATCACAGCGGCAATGCTCTCACTCTTGCCCAGCAGGGAGGGAAACAGGTTTGCATTTCCAATGACCATCATCACTGCCATGGTTTCCCCCATGGCCCGGCCGATGGCCAGAATCATGGACAGCAGTATGTTCTTCCACGACCCAGGAAGGACAATGGTGGCCACCATATGCCACTTGGAGATACCCAGGGCATCTGCTGCGGGCTGATACCGTTCTCTCACCTTCAGCATGGTCTCACTGCAGGAGGATATCAGAAATGGAAGCAGCATAACGGCCAGCAGGATTCCGGCCGCCAGCACGCAGGAGCCTGTGTGGACTCCGGCCCTGATGAAAAGCCTGACCATAAGGGTCAGCCCCATGAAGCCATATATCACGGATGGGATTCCTGCTAAAAGGTCCACAAAGGGATATAGGATTCCCCGCATCCGCTGGGTGGCAACGCAGGAAAGATAAATGGCGGCCCCCACCCCCACTGTCACAGCCAGGACCATTGCCACCAGAGATACGTAGAGCGTAGCCGCTATGAAATTAAAAATGCCAAAGGACGGCTCCCCTGTGTAAGCAATAGGCATCCATCTCCGGCCCAACAGGAAATCAGGCACTGCCACTTCATCGAACGTGGGCAGTGCCTCCTTGACAATAAAGTATATGACAAAGGCCAGGACCATCACGGTCAGGGCGGTCAGGGCCTTTATCAGAACTGAAAATAATGCATTCAGCTGTTTATTCATTGGTTTGACTCCATTTCAGGGGATTCTTTCAAGGGAATATTTCCCTGACAATCTCCCCGGCGTTTTCCCGGCGCAGATTAAGCCTCAGGTGTAAAGGCAGGTATGTATCCGTTGGCCTCCACCACGTCATATCCTGTCTGTGAGAAAATGTAGTCAATAAATGCCTGCTCAGACGGGGTAATCTCTGCACCGGTAACAAACATAACCGGTCTCTGGATGGTATACGCACCGCTTATGATGTTTTCAGCCGTGGCTTCCACTCCGTCCACCTTCATGGCAGTCAGTACCTGTCCGTCTGCGTTGGCCTTATTATAAGCGCCGAATCCCGCATAACCGATTCCCCATTTGTCTCCGGCAATGTTGGTGGCCAGCTCTGTCATGGACGCTGACTGAGTTGCGGACGCAGTCACCTCGCTGTCACCCATAACACTCTTCTGGAACACTTCATAAGCGCCGCCGGATAAATCACGGATATAGACATTGATGGCCTCAGCCGGCAGCGTGGAGTCCACCTGGTCCCAGGTAGCAATCTCACCTGCAAAAATCTGGCGGATGGTCTCAACAGGCATGTCGTCCATGATGCCGCAGATTGGATTCTCAGCATTGACCGACACGGTAAGGGCATCCTTTGCCACCACGAAATCCTGGTAATGCTCTCCCAGGGCTTCAATCTCAGAGTCCTTGATATCCCTGGCCAGCATACCGAAATCAGCGGTGCCGTCAATGGCAGCGCTTACGCCCACGCCGGAACCGCCCGGTGCCACGTAAACAGAGATATTGGAGTCCGGAAAGGACGAATCCACCGCATCCCAGGTCACATACTTCTCAGTAAAGGATGATGCCAGGGATGACAGAATCGGATACAGGGATGTGGAACCGCAGAACAGGATGGATGACTGGAACTGCGCGGAAGCTGCCCCGTCTGTTTTTGCCCCGGGCTCTGTCTCCTCTGCCTCTTTTCCGGCAGTCTCCTTCTCAGATGCCGCTTCACTGGCCGCAGCTGTTGATGTCTCAGTTGATGCCGCATTAGAGCCGCAGGCAGTCAGAAGGCTGGCTGCCATTGCCATGGATGTAACTACTGCTATAAACTTTTTCATATTTTCCTCCCATTGTCATAAATTCCATATTTGTACATTTTTTGCAAGTCAAGAATAGCACATATGACAAAAGGGCTCAAATTCAATTTTTCTATGCATTTCCAGTCTGTTATTGCTATTTTCTATGACACGGCGCTGCCAAGGGACGGCCCCAAAAAGACACCGGCTGCCCCACAGAACTGCCGCAGCGAAAAGCCGCCATTCCTACAGCAGAGCCCTCACCACCGCCTCTGTGGACCGTTCCTCCACCTGCATGGTAAGATTGGCTTCATTGATATGCTCCAGATAATGGGCATCCGAATTGCTGATAATCCTGCACTGCTCCAGATACGGATTATCACGCTTCAGCTGATGCAGTTTCTTCAGGTCCCTGACCTCCGCTGTCTTAAAACAGCTGTCCGGAGGGATAAAGCCCAGATTTGCAATCAGGCTGTTGGCTGCCTTATCCACATGGGCCGGAAACATGACGCCGTCATAGGAGCGGACCAGATTCCACAGACTGTCAAAGGATATTTCCGTTGCGTTAATCAGCAAATTGGGCTCTGAAGCGCACACCTGGTCCCGGTCATCGTAAATCTGCTGTTTTCCGAATATCTCTTCCCTGTTAGGAAATTTGATCAGTTTACCATAAACATAGGCATCAAAATCAAGTGCCTTCTCCAACGTAGGGAAAAGGCACACTGCATGGACTTCCTCGGACGTATTGATTTCCATGCCGGGCACTGCCAGCACGCCGTACTCTGCGGCCGCGGCCATGAAGGCCGGACAGTTGCGGCATGTGTTATGATCTGTAAGGGCTACCACGTCCAATCCTTTTAGAGCCGCCATGCCCGCAATGTTGGCAGGCGTCATATCATCATCCCCGCAGGGCGACAGGCAGGAATGGATATGCAGGTCATAAGCCAGGTTCATCATGACAGCATACCGTGAATCTTAAGGGCCGCTTCAAAGACAGGCATATCTGTGGACAGCACCGTTATCTCCTGGTCAAGGGCCTTCTTCCTGGCGGCGTCATCCAGAACCGCGCCTTCCGCCAGAATAACACAGGCCGTATCTGTCAGGGCTGCCACCGCCAGTGTATTCATGTTGGCCATGACGGTCACCCAGGCGCAGCCCGCCGGGGCGCGGCCCATGGCAATGCTCAGCAGGTCGCAGCAAAACGGAACCGTAATCTGCCGGTCCAGGCTGTCACCCAGGTTCACCACGCCGAATATCTGTTTGTCAATCAATTCCTGAACTGTCATAACATCCTCCTCTGCTCTCAAAGCGTCGTCATTTCCGGAACTCCGGCCTGCGGCGCTTTCACTCTTCATCCTCGTCCTTCTTATCCAGCACGGACATCTCATCCGAGATTCTCTGTATGTATCCCTTCAGGATACGCAGTGTCTCCTGGCCTCCCCGGTCTCCGTTATGCAGGTCGTCTGCCAGCACAGCCACTTCCTCGGACAGCTTGTGGAGATTTTCCCGCAGGTAGTAAACACAGTCCGTCTCATTGGCATCCCCCCTGACAATATCCTCTGCCAGGGCCTTACAGGTAGGCGCTCCGCAGGAACCGCAGTCCAGCCCCGGAAACTTTTTCATGAGGCGCTCCACCTGGTTCAGCCTGGAAAAGCTCTCCATCATGTTATTGCCCAGGCGGAATACGGGCTCATACTGGACGCCGGTCGTCCATTTAATTACGTTCTCCTCGCTCTCATGCATGTGGCTCCTGGCCACAGGCATGTACTTGCGCAGGCGTTTCAGTTTAACCTCCGCCACATAGGGATTCTCCACAGTCAGGACACCGCCCACACATCCGCCGTTGCAGGCGTTCAGCTCCACAAACCTGAGATTGGTAAACTTCTGGTCCTCCATGTCCTCCAGCACACGAATCACATTCTCAATGCCGTCCGCTGCCAGGTAGTTTTCCGTAAAAAGTCCGCTGGCCTCTCCTCCGCTGTGTCCCCAGCTGATACCGATCTTGCCCGAGGTGCCAATAACAGGGTAATCCTCCGCCACCACGGCCTTCATGCAGGCCAGCAGCTTGGGATACACGTCCTTGATAGCCAGCACCTGGTCAATCTCGCTCTTTTCCGTTCCCAGAGGTGACTTTACATAGGTCACCTTGGAGGGACAGGGGGAAATGAACATAATGCCAATCTCTTCCCTCGGAAGCCCCGTGTCCTCCATGGCCTTCCTGACAGCCAGAACAGCCGCCACCTCCACCGGAGGATTGATGGGAAGGAGATGGGGAATCAGGTTGGGGAAGCGGACCCGAATCAGACGCACCACAGACGGGCATGCCGTGCTGATAAGAGGCAGCTGCTCCTCATGCTCCGATATGTACTGCCTTGTAGCCTCGCTGACCAGCTCCGCAGCGGCGCTGACCTCAAACACATCGTCAAAGCCCATAAGCAGCAGTGCATTGAGCACAATATTCACATCGTCCAGATTGTTGAACTGGCTGTACAGGGATGGGGCCGGAAGCGCCACCGTGTATTTATACTTCTTCATCACATCCAGCTTATCATAGGTCGCAAGCTTTGCATGGTGGGGGCAAACCCGTATGCACTCACCGCAGTCAATGCAGAATTTGTTATTGATACTGGCCTTGCCGCCCCGCACCCGGATGGCCTCCGTAGGACACCGCTTGATACAGTTGATGCAGCCCTTGCACAGGGATTCATCCAGCCTTACGGAATGATAAAATTTATCCATCTTACCACCTCATTCTTTCATTCTCGCATTCTACAGATTCACCACCATGGTGATGGTGGTCCCTTCACCTATTCTGGTGTCAATATCCATGGAATCAGAGTACTTCTTCATATTCGGCAGACCCATGCCGGCCCCAAAGCCCAGGGAACGGATTTCATCCGGCGCAGTAGAATAGCCTGCCTGCATGGCAAGCTTCACATCCGGTATACCCGGCCCCACGTCGGCCAGTATCATTTTAATTTTCTCCGTGGTTATCTCCACGGTAATGACACCCCCTTTGGCATGGATTACCATGTTAATTTCCCCTTCGTACATAGCTATGGCCACCTTTCGGATGGCGTCAGGGCTCACGCCCATCTGTTTCAGTTTTCGCTTCACATCGCTGCTGGCTTCACCTGCCCTTGTGAAGTCATCTGCCGATATGTCATATGTTAATACAATTGCTTCCTCCATAATTGGTTCCCTTCATTATTAAATATATTTTCTCCCGGTATCAGCCGGAACACGCTGAGCCATTCCGGGACACACTGAATCAAACACCAGGAGCATCAGATAGCCCCGCCGTGCAGCCCAGCCTGGTACAGCATACCGCAGGCGGAGAACATACGGTGGCCCGTTTCCATGACCACAAGGCCCCGGTCCCTGGCCATTTCCAACATGGATTCATCCGGTTTCTTTCCCCTAACAAAAATGATACAGACAATGTCTAACATCTCCGCGGTCCGGATAACCTGCGGATTGCACAGACCTGTCAGAAGTACGGAGTGGTCTTTGGAAAATGCCAGTACATCGCTCATCATATCTGAACCGCAGGCCGACTTTACCTCCCGATCCAGGAATTCTTCTCCTGCCAGCACTCTGGCCCCTAATACATCTCTTACATCCTTAACCGTCATACCCTTGTCTCTCCTCACTATCATTACTTGTCAATTGTACACATTTCCGTACATTATAGCATACCATCCATTTTGTGTGTTTTCAATATAATTCCGTTTTTTTACATGTTTTTTATCGTTAGAATTTTCACATTAATAGTAGATTTTTTTTCCTATACGTGATAAAATATTGATACATTGCACAATGTACAACTAGTGAGGAGGTAATAAAAAGATGGCTTGCAAAAAACAAACTGTTCCCTTTAAGGGGACGCCTGAGCAGGAAGCAGCGCTGAAATCAGCGATTGCCGAGCTGGGTGACCAGCCGGGCGCGCTGATGCCGGTTATGCAGAAGGCCCAGGAAATTTATGGTTATCTTCCTATCGAAGTGCAGACCATGATATCTGATGAGATGGGTATTCCGCTGGAAAAAGTCTACGGAGTATCCACATTTTATGCCCAGTTCGCGTTACAGCCTAAGGGTAAGTACAAGATATCTGTCTGTCTCGGTACCGCATGTTACGTAAAAGGTTCCGGCGAAATTTTCAGGAAACTGGAAGAATTGCTGGGCATCACCAATGGTGAGTGCACAGCAGATGGCAAATTCTCCCTGGACTCCTGCCGATGCGTTGGCGCCTGCGGACTTGCGCCCGTCATGATGATTAACGGCGAGGTATACGGAAGGCTTACTGTCGATGACATACCAGGCATTTTAGCCAAGTACAACTAAGCCTATGATGACAGAGATTTCCCTGAATGTACTAGATGTATCGGAGAATTCCACACGGGCAGGCGCCTCGCTTGTGACCATCCTGGTGACCGCTGATACAAGCGCTGACAAGCTGACCATTGTCATAGCTGACAACGGATGCGGGATGACCCCTGAACAGGCAGCCCATGTAACGGATCCTTTCTTTACCACCAGGACCACCCGGAAGGTCGGGCTTGGGATTCCATTTTTCAAATATGCCGCGGAAAGCACCGGCGGGCACTTCCATATTGAATCGGAACCGGGTAAGGGAACCACCGTGACAGCAGTCTTTGGACTGTCCCATATCGACAGGATGCCTTTGGGTGACATGAACGCCACCATACACAACTTGATCGTGTATCATCCCGATACGGATTTTCTTTATACCTATACATACAACGATGCATCATTCACCCTGGACACCAGGCAGATGAGGGAGATTCTGGGAGGAATCCCGCTCAACACCCCCGAAGTGTCCGCTTACATAATGGAATATCTGAAAGAAAATCAACAGGAAACTGACGGAGGTGCCCTGATTTAAAGGGGTATCGTCAAACATGACATGTATCGCACGTAAGCGCCTGAAAGACAGGCGCCAGGTGCTCATAACGAGCCACTCCACTAGGTTCGTGAAACACCTCACCAAGTGGAGATGACATGTATCGCACGTAAGCGGCCAAAAGACGGCCGCCAAGTGCTCATAACGAGGAGGATAATCGCACATGAAAACTCTTGCTGAATTACAGGCAATCAGAGAAAAGATGCAGAGCCAGGTCAATATGCGTGCCGAAGACCACGATCATATCCGTGTGGTTGTAGGTATGGCTACCTGCGGTATCGCTGCCGGCGCCAGGCCGGTTCTGAATACGCTTGCTGACGAAGTCCAGAAAAGAGGACTTACCAATAAAATTTCCGTTACCCAGACAGGCTGTATCGGCTTATGCCAATATGAACCCATAGTGGAAGTCATGGAGCCTGGCAAGGATAAGATTACTTATGTAAAAATGAATGCCGACAAAGCCCTGGAAGTGGTGGAACGCCACTTGGTTGGCGGCCATCCCGTGGAGAAGTACACCATGGGCGCTGCAGGTCTTAAATAAAGGAGGAAAGTACGATGTATCGTTCACACGTATTAGTCTGCGGTGGTACCGGATGTACTTCTTCCGGCAGCCCGAAGATTATGGAAGCTTTAAAATATGAAATTAAGCGTCAGGGACTGGAAGAGGAAGTGGCTGTTGTAGAGACAGGCTGCCACGGACTCTGTGCCTTAGGCCCTATCATGATTGTATATCCCGATGCCACCTTCTACTCCATGGTGCAGGTAAACGACATTCCCGAGATTGTTTCCGAGCACCTGTTAAAGGGCCGTGTGGTAACACGTCTTCTGTACCAGGAGACCGTAAGCCCAACCGGCGGCATCAAGGCGCTGATTGACACTGACTTTTATAAAAAACAGCACCGTATCGCCCTGCGCAACTGCGGTGTCATCAATCCTGAAAACATTGAGGAATACATAGGTACAGGCGGATACCAGGCACTGGGCAAGGTGCTCACGGAGATGACTCCGGACGATGTAATCCAGACCCTTCTGGATGCCGGACTCAGGGGCCGCGGCGGCGCGGGTTTCCCAACCGGTCTTAAGTGGAAGCTCTGTAAGCAGAACGACGCAGACCAGAAATATGTGTGCTGCAACGCCGACGAGGGCGACCCCGGCGCATTCATGGACCGTTCCGTGCTGGAAGGCGACCCCCATGCCCTTCTGGAGGCAATGGCTATTGCGGGTTACGCAATCGGATCCAACCAGGGCTATATTTATGTCCGCGCCGAGTACCCCATCGCTGTGGAGCGTCTGAAAATAGCAATTCAGCAGGCCCGTGAAATGGAACTCTTAGGCAAAAACATTTTCGGAACCGGCTTTGACTTTGACATTGACCTGCGCCTGGGTGCAGGAGCTTTCGTCTGCGGCGAGGAAACCGCCCTCATCCACTCGATGGAAGGAAAACGGGGAGAACCGACCTTGAAACCTCCTTTCCCCGCCGAATCCGGTTATCTGGGCAAACCGACCAATGTGAACAATGTGGAAACCCTCGCCAATATTCCCATTATCCTGACCAAAGGCGCCGAATGGTTCGCCTCCATCGGAACGGAACGCTCCAAAGGCACCAAAGTCTTCGCTCTTGCCGGAAAGATCAACAATGTCGGACTGATCGAAGTACCGATGGGAACTACCCTGCGGGAAGTAATCTACGAAATCGGCGGAGGCATCAAGGGAGGAAAGAAATTCAAAGCCGTACAGACAGGCGGTCCGTCAGGGGGCTGTCTGACGGAGAAACATCTGGATACTCCCATCGACTTCGACAACCTGCTGGCAGCCGGTTCCATGATGGGATCGGGAGGCATGATCGTGATGGATGAAGATGACTGTATGGTATCCGTCGCCCGTTTCTATCTCGACTTTACCGTCGAAGAATCCTGCGGTAAATGTACCCCATGCCGTATCGGCAACAAACGCCTGCTGGAACTGCTGAACAAGATAACGGAAGGACGGGGCACGGAAAAAGACCTGGACACGCTTGCCACCCTCGGACGGGGGATAAAAGACACGGCACTCTGCGGACTGGGACAAACGTCTCCGAATCCGGTACTGTCTACCCTCGACAACTTCCGTGACGAATATCTGGAACATGTCAGAGACAAGACCTGCCGCGCCAAACAATGCAAGTCCCTGCTGACCTATACCATTAATCCGGAACTTTGTATCGGTTGCCACCTGTGTGCCAAGAATTGTCCGGCGGATGCCATCAGCGGCTTGGTACGCAAACCTCATGTCATCAACCCCGAGAAATGTATCAAGTGCGGCATGTGCATGGCACGCTGTAAATTCAAAGCTATTCTTGTCTGCTAAAATCTACTGCTATGGAAGAAAAACAAATTACTCTCCAGATAGACGGTCACTTTATCACCGTACCCGAAGGAA
>ERZ1106983.2674-NODE-2674-length-11256-cov-4.648960_pt1 | contig 11256 bp, 8 predicted proteins | sample MGYA00403693_ERZ1106983 | MGnify/ENA primary metagenome ERZ1106983 (study PRJEB35170, sample SAMEA104062420) | human gut metagenome | biome: human gut; feature: human-associated habitat; material: faeces | place: Denmark | collected 2012-07-13 ...
GCATTTCTACGAAATGTATTATTGAGAAATGCGGAAGAGTGAACAAGTGGAGCCTAGATCGGGTACTGAAAGCAGTACGGATTCAGATGGGAATGGAAGAGAAGACTACATAACTGTTACGAATATTTATTTTCGATAATGGTAACTATAGGAAAAGGAGGCGATGTCCATGACAACAGTTGAAAGATTAGAAGAGTTGAAAACAGTTGATATCAAAGAGATTGAACGAGATAGTTTGCCCAAGTACAAGGATTTGATTTCAGAGCTGGATAGCAGGAAAAGCAATAAGATGGAAGTGCTGCTTAATCACTCTGATAACCCATATGTATATGAAGATATGGGCTATGTCGTAAAAAGTGTTTTTAATGCAGCAGCTTCCCTTTCCTATATAGACTGTACAAAACAGCTTGTAGCAAAGAAAGCTGGATTGGCATAAGGGAATAACTGGAACAACAAAATTTCATATTCACACAGAAGACGAAGTGTGCTATAATGCTAACAGGACTAAATTTGAATAGAGCACTTCTATTTAAGGGTTCTGTTTTGGCAGAATCTTTGGATAGGAGTGTTTTTTATGCAAAAAAATATCTGGATAGCAGCCAAGTACCTTCGTCTTAGTATTGAGGACGGAGATAAGGCTGAAAGTGAATCTATTGTAAATCAGTCAATTTTGATTGATAACTATATGAAATCGACATCTGATATTACTATTGTTGAGACATTTAAAGATGATGGTTTTTCAGGTACTGATTTTAAGCGTCCTGGTTTTCAGGCAATGCTCAAGGCAATCGAAAATAAGGAAATCAACTGTATCATTGTAAAAGACTTGTCTCGATTCGGTAGAGAGCATATAGATGTTGATCGGTATATTCAAAAAGTATTTCCACAACTGGGAGTACGATTTATAGCAATCAATGATAATTATGATTCTGAAACAGCAAACATTACCGATACGCATCTTGTATTACCGGTGAAATCCTTTGTTAATGACACGTATTGCAGACAGAATTCTCAAAAAGTAAGAAGCCACTTGAGTGCAAAAAGAAATATTGGAGAATATGTGGGAAATTACGTGTCATATGGATATAAAAAGTGTGATGCTGATAAAAGTCAGATAGAAACTGATCCGGTTGCTGCAAAGCATGTAAGAGATATTTTTAACTGGAAGATGGAGGGCATGAGCAATCAGCTGATTGCAGATAAACTGAATGAACTGGGAGTTCTTGCACCGGCTGATTACAAACGTGCGACCGGAGTAAACTTCAAATCGTCATTTCAGACACATCTGACATCCAGGTGGTCAGCAGTAGCAATTATCCGTATCTTAAAGAATCCAATCTACTATGGAGTGCTTCAACAGGGAAAATCCCAAAGAATTAACTATAAAGTTAAGGTGCAGAGGGCATTACCAAAGGAAGAATGGGTGATTTTTGAAAATCATCATGAAGGTATCGTTACAAAAGAAGAATATGAAACAGTTCAGATGTTGCTTGCGAAGGATACCAGGATAGCACCCGGAGAAAACAGACTTTATTTGTTTGGTGGGTTATTATCCTGTGGAGACTGTGGAAGTAATCTGATCCGGCGAACTAACAGTTATAAAGGAGAAAAGACAGTTTTTTATATCTGTTCTTCTTACAATAAAAAGAAGGATCAATGTTCCAGACATAGTATCAGAGAAGATGTGCTGATTCAGCTGGTAATGGATTCTTTGAAAATATACAGTAAGATGACGGATGCCATACGGAGTGCAATGGAGTATTTGAAAGAGAATTCTTTGGATACACAGACATTGATACAGCATGATGACCAGATACTTGAGTTACGAAACAAAGTCAATAAATATTATAAGTTGTTACATTCATTATCGGGAAATCTTGCGTCAGGAGTTATTTCTAGGGATGATTACGCTTTGCTTAGAGAACGGTATCAGACAGAAATTAAAAGTCTGGAAAGCAATATTGAAAAGCAGGAAGAGTATATGGAAGATCTCCTTGAAAATAAACTGCTGTGCGAAGAATGGGTAAACACATTTCTTGAGAAACCGTCGCTGGGAGATCTTGACAGAGATATGCTTCTTCAGTATGTGGAAAAAATAAATGTCTTTGAAGGAAAAAAAATAGAGATTGTTTACCGATTCCAAGATGAGTTGGTAACAGCTGCAAGACTGGCAGAACAGATTGGAAAAACAAAACAGGAGGTGGCTGTATAATGGCAAGAACAAGAAATCGCCAGATGAAACAAGCTGAAGCATTTGTGCAGGCATCACCGAAGAAGATCTGGAAAGCCGGTATTTATACCAGAATATCTGTAGATATCAATGGTGAGAAGAGAGAATCGCTGGAGACACAGAAACTGATCGCTCTTTCTTACGCAGAATCTCATCCGGATATTGAAGTTGTAAAGTTTTATAAGGATGACGGTATATCAGGTACGAAATTTGATCGAGATGACTTTGTGAGAATGCTTGGTGACATCAAAACAAAAGAAATAAATACGGTCATAGTAAAGGATTTATCACGATTTGGTCGAGATTTGGAAGAAGTATCAAAATATCTGGAAAAAATATTTCCATTTATGCAAGTGCGCTTTATATCAGTCAATGATAACTATGACAGTATCAGTCCAGAATGTGACAATCAGATGCTGGGAATCATGATATCGAATCTGGCAAATGATATGTATGCAAAAGATGCATCTGTAAAAATGACAAGTGCCATGAAAATTAAGATGGAGTCAGGTGAATATTGTGGTGGAGATGCTCCTTATGGGTATAAGAGAGCTAGAGATGAAAAAGGAAAATCTACTACTGTTCCTGATCCTTTAACTGCACCGTATGTAGTAGAAATATTTGAAAAACTTGCTGCAGGGCAGTCATATTTGAAAATTTCGAGAGAGTTTAATACCATGCTGCTGGCTTCGCCAAGGGTATACGCAAGAACTGGGAAGTTATTCTTGGATAGAATTGACGAAACGGATATGCATTGGCAATCATCTGTAATTAAACAGATTGCGGAAAATAGGCACTATTTGGGAAATACTTATTCACATAAAACAAGAACTTCACTTCTTACAAAAGAAAAAAATGTAATGTTGGATAAAGAAGAATGGATTGAACATGTGAATACCCATAAGGCTATAGTGAGTGCTGAATTATTTGAAAAAGTACAAAATGTAATCAAATTAAAGCAGGAGAAAGCATTGCCCAAAAAAGATTTATCGAATATGCAGACTCATGGAAAACAGGATAATAAGTATGTTGGATTGATATACTGTGGTGACTGTGGCGCTAATATGGTTCGGAGATACTATTACAGCGAAAAGAATGGTGTTTTGTATTACAATTACTATTTCATTTGTGGTAATTATGCAAAAATTTCCAAGGAAAAATATAACTGTAATCGCTGGAAAGAAGAAGTAATTGATGAACTGGTGTATCGGGCACTCATCATGCAGCTAAAAACAGTATGTGAATTAAAAACGCAACTGAAACGCTTTAATGGTGAATATTTTGAAACATTCCAAAAATATTTGAACAGGGAACAGAGTAAAATTGTTCAGCTCAATAAAAGGAACGAAGCAAGACGATTTGAATTATATGAGCAATATGTTTCGGGCGAGATTGATACGGATGCATATAATCGTATGACAGAAAGAATAACCGTGGTCGAAAAAGACCTGGTTACAAGACAGAAAGAAATTGAGAAGAGTAGAAAAATTACAGAAAAATTGTGTAAAAAGAACTTCTCGTGGCTTGCTGAATTCAGTAAAGGAAAGAATTTGGAATTCCTTACAAAAGATGTTGTCCGTTCTTATATAAAGAAAATCTCTTTATATGAAGACAAACGTATAGAGATCGAATTTAAATTTCAAGATGAAATACAGGCGTTATCAGAAATTTTAGAGGAGGGGGTGATCAGATGTCAGATGGTAAATGCATAGTAAAGTATTTAAGATTGTCGCTGGAAGATGAGGATATGCTGGATGAATCCAATAGTATTACCAATCAGAGAATTGTGATTGGGCAATACATAGCCAGTAAAAATGAGTTCAAAAATACGGAAGTGTTAGAATTCAAAGATGATGGCTATAGTGGAACGAATTTCGATCGCCCAGGATTCCAAAGTATGATGGAATTAGTAAGAGATGGAAAAGTCAGCACAATTATAGTGAAAGACCTTTCTCGATTCGGCAGGAATCATATAGAGGTTGACACATATCTGGAACAAATTTTTCCATTTATGAATGTGAGATTCATAGCGATCAATGATAATGTTGATAGTATGAAATATGAATCTGGTATGCCGGGAATAGATGTTGGTTTCAGAAATATTATTAACGAACATCATAGCATTGATACTTCCGTTAAAGTAAAAAGAACTTTGATACAGCGTCAGAAAGCTGGAAAATATATGGGAGCGAGAGCACCGTATGGATATTTGAAGCCTGATGAAGATGTGACCAGCCTCGTGATTAATCCGGAGACAGCGCCTGTTGTGAAGATGATATTTCAGAAATATCTTAATGGAATGAATATTACTCAGCTGGCACGTTACCTGAATGAGCAGAAAATTATGAGTCCAGGTCAATATAAAAGAGAAGTTCTGAAAACTGGTGTGAAGAAAACAACAGAAAAATATATCTGGTATCCAGTAACTGTAAGACTGATACTGATGACAGAAACGTATACGGGAACTACGATTGGCGGCAAGTGGAAAGTTGCTTCGGTAGGAAGTAATAAGCATTTGAAAACAAAAGAAGAAGACTGGATTGTGGTTGAGGGTACGCATGAAGCGATTGTTTCTAAAGAGGTGTTTGATGCTGTACAGGAAAAGTTGGAATTAAATTCCAGAAAGAGGAGCAAAACCCACAATAATAATTATCCGCTGAAAGGATTGGTAAAATGTGGGGGATGCGGTCAGAATCTACAGCATGTAACCAGATGCAATCCGCACTTTAAGTGCCCAAGGAAATTTAATGCGGCAAATCAAGATTGTGTAACAGACAATTTATATGATGACGAGTTCAATGAGATGATTTTCAGGGCAATAAAGCTGTTTGCAAAGATCAGTGATGATGCTGAACCGGTACTCGAATTACAGAAAGCAGAATTAAAATCAAAAGTGAATGGAGCTGCAAAAAAGATTCGGGATGCCAAAGACAGTATTAGCAGATACAAGCACCAGAAGACTGAACTATATATGCGATATGCAATGGAAGAAATCTCAGAAGAAGAGTTCACCAGAAAAAATGACAAGCTGGATAAACAAATTGAGAAAGAAACCTTAGCGATAGCGCAAATGGAGACAGAACAGAGTGAAGCGGCTGAACGTTTATTTGAACTTCCGCCCGATGGCAGACAGTGCCTGACAGACCTGATCGAAGGAAATAAGCAATTAACCAGAGAGATAGCAGTAACTTTTATTCGTGGTATCAAGGTATATAATGATAAGCGAATAGAAATTGAATGGAATTTTGCTGATGAGCTGGTGAAGTATGTAGAGCAGGTGCAGAAAATCTGCAGTTGAAGTGATGATGGACAAATTACAAAAATTTTGTGTCATTAGCTTGACACAAGGGGGACGTCACGCTGACAATACGGTGGATTTACAGGAATTCATGATCATGCCGACGGGAGCGGAAAATATGGAGCAGGCGATCCGAATGTGTGCGGAAGTATACCAGTTTCTCAGAATTATCCTGAAACAAAAAGGTCTGTCAACAGCAGTCGGGGATGAGGGAGGTTTTGCACCGGATCTTTCCGATTCAGAAAGCGTCCTGGAAGTGATTCTGGAAGCAGTAAAAAAGGCAGGGTATGAACCCGGAAAGGATATCAGCATTGCAATTGATGCTGCGGCAAGTGAACTGTACGATGAAGAAAGAGGCGTTTATGTTTTCCCCGGAGATTGGGGGTATCCTTACTGGGGAGGCTATTATCCCTATTGGGGGTATTATCCCGGAGAAGGAAAAATGAAAGGGGAGGAAGTTCTCAGGGATTCCGGCGAGATGATAGAATATTATGAAAAACTTGCAGAGAAGTTCCCGATTGTTTCCATTGAAGATGGACTTGAGGAAGATGACTGGGAAGGCTGGAAACAGATGACAAAAAGACTGGGAGATAAAATACAGCTTGTAGGTGATGATCTGTTTGTCACGAATATCAAACGTCTTGCATGTGGTATCAAACTGGGAGCGGCAAATGCCATTCTGATAAAATTAAACCAGATAGGAACACTTTCAGAAGCATTGGACGCAGTGGAAATGGCACAGAAAGCGGGATACAGGGCAGTAATTTCTCACAGATCAGGAGAATCGGAAGATTCATTTATCGCAGATCTGGCAGTTGCCACAGGTGCCGGCCAGATTAAGACAGGTGCACCCTGCCGTTCGGACCGAAATGCCAAATATAACCAGCTTCTTCGTATCCATGAGGCCTTGGGAGAACTGGCAGTGTATGAAAATCCTTTTAAAGAAAATGAAAAAAATTGTTAAGAAACCTGACAAAAACTCTGAATTGTGGTTGAAATCCCCATCCGGCTATGTTACAATGAAACTCAGTTGATTAGGAGGTGTAACGAAGTGCAGATTATTAAGATCATTCTGAGTGTCATTTTCATAATAGATTGCATCGCTCTTACAGTAGTAGTTCTTATGCAGGAAGGTAAGCAGCAGGGACTTGGTGCTATCGCCGGAGCAGCAGAAACATACTGGGGTAAGAACAAAGGTCGTTCCATGGAGGGCGGACTTGTTAAGGCAACCACTATTATGGGAATTTTATTTTTTGTAATTTCTGTAGCATTAAATATGCTTGGTTAATCAGAAAAGAAATTTGAAACACTCTTGTTATGTGCAAGAGTGTTTTTTGTGTCATAAAGAGCTGAATCAGATAAAAGTCCTCTGCGGAGGCTGTGAGGAGTAATATGAGTAAAAAAGATATGGACAGAAGAAAAAAGTTTATCCTGGAACTGATGGGAGATCCTATTTATCAGCCAATGAGACTCCGCGAGATTTCTTCTCTTCTGAGACTTTCAAAAGAAGAGAAAAGAGAGCTGTATGATGTTCTGGACGAACTTTGCGAGGAAGGAAAGGTATCTGTAGACCGCAAGGGCAGATATGAAAAGGTCAAAGGAAAATGGAAAAAGAAAAAAGATGACCGTTATTACGATGACCGAAGAGAAGAATACGGATCAGAGTATGGTAGAAAGAAGAAAGATAAAAATAAAAAAGAGCAGCCGGAGGGAATCCAGGCTGAGGGAACATTCATCGGACATCCCAAAGGTTTCGGCTTCGTAGAAATCGAAGGACAGGATGAGGATATCTTTATTCCTGAAAGTGATACAGGAACAGCCATGCATCAGGATAAAGTAAGGATCATCATCAGAGATGACAAAAAAGAGGGAAAACGCCAGGAAGGTGTAGTTGTGAAGGTTCTGGAACGTGGTATGCCTGAAATTGTAGGAACTTACCAGTTAAATCGGGATTTCGGTTTTGTGATCAGTGATAATCCGAAATTTTCCAAAGATATCTTCATTCCGAGAAAAGAAGCAGCAGGAATTAAAAATGGTGATAAAGTAATCGCGGTGATCACAGATTACGGCTCCGGAAATAAGAATCCTGAAGGAAAAATTAAGGAGAATCTGGGAAATATCCGAACACCGGGTACAGATATCCTGGCAATCGTCAAGAGCTTCGGAATCCCAAGTGAATTTCCTGAGAAAGTAATGAAGCAGGCTCAGCGTGTTCCGGATCATGTGCTGGATGCAGACAGAGATGGAAGACTGGATCTGAGACATCTGCAGACAGTTACTATTGACGGCGAAGATGCCAAAGACCTGGATGATGCGATTTCCCTGACAAAAGAGAGGGACATTTACCATCTGGGAGTCCATATCGCAGATGTAAGCAACTATGTACAGTATAACAGTGCTCTGGACAGGGAAGCACTGAAACGTGGAACCAGTGTTTATCTGGCAGACCGCGTTGTGCCAATGCTGCCGGAACGTCTTTCCAATGGAATCTGTTCTCTGAATCAGGGAGAGGACAGACTGGCGTTGAGCTGCCTGATGGACATTAACGAAAAGGGTAAGGTAGTTTCCCATCAGATCGCGGAAACAGTGATTAACGTAAATGAGAGAATGTGCTATACTGATGTAAAGAACATTCTTGAGGACACAGACGAAGAAGCAAAGAAACGGTATGATGCACTTATCCCGATGTTCTTTATGATGAAAGAACTGTCCGGAATCTTACGAAACAGCCGCCATCACAGAGGTTCCATTGACTTTGATTTTCCGGAGAGCAAGATTATTCTCAATGCAGCAGGAAAAGCAATCGATGTTAAGCCATATGAAGCAAATGTGGCAACCAAAATCATTGAAGATTTCATGCTGATGGCAAATGAGACTGTGGCACAGGAATACTGCACAGAAGAGATTCCGTTTGTATACAGAACCCATGATAACCCGGATCCGGAGAAAGTGGAGAGTCTTCTGACATTACTTCACAATCAGGGTGTGAAGATTCAGAAAGCAAAAGAAGAAATCACGCCAAAAGAAATCCAGCAGATCATCGAAAGTATCGAAGGGCTTCCGAATGAAGCAATGATCAGCCGTCTGGTGTTGCGTTCCATGAAACAGGCGAAATATACAACAGAATGCAGCGGTCACTTTGGACTGGCAGCAAAATATTACTGCCATTTTACATCTCCGATCAGAAGATATCCTGATCTGCAGATCCACAGGATCATTAAGGATAACTTACGAGGCAGACTGATGCGTGAAGGCAGAACCGAACACTATGCTGAAATCCTTGATGAAGTTGCGAGGCAGTCCAGTGTATGCGAACGCCGCGCAGATGAGGCAGAGCGTGAATCAGACAAGCTGAAGAAAGCAGAATACATGTCCTACCATCTGGGAGAAGAGTTCGAGGGAATTATCTCAGGTGTTACCGGATGGGGGCTTTATGTGGAACTTCCGAATACTGTAGAGGGACTGGTTCATGTCAACACGCTGCGTGATGACTACTATGTTTTTGACCAGGAGAGCTATGAACTTCGCGGTGAGATGACAAAGAAAGTGTACAAGCTGGGAGATAAGGTTCGTGTCCGCGTGGCAGAGGCAGATAAGATGCTCAAGACTGTAGACTTTGAGCTGGTTTCTGATATCCGGGACGATGAAGAAGAGAATTAAATAAAAATGTATGGATACACTTCTGGTATTTGATGATGAAGAAGAGAGTTAAATAAAAATGGCTTGGAGGATATTATGGCAAAGAAAAAAGGAATGAAGCTGATTGCCAATAATAAAAAGGCATTTCATGATTATTTTATAGAAGATACTTATGAAGCCGGCATTGCCCTTGCAGGAACAGAGGTAAAATCCCTGCGCATGGGTAAGTGTAGTATTAAGGAATCCTTTATACGTGTGGAAAACGGAGAGGTTTACATCTACGGAATGCATATCAGCCCTTATGAAAAAGGCAATATTTTTAATAAAGATCCCCTGAGGATCCGTAAGCTGCTGCTTCACAGGTATGAGATCAACAAAATCGAAGCAAAGCTAAAAGAGAAAGGTCTGACGCTGGTACCTCTGAAAGTTTATTTCAAAGACAGTCTGGTAAAAGTAGAGATCGGAATGGCTCGAGGTAAGAAACTTTATGACAAGAGACAGGATATCGCAAAGAAAGACCAGAGAAGAGAAGCAGAACGTGACTTTAAGGTTAAGAATCTATATTGATAATATTACCAAATCCTTTGGCTCAAAATTGTGAAATGTTATGAAAAAATTAATGGATATTGCAAAAATATTCGAAAATTCGTATAATCTATCATATAGATAAAAAAATAACAATTCATTTTTCAGGCAGATGAGCTGAAAGGAGTGGTGCCCTATGAAAACAATCACGATCAGCAGACAGTATGGAAGCGGTGGAAGACACATTGCAGCTTTGCTTTCAGAAAAAATGGGAGTTCCCTGTTACGACAGTAAGCTTTTGCTGAAGGAAGCAGAGAGGCATGGAATCAGCCAGGAAATCATCAATGAATTTAAAGGCAAGACCAGTCTTCTCTATGCAATCGGAGTAATGATGTCGGAAGAATCGCAGGATAAAAAACGCCTGACAATTCCGGAGAAGATGTTTCATGCGCAAAAAGAGACAGTGAAGCGCCTGGCACAGGAAGGTCCATGTATTTTTGTGGGAAGATGTGCAGACCAGATCCTGAAAGATGATAATCAGCTGCTTCGTGTGTATATTTATGCATCTGATATGGAAGACCGTATTAAACGGATCAAGAAAAATAAGCATATTTCTCAGAGAGAGGCACTTGACAGAATTGCATATAAAGATCGTCAGAGAAGAGATTATTATAACTTTTATACAGGACATGAATGGGGCAAAATGGAAAACTATGATATCTGCCTGAATACTTCGGTTTTATCAGAGGAAGAATGTGTGGAACTTCTGATGAAGCTTGCAGAATAGAAATATATTAAATATGACCACAAAAGGATAAGAAAGGACTGCCAGAGTAACATGGCAGTCCTTTCTGTTGGAGTATCCGCTGATTACAGTGTGTGCTTCCTTTTGTGCAATAATATGAAGTAGGAAAAATGTGATTTTTTCATAAGAATGCGTCCGCAGGCAGAAACTTTAAAAACCTGAAAGTCTTAAAATTGTATGAAATCGGCAGAGGCTTAGTTGACAAGTTTTCGATACTCTGCAATAATAGGGAATTGAAAAAATGACATTGTTAAAAAGAAAAAAGATATTCCATATAGCAGGAGGGAATATATTATGAAGAAACGTTATTTAATACTGGCAGGTCTGTTAGTAATGACAGTGGCAGCTGCCGGATGTGGTAAGAAAAAGACAACAGAGACAGCACCTGTAGAGGTAACAGCTACCCCGACTCCTGAAGTAACCAAGGCAGTCGATATGGTGGATATGCAGCAGACAGCAGATGAAGACATAAAGAATGTAATGGGGGAGAAAACTTCCACAGCATCTAAGATTGTGTTTGTAAATAATACAGGGGATGACATCCAGTCACTCTATATCCGGACTCATGTGGATGAAGACAGTGAGGATTATGATGCAGACGAGGATGGAGGATGGGGAGATGATCTCATCAATGGAATGTTTACCCTGACAGATAAGGACAAGGCACTGTATTATATGCAGACTGCAAATACACAGACATCAGGTACACAGACATCAGGTACACAGACATCAGGTACACAGACATCAGGTACACAGACA
>ERZ1106983.2689-NODE-2689-length-11189-cov-53.127358_pt1 | contig 11189 bp, 10 predicted proteins | sample MGYA00403693_ERZ1106983 | MGnify/ENA primary metagenome ERZ1106983 (study PRJEB35170, sample SAMEA104062420) | human gut metagenome | biome: human gut; feature: human-associated habitat; material: faeces | place: Denmark | collected 2012-07-13 ...
ATACCTCCCAGCGAGTAGTCCTTACCGACGTAATATTCCATCACCCATCCGTTGGGTGCTGCTTCCAGCAGTTCGCTGCAACGCTTCACATCGGCCGTGGCACGGTTGGCAGACGAATCGTCAAAATAATCTTCTTCCTGAAAGAGGCACGACTGCAAACCCAGGCAGACAAGGGCCAACAGGAAATATATCGTTCTATTTTTCTTCATCATAATAATGTGTAATTAAATAATCATCCAATCGTCAATCAAAAAAACAAGAGGTGACCGGCACTTATTGAATAGTGCTCAAGTCAATTTCGGTAATCTCCTGCTGGCGGCGCAGCACGATTTTACGAAGTTCGTTGAGGTCGATCCCCCATGTGTCGCGCATATAGTTATAGACAATCGTGAATTTCTTGTTGATGATGGCAGCGCCCGATTCTCCGGCTGCCGTCATCATATTGTCCCAGTAGGCCTGCGTATGTGTGACGTACATGGCTATATTTTCCACAAAATCCTCGTTGGACTGGCTCATGGCATAAGCCGTCACGAAACCGTCGGACCAGGCCACATCGTCCGTGCGGGGCATGGCACCCTGGGCGGTCATGTAGTAATACCAGTCGGCTCCCACGTATTTTCCTTCCGAGATGCGGTTGAAAGAAGGGTCGAAATTCCGTTTCTGATGCAGGATATGGGCAAATTCATGATGCATCGTTTCAAAATAATACTCGTTGAGCTTTTCGATATTGATCTTCTTTATGTTGAGGTCGTTCACGTTGTAGAGGGTGATTTTCTTCCCGCCTTCTGCCGTGCCGAGCACCATGTTACCGCTACTTTCGTAGGCGGGCGATCCGATGAGGTGGAATGTCTTGGGTACGTAGACACGGAGAAAATCCATTCCTGCCAGTTCGACGTAAGCGTCCATCCAGACGTGTTTGATGATTTTCGACAGTGCCACCGCTTTGTCATAGTCGGCGGGCACGAGGTTGTATTTATGATCGCTCTCGATATCCTTCATGCGGTACATGAAGTCGATGTTATAAGGATAGGTGTAGTTGTCGAGCAGCCAGTAATCGAAAGCATTTCTCTCCAGCGGTTCGGTAGAGAAGATGCTGTTCGCGGTGTCTATCTCGTCGTTATTGTTGCAAGCCCCCAGGCAGACTGTGGTGAGAGCAAGCAAAGAGTAAATGATCTGTTTCTTCATAATTTTCACTTTTTTCTCTGTTAGTTTCTTCTCGGGTTAGGTTGCATTCCCGCCACGATCACGTTTCGCGGAATCTGGATGGCACGGCGCAGGTCGTTCGGCGGCATTTCGTCGGTGACACGTTGAGTAGCCATGTTGCGACGGTAAATCATAATACCGTACCGTTTGATATCGGGCCAGCGCATCCCCTCGTGCAGGGTAGTGACACGGCGTATGTGCAGAATACAGTGAAGAATATTTTCCTGCATCCCTTCCTCGATAGTGAAATCGGGAGCAAGCTGTTTCTTGGGCGTCTGTTGCGTGAAAGGCGTGTAGAAATTCATTTTATCATAATACGCATTGATCTGGTCGGGTGTCAGGGCCGATTTGTTGCGGGTGTAGGCACGTTGCCAGCTTGTGATGTCGGCAGCCGACTGGGCGTACATTTTCTTCAACGCGTATGCTTCGGCACGGCAAAGCAGGGTTTCGTCCGTTGAGAACAATACCGGCATATAATAAAGGTAGCCGCCATCATAAAGTCCGCTCTTGCGCAGAATGCTGGCTACAAATCCGGTGGTAGAGAAAGGTTTCAGATACAAATAATCCGAGCTGCCCCACAGTCCTGCAGAAAGACAGGTTTCGCTGGTGGCGAGCGTTTGGTTGTGGAAGTAACGCGGGCCTACCAGGTAGTCGCTTCCGAGTGCGCCCCAGTTGGAGACGGTGCTGCTTATCAGCAGGTTGGCCTCATTGGAAGAAGCAATATACGCATCTGCCTGCACATTTCCGTTCACGGAAAGATTGCTCAATGCTTCCCAGTCGCGGAGCAGGTCGTCGGGGTTGCTGCCCAACACACGGGTGGCAAAGTCAATCACCCGGTCGCAGTTGGAGAAATCGGGTTTCATATAATAAAGGTAGAAACGGGCGGCAAAGGCATAGGCGGCCTTGCGGGTGAAATGGTATTTGGGGACGGAATATCCGTCGTCCGAAATCAGTTCCACTCCCTCCAGGAGGTCACGCTCCACTTTCCGGTACACTTCTTCCAGCGTGCCGCGCTCGTAACGGGGCGACACGGTGGTTTCCACGTCTTCCATATAGGGGATTCCCAACGATTCGGAGGCATGAGTGTCATAAGCGTTGCAGAAGATAGTTGCCAGCATGAAGTGGCAGTAGGCACGGCACACCAGTGCTTCACCGCGCTGCGGGTTGAGCGATGCCGGATTTCCTTTCTCCTCTATCGCCTTGAGTGCCATGTTGGCGGCTGAAATTGCACCGTAATAACCTCCCCAAAGGGAATTGGGTGTGTCCTGATATTCCTCTTTGGTATCTTCCCAGTTGTAACATTCCTTTTCGGAAAGCTGGTAGTAACCGTAGGTGGGGCCGCTATCATCGGAGTTGTCGCTGTAGAGTTCGAACAGTTCGTTGGGCGATACGTCGGGATAGGCCGATACAAGCAGTTTGGCTATTTTCTGGTCGGTGTTCAGTTCCGTGCGGTTGTCCGGTGTTTTGTCCAGAAAATCATTGCAGGAAACGGTAGTCAGACCGGAAGCTGCGGTGAGCAGCAGCACAGGGAGTATATGGTTTATTTTCGTCTTCATCTATCGTATATTTTTTCGGGTTCTCTATTGGGGGTTACAATCACAGTCCCAGACGCAGGGTGAGGGTAAACTGACGCGGAACGGGGGATGCCACCCCTCCGGTGTTCACAAATTCGGGGTCCTGCCCGTTCAACTTCTTGTCGGCGTAGATCAGGAAGAGGTTGGTAGCCTGCAACTTGAGCGACAGGTTGGATATTTTGGCAGGAGCGATCCAGCTTCTCGGGAACTCATACATCAGTGATATTTCTTTCATGCGGATAAAATCGCCTTTGGCGATGCGCTCCGTAGAATAGTTGTAGGCGTTGTAGGCAAGATAAAGCGATGTATTCGTCCTATATTGCGGGTCGCTAAGTATCACCGGGATATTCGTTCTCGCTTCGTCGCCGGAAACAGTCCAGCGGTTTTTGAATTCACGCGGCATGGCGGTAAGGTCGGAATATTTGTAGTTGAACACCGGGTTGAGGCGGACTACGTTGCCAAAAGAGTAAGTCATAAAGACATTTAGTTTGAAGCCTTTATAGGTGAATACATTACCGAAACTTCCCGTGACGGTGGGATCGGTAGGACCTTCGTATTTCAGGTAATCCAGTTTTTCGCGTTCCTGGAAGTTGATGCTGGTGCTAGTCACTTTTCCGTCGATGAGGTATTGCGGAATACCGTCTTCATCAAGTCCCGCAAAAGGGATGGAGAAGAGTCCGCGCACGGGGTATCCTTCGCGGGCAAAGCCGTTGCCGGAAACGAGTTCCATCATACTTGTGAGTCCTTTCAGTCGGGTGACTTCGTTCTTGGCATAGGAGAAGATAAAGTCTGTGTTCCATGAAAAATCCTTCGTGCGGATGTTGCGGGTGGAGAGCGTGAATTCCACACCGTGAGATTTCATGGTGGCTACGTTGGCATATTTGTTGATGACGCCGCCTACTCCCTGTGTGGGGACTACACCGATCAGGTCGTAGTTGTTACGCTGGTACCAGTCGGCGGAGAAGTTGATGCGATTTTCGAGCAGGCCGAGGTCGATGCCGATGTTCAGCTCATGCTTTTTCTCGTAAGTGAGTTCGCTGTTCTCGATGTCATCGATATAAAGTCCCGTTTCCTGAATGTCGGTAAAGGGGCGGTAGGGCGAGAAGCTGCGGATGATGGCTTGCGAGTTGGTCACTTCCGCCGGGCCGCGGTCGGCGGTGAGGGAGTATGAGGCTTTCAGTGTCAGGTTGGAAAGGGTGGGTTGCAGCGCTTTGAAGAAAGATTCTTCATGCACGTTCCAGGCACCGGACAGGTTCCATGTGGGTAGCCAGCGGGATGAACGGCTGCGTCCCATGCGGTTGGTTCCTTCATAGCGGAAAGTGCCGTTGAGGGTGTAGCGTCCGTCGTAAGAATACGTGGCGTTGAAGAAGCTGGCTATACTCCGGGTTTCGGAGTGTCCCAGGCTGTAATAGCGCGAACCGGATTCGATACCGTTCTTGAAGAACTGGTAGATGTAGGACGGAATTTCCCCCATCGAATATTGCATTCCCCAGCCTTGGAAAGAGGAATATGTTTTTTGAAGGCTGTTCACTTCCATTCCGGCAAAGAAGTTGGTGATGTGCTTTTCGGCGAAAAGATGATTCCATGAGAGTGTTCCACGGAAATCGAGTCCCAGCATACGGCGGTCCTGACGCTGGTAGATACCGCCTTCGGGCAGCAGGGTGATAGGCAGGGCGTATGGGTTGTCGGGGTCGGTATAGAGCAGTTTGTTTTGCTCGCGGATGGTGGCGTCGTCCATACCGGTGCGGTAGGCGATTGCCTGATTGGCGTCGTCGAGCACGTTGTGTTCCTGCGATGAAGTCTGGTATCTAACGGCTCCGAGGGCACTCAATTCGAGTCCCTGAACCACTTTCCACTTCATCTCGCCCTGAAATTTCACATCGACCATATTGATTTCGATGTAGTTATTGTCGAGTTCGTGGAGAATATTGAATGGGGCGTAGTTGCTGATATAGTCCACAGAGGGGTCGAGTGTGCGGCTTGTGTTGAGCGCGTATGAATAAGGGTTGATGTCGAATCCGCGGGACATCTTTCCTGATGCGATGTCGAGGGTGGAGTTCATCGTTCCCGGCGCGTTCTGCTGGCGGTAGGAGGCGTTGGATATGAGGTTGAGCGACAGATTTTTATATATATTATAGGTTGTGTTCACATTGGCCGTATAGCGTTTCACCTTGCTCTGCTTGTACCAACCCGGATCGAGCATGGCACTCAAGGAGGCGTAGAAAGAGGATTTTTCCGTTCCGGCGGTGATGCTGACGGAATGGTTCTGCGAAACGGCATTGGTGAAAAGCACGTCGAACCAGTCAGTGTTGCGCATTTCCGCTTCGCGGAGGTAAGCGTTACGGGCTTCGGTAGTGTTGAGCAGTCCGCGTTGGCCGTTACTGTTGTTGTATTCGTCGATGAGGCGGTACATACGACCGTACACTCCGGTGTCTCTGGTGCGGAAAAGGTCGGCACTGTTCAACCAGCCTTTCTGTTCCATTTCTTTGTAGATTCCCATCTGTTCCTGCGAATTCATGATATTGAATTCTTTGTAGCTGGGGATAGCACGGGTGGTGAACTCGCCCGTATAACTGATCTTGCTGACTCCGGCACGTCCTTTCTTAGTGGTGACTACGATAACGCCTGCCATCGCACGTGCACCGTAAATGGAGGTTGCCGAACCGTCTTTCAAAATTTGGAAACTCTCGATATCGTCGGAATTCAGTCCGGCTATGGCGGAACTAATCAGTGTCTCGGCATCACCGGAGGAAAGGTCATCGGGACCTACGTCGATGGCGTCTTCCAGAATCACGCCGTCAACAACCCACAACGGTTTGGAACTTCCGTAAATGGAAGTAGCTCCACGCACACGAATCTTGGGGGCAGTTCCAAAAGTGCCCGAAACATTCTGAACGGAAACTCCTGCCGCACGACCTTCCAGTCCGCGACTAATGTCGGGCAAACCGTCCAGCTTCACATTATCGGCATTTAATTGTTTGGTGGCTCCGGTAAAAAGACGTTTATCCATTTTCTGCATACCGGTCACTACCACTTCCTGTAATACTTCGGAATCGGATTTCATCATTACCTTGATGGTCCCGGACTTGATGGGAACATCCTGCGACTTCATGCCGACATAGGTGATTTGCAAAGTTCTTGATGAACTCATGCATTTTCTGCCCCTCCTTCCATAAGTGCTTGAGCACAAAATATTTAATAAATATAAAAAAGAAAATACCGAAAGGGGAATAAGAAAAGCAAAAAAGGAAGTGAAACGCAAAATAAATCGTCCTTTTTTGCTTTTTATCTACTTACTGAAAAGGTAGAAAATATCTTTCATGTAGCAAACTTCAAGTCCGGCAGCAACTCTCGTCTCCCCAATTAGGGTATTAATATAAGAGACTACGGATAGAATTTCTTTCTTTGTCCAATAAACTATCTTTTTTCTACCTGCAATTATTTATTTGCGGATTATTATGTGTTATTAAACATCTTATCTACGAATTTATCCACATTTATTTATCAAAAAGATACTTATTTTCGTTTATTAATCACCAAAAAGAAACAAGAAACCGCCTTTCATGTACTTATCTTGTATTTAAGTCCTTTTGCTACAAGTATTTTGTATCGACAGCACAAATTCATATTTTTTTTCATATTTTTCTTTGTTTTTCTAAAAAAGTGGTTACTTTTGCGAATCGTAAGATAGCAAAACAGACTATTCTACTATATAAAAACTATATGAAAAGAAAACTAACGCTGTTATTAACCTGCCTGCTAGCAGGCATTAGCCTGGCAATCGCTCAAACCTCCAGAAAGGTAATGGGCGTTGTCTTCTCCGAGGAAGACAACCAGCCCGTCATAGGAGCATCCGTTTTAGTTAAAGGTACATCAATAGGAACCACCACCGACCTCGATGGAAAGTTCGTTATCAATAATGTACCAAGTTCATCAAGAACTTGGTAACTCCCCTCCCGCTTTCCTCTATTTTCCATCTTTTTTCTTCACCTTTCCTTCCTTTTCACCAGTCTCCAGGAACAGTGTTTTATCGTCATGAAACTGAATATCTATACGAATATGATGACTATCATCAACTGTATAGCCTACATCCGCAGAATCTCCTAGAAAAAGCTTCAGAATCCAGCACAACACCTCCGGAATATTGACAATAATCGTTGCCTTTCCAATCACACAAGAGAAAAAATTAAAGATAGTTGTCCAATTTGGTATAGGACTCCGACCGTCGAAATTACACCTGTACACACGCCCCACGGACGAACGCGAACAATCCGAATTCTTTTCAACATATTTTTCTGGAATATTATTCAGTTGCCCCAACTTAAAAACACAATCAATTACTTTCTTCTTAACATCATCGTCGCTGTGACGTACACCGGTCATTTCTTTCTGACCATTTTCACTGTTAAAAACCACTTCTCTTTCTACCTTAGTCATTTTTTTACATTTTATTTAATATTTACATATAAAATTCACGACAAAAGTACAATGCTTATTTTAACATATATGTTCAAGCATGACACATTCTATATTTTTCATCCATATTTTCACAAAGAAAGAGGGTTTGGGGTACCCATTTTCTACCTTACCGGTATTATCAAGAAAATAGATGAAATAAAATCTGCCAAAGAGGAAAGAAATCACTCGTTCCAAAAGCTGTGATTTGCGCTAAAAAAGAGAAAGCATTCCTGCACTAAAAGTTTCAACGTTTCATTATGGTTCAAGCTTGGACAGCCTTTGCATTACCTGCTCTCTACCTTTGTCCCCATAATCAAATCATTAAAACGAATCAAAATGACTGAAACTGAAAAAAATCATTCCTTCCAACGGGTACAGCTAATGAAGCAAGCTGCCGTCATCCGGCAAAACAACGGTATGAACCGGCACGATGCACTCGTCACAGCTCACCGGATAGGGGCTCTCATCCGGCAGATGCATCACGGAAATGTCTGTTTCCGCTACACCAAACAGGATGGAACCATCCGACACGCCACCGGCACCCTCACCGGATATGAACATAGTTTCCACCGTCCGTATCTACCCAAACCGGAAAATACGTTCGTTGTCTACTATGATATCGAAGCCAAAGGCTGGCGCACCTTTCACGCTGAAAATTTTCTGGATATCGAAACGGACGGGCAAGACAGCAACAAGTAAAAATGAATCTGCAAAAGAACGGAATGAACGGGCAGGAACGAAAAGAATGGGAGGCGCTTTGCAGACAGTATAACGTAGATTCGCTATACGAGGCCATTCAAGGCTGCCGGGAAGAACTGGAGTTTCTGATTCATTGTGCCGAACGGCTCGAACCTCATACGGAGGAGGAGGAAGAAACGCCGTTTAACACATACAGACCACAGCGTTTCTCCGCACCAGAAAGCGCCGTTTAACAGATGGAGGAAACGCCGTTTCTCCCCGCATGATTCAGAAAAACGATTATTTTTTAACAGAGTATAATTTTATTAACATTATCAATATCAAGTATGGAAAATTGGAGATTTATTGAAGAAAACCCCGACTATATGATTTCAGATCACGGACGGGTATTGAGTTTCAAGGGCAGATCAAAGTTGATCCTTTGTGCCAAAATCATGGGGACCGGTTACGAAACTGTCATACTGCCGAATAAAGGTGTTTGTATCGAATACAAAATTCATCGTTTGGTTGCCAAAGCATTCATCCCCAACCCGGAGCAGCTGCCACAGATTAACCACCTCGATGGCAATACGATGAACAACCACGTGTCAAACCTCGAATGGTGCGATGCATACACCAATATGATGCACGCCATCCGGACGGGATTACGACGTACGGGAGTGGGATCTCATCAAACACCTTTCGCCGTTACGGATGCAACGGGGAAAGTATTGCGTGCCTACCCGTCTATGAAAGAAATGGTCAGAGAGGAACGTCTGAAGCCTGCGCACCGAAACTGGCTTATCCTCCAACTAAAGCATCCGGACCGCGTGAAACAACACGCCTTGCGTGTGCAACATCATCGGGGAGATGCTTTTATTATGGTTCAGACAAGGCCTGATCTGATTACAGTGCTTAATCGGCCCACCATGCCTAATCAAACGACAACGCCGCCGATGGATGCTCCCTTCTCTCCGGTGCTCCATTCAGTAACAAAGCAATATTACCGCCAACTGTCCAAAGAGGAGGCTATTGCGTTCGGGGTTATCTCACCTGCCGTCTGCAAACAGGAAAGGAGGATTCTGCCATGAAAGACACGATCATCATCCACTGTTCCGCCACTCGTGCGGGACAGGATTTTACCGCTACCGACATCGACCGCTGGCATCGTCAACGTGGTTTTCGTTCTATCGGTTATCATTTCGTCATCCGTCTCGACGGTACGATTCAACCGGGAAGAGATGTTGCTCTCGACGGAGCGCATTGCACGGGTTGGAACCATCGGTCTATCGGCATCTGCTACATTGGCGGATTGGACAGGAACGGCCGGCCTGCCGACACACGGACGGAAGCGCAACGTGAAGCACTCGTCCGGCTGGTAGAAGATTTGCGCCTTGTCTTCCCTTCTCTGAAGCAGGTGATAGGGCATCGGGACACCAGTCCTGACCTCAATGGAGACGGCATTATCTCACCTGACGAGTATATAAAATCCTGCCCCTGCTTCGATGTAAAAGCAGAATTTATTCAGTAATAATCAACCATTTACAACCAGCATTTTATCATCATGGCCCGCATTTCCAAACCCGGATTAGATTATTTCCCCCTCGATGTCAATTTTCTGCAGGACAGAAAAGTACGCCGCATCTCCTGTCGCCACCATGCGGCAGGGATTGCTGCGCTCACTTCACTGCTTTGCCTCATTTATAAAGAGAAAGGTTATTATATTTCGTGGAACAAAGACACGCTCTTCGACATCGCCCAGGAAGCGTGTTGCGGGGAGGAGGAAATGCAGGCCATCATTGATGATTGCCTGTCAGTGGGGTTGTTCGATGATCTTATATATAAGGAGTATGGCGTACTGACTTCACAAGCGATTCAGGAACAATATCATAAAATCATCACCGACAGTCGGAGAAAATATAAATTACCTCTGGAACATTTCTGGATTATCAAGGAGGAGAGTAGTGAAATAGAACCGGAAAATACGGATGACTCCGGCAAAGATGTTACAAAACCCCATGAATTTGCTACAACAATGCCACAAACAAAAGAAGAAACGGATACAGATATCAAAGGTAAACAGGAAAGGAATATGGAAAATGAAATCAAATCTGAAATAAAAAAAGACATAGAGACAGAGAGGGAAGGAAAAGACGGAAAGGAGAATGAGAGGAGCATGCCGCCCGTTCCGTCAAACAGCGTTTTTCAGGCTTCGCCTGTCGTTGTAGAGGGTTTGTCTTTGGATAAATCGATTGGAAAAGAAACGGTTTCGGAAGGGATGCAAGCGGGAGGAGGCTCGGAAGCTATACTTCTACTTAATATGCAAACTATCGGCATCCGGAACGAACAGACCGTAAAAGCGATTGTCGCCCTTGCCCGACGTAAAGAATTGGGAGGCCCCGGCGGTATTTTATGGAAAATTCTTAGTTCCCAATACCGCCCTACCCTACTCAAAAAGAATGAACCGGGTGATTATATTCTTTGGGCACTCAATCATCCGACGGAATTTGAAAACACCTACAACGGGACACTGAAAAAGCTAATCAGGGGAAGATAAAGCGGAAAAGTCTGCCTATAAACAAGGAACCTTTTTATTTTTACTGCAAAAGGGATGGAAAACCAAGAATTATCGTACCTTTGTAGTACGAAGAAAAAGCCTCTTTTTTATGTATAAAGAGAAACGTCTCTTTGCAAAACATAAAAAGAAGCGACCCAAAACAATGAGTAAATTTATCAATCCGTTCACCGACTACGGATTCAAACTAATATTCGGCAGAGAAGTGTCTAAGGATTTACTAATCGAATTTCTGAACGACCTGCTCGAAGGTGAACGAGTGATAACGGACTTACAGTTTTTGAATAATGAGCAATTGCCGCTCTATCCGGAAGGACGAGGTATTATCTATGATGTATATTGCACCACGGACACAGGCGAAAAAATCATCGTTGAAATGCAGAACCGTATGCAAAGCAACTTCAAAGAACGCTCGATTTATTATTTATCGCGTGCCATCATCAATCAAGGAAGGGTAGGCAATGAATGGAAGTTTGAAATAAAAGCCGTATACGGAGTTTTCTTGATGAATTTCATTATCGACAAGAACATAAAACTCCGCACGGATGTTATTCTAAGTGACAGGGAAACAGGAGAACTCTTCTCGGATAAGTTCCGGGAAATCTTTATCGCTCTCCCTCTCTTCAACAAAAACGAAGAGGAATGCGAAACGAATTTTGAACGTTGGATTTATATATTAAATAATATGGAAACTTTAAAAC
>ERZ1106983.2700-NODE-2700-length-11127-cov-33.937410_pt1 | contig 11127 bp, 9 predicted proteins | sample MGYA00403693_ERZ1106983 | MGnify/ENA primary metagenome ERZ1106983 (study PRJEB35170, sample SAMEA104062420) | human gut metagenome | biome: human gut; feature: human-associated habitat; material: faeces | place: Denmark | collected 2012-07-13 ...
ATAAACAAAACATCTATAACAGAGTAATTATATCACAATACCATTTACAGAGACAACTATTCATATGTCAAAAGTGGTTCTTTTGATGAAATTAATCCATTTTCTTTAAGAACAGCTATCAGATTAGTACAGTTTTCGCCAAAACTAATGTTGACCGAATACGTTTCAATACCATCGGAACGGGCATCCCCAAAATCAGAATACTCCTTTGTCACACCCAGTATATCCAACAGCTCCTCATACCATGTGAAGCCATAGACATTCCAGCTTTTTCCAACCCTGTTGCCCTTTGGCACTGTAAAATTCAGCATAAGATTGTACATATAGCTGGTATCCTTATCCACTCCGTCAAGCATTCTCTGCAAATTATATTCCTGCATCACACCGGCCTCAACATCCTTCTTTACAGCATCAAAAATATCCGCAGCAACTTTTCCGTTAAAGCGCTCATTCAGCACATCTACATATTTATCATTATACTGCTCTGCCGAGCCATTGATAAAGGTAATATCTGTCGTATCACACTGCATTATAGCATTAATAATATTCTGTGGTTTATTTTCCTCCGCCATAATCGCCTTACACTGCTTATGTGGATTAAAATCATCCGTTATATGATATACACGGTTGACCTTTTCTCCATTTTTTAATGTATATGAGATTGTAATATACCCGGAATCATCATATCTCTTTTTAAAATAATCCTTTTTCTGCGCCATAAGTATCTTTTGAGTCTCTAAAATCTTTTCAACATCCTTTCCCTCCAGATTGATATCAAAATCTATGGCTATACAGGCAGAATCAATATCCGCAAGCTTCGGTATATAATTTTCCTGCACATTTCCGTAAACTGTTATACCTCCAAATACAACTACAACAAAAGCACCAAAAGCAATGATTTCCTTAAATAGTGCTTTAGAAAAAATTTTAAAATTCTTCCTTATAATCATCTCTAAAAGTAAGAAGGCTATGATTCCAAGCACCACTGCCAGCATCATAATTGCAGGAACACCAATGCTGATTCTAAGTCCAAGCAGCAGCGATGCTGTGACAGTAGATAAAATCAGTCCTCCAAGACAGCCAAGCACCCATCTGAAAACCGGCTTAAGTTTGGGAATGGCAATAAAACTTCCTGCATTTTCCAAATCTCTATGCTTATAAATCTTATAAGAAATAAAGTATATAACTGCAGCCGCGATAACATAGACTACGATAGTATTTGTGCCTCTGAAGGTATATTTAATACAGTAATAATCATCTCCTGCTTTCTTCATGGTCGGATGAAAGCCTATCCGATTGAGAAGCTGTAACATGGGTGCAAACCACGTAACACTTATTTTCTTTACAAATTCCATATATGGAAGCCCGTATGATACATATGTGAGCACATTGGCAATGGCAATAACTGCTCCTCCATACAGCAGATTGACAACCGCATACATCACCGCCACAGAAACAAGCTGTCCTGTAATCATTGCGCACAGACACACCAGGCTGTACATAAAAAATGATATTCCCATTACAGCAAGCAAATTGATTCCAATATGTACCACCTTCGTATTGCCATATGATATACATATAACAAACGACATAATGTACTTAATTATCTGCGGAATCCACATAAACAGCAGACCTGTCAACACATTGGTCGAAAAAAGCTGCCGCCTTGTCACAGGCATAGAGTGAATCATATTACAAGCTCTCGAATTATACAGGTAACTGAACATTGCCATGCCTGTAACCAATGCCATAACAAAAATAAAAATCATATCCGCCTCCATGCTGATAGCCGGGGATATTATATCAAGCATATACTTATGCCAGTTTTTGCCATAAATAAACTCTGCATTCTTAAATCTGCTCCACATGGAAAAAGGACCGTTGAGTAATAGCACTATTGTATACAGTGTCCAGATTGGCCAGTAAAGCTTTACATTCTTTTGCAGCATTGTTCTATTAATAAATGATATCTTTGACTTCATAGTCCTCTCCTCCCATCTCATAGATAAATATTTCCTCCAGAGTAAGAGGCAGTACATCCACTACCTGCGGACTGTCTTTGCCATCTGTAATCGCCTTTACTACAGCATCTGGCTCTCCACGTACTATAACAGTGTATACTCTTCCTATATTTGACATATGAAGTACTTTAAAATCCTGTGGTATCTTAGGCATACCATACGGACACGCAATCTGAATCTTTGAAATATTGCCCTGCAGCTCTGTAAGAGAGCGCTCTATCATAATCTTTCCCTTATTGAGAATACCTACATGATCACACACATCCTCCAGCTCGCGCAGGTTATGAGACGATACAACCACTGTAGTATTATTTGCAGCCACATCATCAAGCATGATAGACCATATCTGTCTTCTCATGACAGGATCAAGCCCATCAACAGGCTCATCGAGTACAATAAGCTTTGGTTTACAGCACAGCGCAAGCCAGAAGGCAACCTGCTTCTGCATGCCCTTAGAGAGCTTTCTGATATTCCTTTTAACATCTATAGATGGAAAAAACTCCTGCATCCTGTAAAACTGCTTCTCATCAAAATTTGGATACATTCCCTTATAATAATGCATCATATTAATTGTATCAGATTGCAAAAAATAAAACATATCATCCGGAATGTAAGCCATATTTCCTTTAATTCTTGCATTTTCATATACAGGCTCACCATCAATAAACACTTCCCCTGCATCCTGTCTCATTACTCCTGTAATATGTCTGATAAGTGTAGACTTTCCGGCTCCGTTTGGGCCTACAAGCCCATAGACAGCTCCTTTTTCCACGTTCATATTCACGCCGTCGAGTGCTGTAAAATCATCAAATTTTTTCACTAAATTATTTATCTGTATCATCATTACCCTCTGTCACAACATCTTCTGTCTGCATATCTTGTGTTACAAATCTGACTAGGTCATCTTCCATGCTCAGCTGCTCTTTCGCATCATCCATTCTTGTTCTCAATTCCTCAACAGGTGTTTCAAGCACAAATAACTCTGTCACCACCTGGTCAAAGAGTATTTTCAAATTCCTTGTCAGACTCTGCCTGGCTGTCTTAGCATCAGCAACAAAGGTTCCTTTACCACTTTTAGTATAAAGATAGCCTTCCTCCTCAAGTTCCCTGTATGCTTTTGCGATAGTGTTAGGATTGATTGCATACTTGCAGGCAAGCACACGTACAGACGGTAGCTTTTCGTCCTGCTTAATAACATTCATAACAATCATTCGTCTGATGCCTTCCTTAATTTGTTCATAAATAGGCTTTGAATCTCGATAATTTAACTGCATATCGTTCTCCCCTGTTCATATACGCCAGTACCGCTGTGACTTTTATATTAACTCAAAGAACCAAAAAACTGTCTGGCAGCATAAGTTCCCGCACAGTGTACTATCCAACGTGATACACCTATTTTAACATATATAGCTTTAGGCATTTCTTATTATTTCCTTAATAGATTGTGCGAAAATTACTTAAGAAACATAAAAGCTCCAAGATTTCCACGCTTTCCATGACTTGCTCTATGCGAAAATAAAAGAGAGGGATTACAACAAGTGCATATATTGCTTATGGCAATATTGTCTTCCTGTACTCCTGCCTCCACCAGCACTCTCCTGTTACATTCCCAAAGGTCGAGCTGATATTTGCCGTCTCCCTTATAGAGCAGAATATCACTCGCATGAGGATCGTCTGTTGTCGCAAACTCGTCCACAAAATGCTCTGCAACATCCTGACTTATCTCATAGCAGTCCTGACATATTGAAGGTCCTATCGCTGCTATAACATCATGTGCCTCGGTACCAAACTCCCTGTTCATAGCAATAAGTGTCTCTTTTCCCATGCGATTTACAGTACCTCTCCAGCCCGAATGGCTAAGCCCTATTGCCCTATGTACCGGATCAACAAAATAAAGCGGTACACAATCAGCATAAAATGTGGCAAGCACAACATTTGGCTCATTCGTGATAAGTCCGTCCACATCTGTATATGGTCTCTTTCTTGTCACCCCGATGCCACACTGCTTTTTTCCAACTCTCAAAACATTGGTAGTATGTGTCTGGTCTGTCGTAACAATCTGCCCTGCCTCTGCTCCGATTGCCTCCGCCACTCTTTTATAGTTTTCTAAGACCTTTTCCTCGTCATCTCCACGTGTAAAGCTTAAATTTAAGCTATCAAACATACCTGTACTGATGCCACCAAGACGTGTTGTAAAGCAATGCTCTATCATAGAAAGCTCATTTAGCTTCTTAAAATGTAACAAAGGAACAACACTTCCGCTTGAAAGGACGTGCTTTTTTAATTCCAGAACATCTTTATCATTCTTTGCAACAAAATCATTTATAGTAATTTCATCAACATTTTTGTGTATGTTTTCAGCCTGCATATTCTTATCCATCTTTATATTCTTTTCCTTCTTTATATTCTTATCAATCTTTATATTCTTATCAAAGTCTGTCTTCATATTTATATCTATGCAACTATATTTTACCGATAACTATTGCTGTTTATAATTGATATTTATAGTTACTTCGTAACTATTAAGTACAGAAATATGCGGTTGTGTAATACCTGTCCGTAACTTCCAAGCCAATAGTTATTAACTGCCCTCAAATGCATTCTTCAACACAGTAACCTCGTCATCATCCACTGCTATCACATCAAATCTGCATGGTGTCCACTCATCCAAACCATGTTTCATAAGATAATGCCTTGCAACTGATATAATTTTTTTCTGCTTGCTATAACCAACTGCTTCAAGAGCCCTGCCACAGCCGTTATCTCTACGATATTTCACCTCACAAAAACATATTGTATCTCCATCCTTTGCTATTATATCTATCTCTCCAAAGCGGTTTCTGTAATTGCAGGCAAGTACACTATATCCCATATTTATTAACTGCTCAGCTGCAAGCTGCTCATATATACTTCCAACACTTCTTTTATTCATAACTGCCTCACATATCATATAACCTACACACTATCTTTGGTCAATTTTTGCCTTAAGCTTATCCAGATCATTAACAAAAACAAGTATCTCTGCAACAACCTCATACAACTCCGTTGGAATCATATCACCTATTTTAAGCCTAGACAGTGTATCAGCAAGCTTATCGTCCTTATATGTAGGCACATTGCTTTCCTTAGCCCTCTCAATAATTTTGTCAGCAATAACGCCCTTGCCTGTAGCTAGTATTTTAGGTGCTGCTTCTCCCGGCACATACTCTATAGCTACGGCTGTTTTGCCTATGTCTATTCCATTATTGTTGCGATTATCATTTTCGCCATGCATACAACTCACCTGTCCTTCTGAAGTAAGTTTTAATCATCTGTGACTATTCGTAAATTATCTTATACACTACTACGCCCTAATGTCAAAGGAATATCTATGCACCTGACCGGTAGGTGGCAAATCCTTTTTCAGAAATCCAGCGACAAAATTCATCTGTTTCGAACCACTATTTACATTCAATTCACAATTATAGCCCTTATCCTGTAATCTCTTTTCCAACACCGGCAGAAATTGCTTTACCAGTGCATATGACTCATCACTATCCAAATAGAAATTAGTTGTAACCTTCCTATGAAGCATTTTAATTGACACATCCGTCCCACCGAGATGCTCTAAATCCAAATGTAAAAATGCTGATAATTCTTTGTCCGGATTTGACATACTTTTCTTATTTGTATACACATACAACTGTCCGCTGGCGTTTTTTTCATTCATCTTCAATGGAACCTGCACATATGTATATGCCTCGTTTATCTGATTCATAAATTCAATATTTCCACGGATATTATCTGCCAGTGCCTCTGCTTTAGGATTCACCACTCCTGATGTTTTCAAAATAATTTCCATATTTGTTATCTGTTTTTCAATTTTGTCGTACAAGCCATCAAGCTTCTTAGGATTCTTCTCTAAATCTCCCGGTTTAATCATCCATTGCTGTTCTAAAGCCTCCTTCAACATAAGCTTAAAGGCTTCTCCTGAAAACAAATGTCTCAGTGTATCGGCATTTGCCGGTGTATTTTCCAACATACTTTTTATATCGTTAAGTATTCCTACGACACTGCTATCCTCTGAATACAAAGAAATATTGTTTTCCTGTAAATTCGGAAGCAGCATCCTGACCTGTCCATTAAGTTCTTCTATCTGCTTATCCGATAAAAGAAATCCAATAGTATTTGATTTTGTTTCATTCTCCTGTAAAAGGATGGTATCTATTGCCGGAGCATTGTTTATTTTCTGCGTTGTGTGAATGTCCTGTGATTCACCAGAAACACTGTTTAATGATTCAAATAATTCAGCAATATTAAAGTGTTTTTTTACTACAGGTGCCGATTTATTATCACGCATTATTGCCTCATACTGTGACATATCAGAAGCTTCACTTGATATAAATGCCTCTTCCGGCAGCCCTTCTGTAACAATATTTAAAATATCCCTCGCCTGGGTTACAAGCTTATACATTGATAAATCTTCGGCTGAAAGAGCATTCGGCAGTTCATCTATCAAACTATCCATAGCAATTGTAATAGCCTGTTTGTCATTAGCATAATTTTCAAACTGAGCCGCATTTACCTGATTAATTTCAATTCCAAGCCTCTTTAACTCAACAAGTGTAGTCACATTAATATCCTTATTATCCTGCACAAGCTGATACATCTGATTAAGGCTTGTCTTATCAATTGGCATATGCTCTTCCATCATCTTGTTCACCATCGACAAATTTATGCCATCTACCGACAGACCTGCAGCCTTTAGCGCATCCATAAGTGTGAGGTTGGCTCCCTCGCCATCAACTGTATATGGTTTTATTTCTATAGTGCCTCCATCATTATTTTTCACCTGAAAAAACACAGACTGTCCCTGTTCAAATGAAAACTTTCCTGCCAGCCTTGCCAAAATCTGCTGACCATTTGACAAGGCAAGCTTAACCTGATTGCCACGGACACTGCTTACTGTTCCCTCAAATATCATCCCTTTTGACATTTCATTTAAAGAAGATACCAGCTTTTCAACGCCCTTTGCTCCTGTCATAGGCTCACCATTTGCCACTGAATTGTTGTATTGACTTACCAAATTTGATATCTGCATAGCATCACCCTGATATAGTATCGTTATGTTTAAGTATACATGTATAAATTGTATCATTTATTGGTATTTCTGTCACTATATTACTGTTCACACACCACAGTGTAACCGCAACAATTGATTTCTTTCAAAAATCAGGTAAATTCCACCATATTCTTCCTATACCACTTTGGACAAAGATTGCGCTGACATTGTGGATTGAACCGCTCCCTTATATCAGTGTGCTCAAAATACACCTTCCATAACTGCTCAAAACTGTCTGTCTTCACCGGCACACTTATCTCAAGCTGCTTAAATTCACTTTCATTGATATAAAAGCACTCCTTAAGCCTCGGGTGGACCACTGCATACCTTCTTCTATCATCATAGATTACAAAATTTTCCCCCGGATACCTGTCCACAAAATGCCACATAACAACCGGTATCATATCGCATTTTGGTTCAAAGTGCACCAGCAGATAGTTTCCATTATCACTAAAACGAATAAACCCTCTTATCTTGTCAGCCTCTTTATTTACCTTTCTTGAAAGCTCAAATACCTCCATAACATATTTATCGGTCATATGCTCCATAATCCTTTGTCCCACCTTAAATGCTCTGACAAGAAATCCAAGCACTATTGTTGCTCTATTATCAGAATAATGGCACAAAGCATCAAATACAGTCTCATATATCTTAAAACCAAGCTTCTTTTGAATTGTCAAAATTGTCTTTTGGACCTTTACCTCATCTGTTTCAATATCTATCATCTTTGAAAAAAGTGTATAGTTTCCTCCAATGCCTATCTCAATAGAAATATTGTCCCGGTATACTTCGTGATTTTCTTTTTGCATTTGATTTTTGTATACAAAAGCATCATATATAGCGGTAAAAATCCCATTTATATTATTATCACATCTAAGTATTATATTATCCATGCATACTTCTCCCTGTAGCTTTACAAAAATATTGTCTATTCAGATATAAAATCAAATATACTCATCTGCTCATAAGTACATGATTTATTATCAGCTAAAAGCATAGTATCCGGCCTTTCGTTATATATGAGATGCCTTGTAATATAGCCTTCATCAAGCTTTGTATTGTACATCATACGACCATCACAGGTGATAAAGTACAGTGCTCTTTTGAGCACGACACCCATTTTCTTTAAATCTGTAAACGAAAGCTTTGCATGCTTTCTGGCTTTTATAATACGCCTGACACTGTTAGTGCCTATTCCCGGGACCCTGAGAAGTGTATAATAATCCGCCGTCATAATCTCAACCGGAAAACGCTCCAGATGACCTACAGCCCACTGACACTTTGGATCAATATAATCATTAAAGCTCTGATTATCCTCCGACAAAAGCTCTCCAGCCTTAAAGCCATAAAATCTCATAAGAAAATCTGCCTGATAAAGCCTGTGCTCTCTCTTTAACGGTGGCGGCTGCCCAATACCCGGTAATGACTCATCCATATTAACATTCACAAAAGCCGAGTAAAATACTCTCTTCATATCAAACCTGTTGTACATTGCTTCTGCTACAGATATAATCTGATAATCACTCTCTCCGGTTGCTCCCACAATCATCTGTGTACTCTGCCCCGCCGGCACATAATATCTGTCCGGTCTTTTGATACTTAAGCTTGATTCCCAGCTTTTTTCTGCAAGCTTATCAGCCTTCCCGCAATCTGTAGCAACCCTAAGGCTTCTGTGATACTCTGACAATCTTGCAGCGCTATCCTTTATTTCGGCCATCTGCTCATAATATGCCTGCTCATCTATATACATACGGTTTTTCATACTTCTATTGCCATGATACATTCGGCTGTCCTTTATACCATTTTGAATAAATCTCATAGGTGTAAGAATGTTTTTACGCGCCTTATTCGGAGCAACTGCCCTAAGCCCTTCCGCTGTGGGCAACTCCAGATTAACACTCATCCTATCACAAAGATATCCAATCATCTCAATAACCTCAGAGGAGGCTCCCGGTATACCCTTGATGTGTATATACCCATTGAAATGATATTTGTTTCTCAGAAGAAAAAGCGTGGTATATAAAAGCTGCATGGTATGCTCTGGCGATTCTATGATACCTGAGCTTAAGAAAAGTCCCTCTATATAATTGCGTCTGTAAAACTCAACAGTAAGATTACATACCTCCTCAGGCGTAAATGTCACTCTTTCAACATCATTAGTGCATCTGTTGATACAGTATTTGCAATCATAAATACATTCATTTGTAAAAAGTATCTTGAGAAGCGATATACACCTGCCATCAGCTGTAAATGAATGACATATTCCACTGGCAAATGCACTCCCCATATCAGTTCCATTACCCGAACGGGATGCACCACTGGAAGTGCATGCAACATCAAACTTTGCCGCATCAGACAGAATCTTAAGTTTTTCCATAATATCAGCACTGATTGACGTTAACATAAGGCCTCCTTATATTATTTCGAACATCTGTTTGCATTATACAACATATGTTCGGGTGAATCAAGTGAAAATTTTTGGAAAAATATTGTTATGGTTCATAAACACAAAAACCATAGATATCTTAAATGCATTAAGATACTATGGTTTTTATTTTTTAATAATTATCGTAACTATTCAGTTGCAAAAAATATCGTAGCCTTTATAAACAGACTTTATTCCGACTAAAAAAATTTTCTTAAGAGCTACTGTATGACATGATTTTATCCCAATTTAGTCTTAAAAAACTCGATTATCCTATCCCACAGTTCATCCTGGAAAAACTGCAGATCCGCATGGTCAGCGCCTTCCAATGCAATCAAATCTGCATCACAGCCATTTTCAATAAGCTTGTCATAAAGCTCTTCACTCTGCTCAAACGGAACTGTCTGATCATTTATACCGTGAATAATCAAAAATGGAGGAGCATCTTTTGTCACCTTAGACACCGGAGAACTGTTATATGCTTCCTTGATATTTCTCATAATATTATATCCGAGTAAAAGTGACTCCATAGATGCTGCGCATTCCTCAGCATCTTTATACTTAAATGTGCTAAGGTTAGTAGGTGGATACCATGGACATGCTGCCTGAATACTGCTTGACTCTTCAAGATATTCTCCAACATCACGAGCTTTATCATGATCCAATGCCGCCATACATGTCAAAAATCCTCCGGCTGATTCTCCCATCGCACCAAAATGTTCCTTGTCAATTCTGTATCTATCTGCATGTGCCTTCAAATACCTGATTGCAGCCTTCACATCCTCTATCTGCATAGGATAGCAACCCTCATTTGATGTGCGGTATTCCACACTGCAAACAACAAAACCCTGATGAGCAAGCGTACTAAGATATGATAGATGTGCTGACTTATCAATCCTCATCCATCCACCACCGCATATCCATACTATACAAGGATAACGCTTGTCAGACATATCTTCCGGATATATTAAATCGAGTTTTAAATCCCTGCGACAGTGATCATACCACGAATCCACCTGCGCATATGTAATATCAGATACCTGCACATATTGTGGCTTCGTCACATTAATCTTAAGTTTTTCCTTCATTTCAAAATCCTCCTTACATTTGTAATCCATTTTGAAATACAAAATTAATATCATTTAAAATAAATACTTTATGCCCATTATAATACATCTATTTTCATTTTTAAACAAAAAAAACCTTGAAACAACTATCTTGCTTCAAGGTTTAATAACAGGGGATGAGAGAATCGAACTCCCGCTAAAAGTTTTGGAGACTTCTGTCATACCATTTGACCAATCCCCTATATTTAAATATTATATCAAATATAGAAAAAGGACGCAATAGGAATTACGTCTTATTTTAATATACCTTCAAAACTTCATACAATTCCGATTTGTTTTTCTTCGTTATTAACCAGATTAAGCCCTCGACCTATTAGTAACAGTCAGCTCCACATGTTGCCATGCTTCCACCTCTGCCCTATCTACCTTGTAGTCTTCAAGGGGTCTTACTCCCGAAGGAGGGATATCTCATCTTGAGGGGGGCTTCACGCTTAGATGCCTTCAGCGTTTATC
>ERZ1106983.2701-NODE-2701-length-11119-cov-2.943059_pt1 | contig 11119 bp, 11 predicted proteins | sample MGYA00403693_ERZ1106983 | MGnify/ENA primary metagenome ERZ1106983 (study PRJEB35170, sample SAMEA104062420) | human gut metagenome | biome: human gut; feature: human-associated habitat; material: faeces | place: Denmark | collected 2012-07-13 ...
AGTCTAAGGAAACAGCCGGAAGCGCCGGCGAGTCCAAGGATGACGCAGCTAAGGCTGACGACGGCGCACTTCACCTTACATTTTATTACCCGGTTAATGTAGGTGGTTCCGCAGCGCAGCTGATTGAAAAAATATGTGCGGATTTTAATGCAGAGAACCCTGATATTTTTGTGGAGCCTGTCTATACAGGCAATTATGACGATACCGTGACAAAGATTCAGACAGCCATGCAGGGCGGAACGCCTCCGGATGTGTTTGTAAGTCTTGCAACCCAGCGTTTCACCATGGCATCCACAGGCATGGCCATGCCTCTTGACGAACTGATTGAGGCTGACGGGGATGAGGGAAAAGCTTATATTGATGATTTCCTTCCGGGCTTCATGGAAGATTCCTATGTGGACGGAAAAATTTACTCCATACCATTCCAGAGAAGCACCATGGTGCTGTATTATAACAAGGATGCCTTCAAGGAAGTGGGCCTGGATCCGGAAGCGCCTCCTACCACCTGGGAGGAACTGGCTGAATACGGCCAGAAGCTGACAAATGACGGCCGCTATGGCGTGGGAATCGCGCTGAATTCCGGTTCCGCACAGTGGGCATTTACGGGCTTCTGCTTACAGAACAGCACCGACGGACAGAACCTGATGAGCGAAGACGGCAAGAGCGTATATTTCAATACACCGGAGAATGTGGAGGCGCTTCAGTTCTGGCTGGATCTACAGAATGAGTATAAATGCATGGCAGAGGGAATCGTACAGTGGACCGACCTGCCCACACAGTTCCTTGCAGGTGAAGTGGCCATGATTTACCACACCACCGGCAACATGGCCAATATCCACGACAACGCGGACTTTGATTTCGGAACAGCCTTCCTTCCTGCCCATAAGAGAGTGGGCGCGCCAACAGGAGGCGGCAACTTCTATATCTCCAGCAATATTTCCGAGGACAGGGTGCAAGCTGCATGGAAGTTCATCAAGTTTGCCACCTCTACGGACAGAGCGGCACAGTGGAGCCTGGATACAGGTTATGTGGCTACAAGACAGTCATGCTTTGACACGGATCTGATTAAGGATTATTACGCAGAGGTTCCCCAGGCATCTGTTGCTTACGAGCAGCTGCCGTACGCAAAGCCTGAGCTTACTACATACAATGCGGCAGAAATCTGGAGAGTGTTAAATGACAATATCCAGGCAGCCGTGGTTGGCGATATGTCTGCCCAGGAAGCGCTGGACGCTGCCCAGGAGCAGGCAGAGGAAGTTTTGTCAGAGTACCAATAGAACGGATGAAACGTAAATGTAATACCTGTTAGGAAACAATAAGGCGCTGTGGCCCGGTACCATGCGCGGCAAAGGCAAGACCTTTGCTGCGCAGCCGGGCATATACAGCGCCTTAAGAGACCGGGGCGTGTCACAGGCCGCGGCACGGCAGGCGGAATATGAAAAGGCTGGTGAGAGGATGAAAACCAAGACAAAGAAGCAGCGTGAAATCAGGAATAATGCGACAGCCTGGGCCCTGATGGCCCCGGCGCTTATATTTATGCTGGCATTTACAGTGTTCCCTATATTCAGGAGCCTGTATCTAAGCCTTTCAAAGTACAAGCTTGGTATGGACGGCGCCGAGTTCATCGGCCTTGAGAATTATGTGAAGCTGGCCGGTTCCAAGCTGTTCTGGAAGGTAATGAAAAATACCATTGTATTCGCCCTTATGACGGTGATTCCCAGTATGGCGGTGGGCCTAGGCCTGGCGGTTCTGGTAAACCGCAAGGGCAAGCGGGTGGGATTCATCCGCACGGCCTATTTCTACCCGGTGGTTATGCCCATGATTGCCATTGCCAGCGTGTGGATGTTCATTTATATGGCAAAGAACGGTCTTTTTGACCAGCTGTTAATCGCCATCGGCTTAAAGCCCATGAATGTGCTGTCCAGCAAGAGTACGGTGCTTCCGGCCATGGCGGTGATGTATGTCTGGAAGGAGGCGGGATACCTGATGGTGTTCTTCCTGTCCGGCATCCAGAGTATATCCGATGAGGTGATGGAGGCTGCCAGGATTGACGGGGCAGGCAACTGGACCGTGTTCAGGCGCATCACCATGCCCCTGCTGGCGCCCACCTTTTTGTTTGTGTCCACGATTGCCTTTACCAACTGCTTTAAGCTGGTGGACCATGTGGTCATCATGACAGAGGGAGCGCCCAACAATGCAAGTACCCTGCTTCTGTACTATATTTACCAGCAGGGCTTTACAAACTTCAACTACGGCGTATCATCGGCCCTGACCGTAATCATGCTGGGACTTCTGCTTGTGGTGTCCCTGCCCAGATTCATCAGCCAGGATAAGAAGATACATTACAATTAAAGGAGGGAGCCGGTATGAAACAAGTTAAAAGTACTGCAATTTCTGTTTTCGCCCTGGCCCTGGCGCTTATGTGGCTGGCTCCTCTGGTCTGGCTGGTGGGAACCGCCTTCAGCGAGCCTACCTTTCATATGACCTTTCTTCCCAACAGCCGTTTTACCTTTGGGAATCTGTCTTATGTGTGGAATGCCATTCCCTTTGCCCGGTATTACCTGAATACGCTGATACTGGTGGTGGTGACCTTCTGCGTACAGTTTGTCACATCCACTCTGGCTGCCTATGCGCTGGCTGTCATGGATTTTAAGGGACAGACCCTGGTGTTTGCCGTTATTTTCATGCAGATCATCATTCCAAATGACGTTCTCATCACACCTAACTTTATGACACTGGCTGACCTGGGACTGACCGATACAAAGGTGGGCATCATGCTGCCGTTCTTTGGAAGCGCCCTGGCTATTTTCCTGCTGAGGCAGCATTTTAAATCCATTCCAAAGGCCCTGGCTGAGGCGGCCAGAATTGACGGCGCCAACACCTGGCAGACCATCTGGAGGGTGTACATGCCCTGCGCAAAGCCTGCCTATATGTCCTTTGCAGTTATTTCCGTCAGCTACCACTGGAATAACTACCTGTGGCCTCTGATTGTGACGAACTCGCCATCCAACCGCACACTGACCGTAGGCCTGGCTATCTTTGCAAAGTCCAAAGAGGCCAACATGCAGTGGGCCAATGTCTGCGCGGCCACCTTTATCATTATCCTGCCGCTGCTCATCGCGTTCTTCTTCCTGCAGAAGCAGTTTATGAACAGCTTTGTCAGCGCCGGAATCAAAGAGTGATTAGGGATATGAAACCAGTTATGAGAGGAGAAGTGTTATGAAACTGCATTTTTTCGGATGCGGCAGCGCCTTTAATCCTGCAATGGGAAATACATCTGCCTGGTTTGAGATGGACGGATGCCTGTTCCTGGTGGACTGCGGCGAGACAGTATATGAGCTTCTGATGAAGCGCAGCAATCTCAGGGAATACAGGCAGATATATGTGCTGCTGACCCATCTTCACGCAGACCATGTGGGAAGCCTTGGGTCCCTGATTTCTTACAATTACTGTATCCTGGGAAGGAAAATCTGCGTTATCCATCCCAGGGCCACCGTGGTGGAGCTTCTGCGGCTTATGGGCATCAAGGATGAATTTTACAATTATTACCAGGAACTTCCGGAGGACGCGGGCTGTCTTAGGGCTGAACCGGTGCCGGTGGAGCATGCGGACAATATGGACTGCTTCGGGTACATTCTGGAGACAGAGGGGATGAGGATTTATTACAGCGGTGATTCCGCACGGATGCCGGAGCGGATTGCCGGCATGCTTAAGGACGGGAAGCTGGACGCTGTTTACCACGATACGTCCCTCCACAATCCGCCAAGCCCAAGCCACTGCTACGTGGGTGTACTGGAGGAAACGGTGCCGCAGCAGCTGAGGCACAAAGTATACTGTATGCACCTGGACGGGGAGTGCAGGGACATGCTGGAGTCCAGGGGATTCCGGGTGGCGGAGGTTGGCTGATTGGATATGGCCGGCGCAACGGGATAGCCGGATGATGTATGACTGATGTTGAATAAATGAGATGTTGCTGAGTGTGAGAATGCCCCGGCAGAGGATGGATGATTCCTTTGCCGGGGATTTTTTGTTTAAAAAATCCCTGGGGGGGAGGCTGGGAAAGGGAATCCGGCAGAACAGACGAGTCGGACGGTAGTTTATGGTAAAATAAGGTAAATATCTTCGTATTACACAAACATCTAAAAACACCCCACAAAATATAAAAATCACCTCATTGAAACACAACTGTGCATAATGTATGATTGATGTGTAGAAAATAATCACTGATTGTATAAAATGTATAATCCGTGATTGAGCCGCTGCACTAAGCTCGAAAAGACCTCGCTAAGTGCAGCGGAATGTATCGCACGTAAGAGACCAAAATACGGTCTCTAAGTGCTCATAACGAGGAGGTTAGTTGACAAATGAACCAAAGTCAGAGAGTTTTAGTGGCTGGAACGGGAATCAGCGGTATTGCTGCTGCAAAGCTGGTTCTGGAACGGGGCGGAGATGTGGTGCTTTATGACGGCAATGCCGCCTTAAAGGAAGAAGATATCAAAGAGAAATTTGACAGGGATGCAAAGGTGACCGTGGTGCTGGGGGAAATCAAGCGTTCCGACCTGCTGGGAGTGGAGCTGTGCATTATCAGTCCCGGTATACCCCTTGACAGTCCTTTTGTGGCCGTTGTGGATGATGCCAAGATTCCTATTTTGGGAGAGATTGAGCTGGCCTACCAGTGCGGCTTGGGGAAGCTGGCCGCCATTACGGGAACCAACGGAAAGACCACTACCACAGCCCTTACAGGGGAGATATTAAAGGTAATAAAAGAGCTCGCCAAAGAGAAAATGACCATGGTCATCGTTACCCATGAAATGGCATTTGCCCGTGATGTGGCAAACCATGTTATCTTTATGGACGACGGCTATATCGTGGAGGAGGGTACTCCGGAGGAAGTTTTCGGTCAGACCCAGAACGAAAGAACAAAGCAGTTCTTGCAGAGATTCAATGACAGATAGGACTGACAATTGTTGTAAAAAGCAAAAAATGATAACGTTTTCTGTGATTAATGCACAAAAGAAGTGTGACAATATTGTTAGAAATTTCAACACTTTTTGGAATAAAAAAAGTGAAAACCCCTTGATTTTAGGGAGAAAGTCTGCTATAATAAGACTAGAATTGAATGACAATTCATAAAACTATATTCATATGGAGGAGATTAACGATGAAAATTTCTAAGATTCTCGCTGGTATGTCAGCAGCAGCTATCGTAGCTTCTATGGCAATGATCCCAGCATCAGCAGCAGGCGGCACAAAGCTCAACGTAAGCGATGACCTCGCTAAGATCGGCAGACAGACTCAGGATGACCTTTTTGCTGTATTCTTCAATGGCGATGAGTCAGATGGTGCTGTAAACAAGGATGCTATCTCTGACCTTGGAGCTGTTTACGGTGCTTCATTCACAATCAAGGTTGACAACAACGATTGGAACACGATCGGCGGTGGCGGATCAATCAACTTCAACTCAAAGTCTGGTGGCTGGAACGCTAAGGACTGGGCTGGCGGCTCATGGGTTGAGGACGATAAGCCAAAGGATACTCTCTGCTACACAACAGAAGAGGAAGGCACATACGTTCTTGAATACCTCGGCGACGCTCCTGTTTTCGCAACAACAGACGGCGATGCTGATAATTACGCAGCAGTTGGTATCAACAACTGGGCAGCAGACCTTAAGGGTATCGACGTTGTAGGTATGAAGGTTCTTGGCGCTGACGGCAACGTTCTCTTCGAGGCTGGTTCTAACAAGGACAAGAAGGAAGTTCAGAAGAAGCCAGTAGCTGAGGAGTCAAGCTCTAAGACTGATTCAACAGCTTCAGGCACAGAGTCTAAGAAGGACGATTCTAAGAAGGACGACAAGTCTTCTGCAGCAGCTACTTCAACAGCAGCTACATCTTCAAAGTCTGGCACAACAACAACAGCTACTTCTTCAGCAGCAGCTTCTGACAACGTAGCAGCTACAGGCGCAACAGCTGGTCTTGCACTCGCTGGCGTAGCACTTGCTGGTGCAGCTATCGTTATTTCTAAGAGAAAGTAATCTCTCTCAGATAACACACTTGAATAAGTGAATTTATACAGAGCTTTCTGTCATTCGGGAAGCTCTGTTTTTTTCGTTTGTGTAACCTGCACTAATTTGTAAACGATTTCTGTGCAAAACATATGAAATCATGTGCTTAAATTGTGCAAATAGTATATTGAAAATATGTGACAATTATGTTATAATACAAAAGTAAATATAGGTCAGGCTATGTGTATAGCATGACAATTAAACGGAGGTTATTAAAATGAAAAAGTTTTTAGCTTGCGCTCTTGCACTTACACTTACAAGTGCTATGTTCGCTTCTTGCGGCAGCTCTGATGATTCTTCATCAAAGGCTGAGGCAAAAACTACTACAACAACAACTACAGCTGCTACAACAACAGAGGCTACTACAACAACAGCCGCTCCTGAGTCAACAGCTGATTCAACAGCCGCTTCCGGCACAGAGTCTGAGGGTGAGGCTGCAAAGGATATTTCCGAAATGCCAGCTACTCTGAAGAACTATGAGGAGGCTTCTGTATATTTCAAGAAGGATATGGACGTTGCTTCTATCGTTGAACCTTTCGCTGAGAAGGATTACGAGAACGATGAGTCTCATGTAAACCTCTCTGTTGAGGAGCTTGCTGGTATACCAATGCTCAAGGTAGAGACTCTCGATCAGGACGATCAGGGCAACTACAAGATCCCTAAGATCAAGTTCCACATGGAGAAGTTCTTTGAGGGTCACGAGGCTGATCTTGAGAAGATCTTCACTATCAAGGCTGACGTAGTTACAAAGGCAGTTGGCGAGTTCACTGGTGACGACGGCACAAAATCACTCGTTCCTGGTAACTTCATGGGTGCATTCGTTACACAGCCTACAACAGGTGAAGGTGAAAACAGTTGGAACGACCTCTATGACTTCGGCGAGGCTGAGTGGACTTCTGAGTGGGGTTCCTATGAGCTTACAATGAGACCTGGTATCAAGGACGGCGCTACATTTGTAAACTCAACTGAACCACAGTATGTTTCACTTATGAGATGGGGCATTCCAAACCAGGCTGATTTCTACATCGCTGACCTCAGATTTGAGGACGAGGACGGTAACGTTATCGCTTGCGCAAACTTTGGTAAATAATTTATTTCCATACATAAGAAAGGTGCAGATTTTCTCTGCACCTTTTTTTATGTGAATTTTACGCTTACCTCCCCTGATATCTCCAGACTTTTTACCTTTCCACCATTGATTTTAGCCGAAAAATCCTGCCCTTTTATCTGACCCGTGGCGGTGATATCACCCTTGTCATTTTTGAGATACGTCACGCCTTTCTGCGAAATAAGCTTGTCAAGCACAGCGGCGGTCATTGTGATAGCGGAGCTTTCAGGAATGTTTCCTCGGTCAGTTTCGTAGGTCAGACCCTTGTATTCAAGTCGTGCGCTTTCTCCTGAGCAGGTTATCACCATACCGCTGACAGTTTCTGGCGCAGTTATCTCGCATTCCCACATATCTGCGCCCCCACGGGTGAAGCTTGCGACGTATTCCGTGCCGTCAATGGTGAACTCAGCCGGGGTCTTGTAATCCTCTGCCAGCTTTACGGGTTTGACTTCGGTGCTTTCACCGCATGAGCATAAGCCCATTACCGCCAAAATCGTGAGAAAAAATGCCTTTGTTCTTTTCATTTTGCCCTCCATTAAAAAAGACCCTCTTCATAAGAAGAAGGTCTTTGTTTTTAGTACAGCCTAGTCGGCGTTTTCAAGGTCATACAAAAATCGTGGCAAAGCGTCAATAACATCTCTTGCAATGATTCCACGCTCAGATCTTTTGTATCCTGCAAGTAGAGCCGTCGAGCCAAGTGTGAACGACCCAAGTGCCGCCGCATCGAGAGCGTTGCACCCCTGAGCCACATAGGAGGAAACAATGCCTGCAAGCATATCACCTGAGCCACCCTTTGCAAGCGCAGTTGTGCCTTCGGTGCAAAGATAAACTTTTCCACCGTCCACAGCAAAGGTGTCAGCCGACTTCGCAAGCACTGTCACACCATATTTTTCTGACAGCCTATATGCAGATCCAAGTCTGTCCGACATGACCTCGCCCACCGTCACGCCACAAAGCCTTGCAAGCTCCGCAGGGTGAGGTGTGAGGATAACTGTACTTTTCTTCTTCAACAGTACATCTATATTCGGACAAAGTGAATTTATTCCGTCAGCGTCCAAAACCATGGGTATCTCCGCATTTTCTATAAGCTCCGCCACGAGCTTCTCTGTCTGAGCCGTGTGACCAAGCCCACAGCCTATTAGCAAACAGCTTGCCTTTTCGCACTTTTTCAGTATCGTCTCCGCATTTTCAGCCACCATAAAGCCGTCCTTGTCGGTTTTCATTGCCGAGTATGTACATTCATACATACCAGCCGACAGGGAGTTGACTACGCTTTTTGCAGTGCAAAGCTCAAAAAGCCCCACGCCTGTTCGCATTGCCGCCATTGCTGAAAGCCCTGCCGCACCTATATAGCTCTCCGAACCGCAAACGCTCACCACCTTGCCGAACGTGCCCTTGTGTCCGTCAGCAGGTCTAAAAGGCAGTGCCGACCTTGCTTTTACCACGTCAAAAGGCGTTATAACAGGGGATAGGGTATTCTCGCAACGCTCGTCAATACCGATATCTTTTACCAGAATTTCACCGCAAAAGTCCACCGCAGGCTGTAAATAAAGACCCAGCTTGCCACGATGAAAGGTCACTGTCACGTCAGCCTTGAACGACAGCTTGTCAGCCTGACCATTCCGTGCATTGACTCCCGACGGCAGGTCACAGGCTATCTTCATGCCCTCACATTTTTCACAAGCTCTGAACACTGGCAGGATATTTTCACGCAAACTGCCATGAAAACCCGTTCCGAAAATGCAGTCCACAAGCACGTCTGCACCCTCGATAAAATCCAGCGCATTTTCAGTATTCAGCACCTCTACGCTCTTATCAAGCCTAGCAAACGCCGCCGAGGAGAGGTCAGTGTCAGGCTCACCACAGCATAGGACCACCGCAGGCTTGAGACCTTGTTCCGCAAGTAAATTTGCCGCCACAAGTCCGTCACCGCCATTGTTTCCCTTGCCAATAAGAAGCACTATCTTTGAGGACGCAGACGAGTTGCTCGCAATGACCTCCGCAAGCTGTGCCGCCGCATTGTCCATGAGCTGAGCAAGGCTCACGCCATATTTTTCAGCCTCATGCTCGCAAAATGTCATTTGCTCCACTGTCAATATCCTATCCATTTTTATCCTCCTTTTCATAAGCTATCACCACTGCTGAAGCTATATCCTTGATGTGGGAAAGTGACACCGCAAAGGTCAGCCCCCTCTTTTCAGCCGCCAAAAGCGCATTCCCCGTAAGCTCCAGATAAGGACAGCCAAGCTCGTCACGCAAGCATGACACCTCGTTCAAGGCGAAGCCCTCGACCCCAGTGCCTAAAGCCTTTGCAAAGCTTTCCTTAGCCGCCCAATTCGCCGCCATGGATTCGTATGGGTTTTTCTTCTGTGAAAAAAGGGTCAGCTCCTTTTCGGAGTAAACCCTTTCACAGAAACGTCGGCTCTGACAGCTTTTTTTTATGCGTTCGATCTCAATAAGATCAGTTCCGACAAATATTTTCATTTTTATTTCCTCAGTGTTCTCGGAAGCGCAGGCTTCATAAGTGCCAGCATATCATCATCTGGTGTGAAGACAACAGTTGTAAGCCCGAGATTTTTGTGGTTGAATGTTATGTAGTAGTCTGTAAGGCTATCGTCACAAGCGCAGGCAAGGACCTGTGTTGCGCCCTCAGGTACAGAGAAATTCTCGTCAGCAATGCCGAAATCTGTCGCACTGCCGCAACGGAATGTTATAAGGCGCTTTCTTGAACGCTGAGCCGTTATCTTGTCAACGTCTATTTCTCCGTTTGTGAAAATGTATTCATACTCCACATCGAGTTTTGTTGTAAAATAATAACCGCCATAAAGTGCGGCGGCGGCAAGAAAAATGCCTATTACAGAAAACTGCGTGCCGAAAGGGAAGATAAAGCACAGTGCGGCAAGTGCCACGCTTGCTATCATGATGAAAATTTTCTGTATCTTATCGTTCTTTGTGGGAATCTTGCGAACTATCTGTTCCTTGAAGCTGTCCATTATTTGTCCTCCGTTTATTCAGTGCCGCTGAGAAGCTCTTTCATTACCCAGCCGCTTTTATCGTTGTATTTTACATATACCCATATGTCTCCGTCACCATCTGTTCTCTCGCCGTAGCCGTTTATGGTCTTGCCGTCAGGTATCTTTTCTATCACGTCATATTTCTTTGACGGACCGTATCTGAGATTAAGGTAAGAGGTGTCTGACTTTACAAGAAATGGGATAGAATCAGGGTATTTCACATCATCACCCAAAGGGAAAAGTGCGTCCTTTTTGAACTTTGTGGTGGTGGTTTTTTTAGTCGCCTTTGTTTCGGCAGATGTTGTGGTTGTGGTGGTGGTCGTCCTCTTTGTTGCCGTTGCGATTATGTCAGGGTCGTAGCCTTCGTCAATGCTCACGTCAGGGTTTTCAAGTGTGCCTGCCGTCACAGAAGTGGTGGTGGTGTAGCCCTCGTAATCCTCATCGTCCTCATCATAATCGTCGCCCATTGTGGCGGTCTTTGTGGTCTCTATAACTCTCTGGGCGGCAGTACCCGTGGTGGTCTCCGTTTCGGAGGAGCTTTCCGGAAGCATTGCCCCACATGACGCAAGCCCGAAAACCGCAGAACAAGCCAGCACAGCCGCAAGCAGTTTTGATCTCATTTTTTATATCCTCTTTTCAGAATTTACACAATTTTATTTTAAGCCAAGAAGTCTTTCTGCGTTGCCGCCAAGAATTTTATCTTTGTTATCCTCGGAAATGTTCAAGCGCAGTATCTTTTCTTTTATAAGGTAGGAACTGTCCCAAGGGCAGTCGCTTGCAAAAAGTATCCTGTCAGCCCCATGCTTTTCAACGATAGCCTGCATAAGTTCGTCAGGACACATACTTGTGAAAGCGGTGTCAAAATAAACTTCACCGTCAACTCCTGCCAAAACGTCACGCACCTGCTCCCACATCATGTTTGCACCAAGATGTGCA
>ERZ1106983.2705-NODE-2705-length-11101-cov-41.863208_pt1 | contig 11101 bp, 14 predicted proteins | sample MGYA00403693_ERZ1106983 | MGnify/ENA primary metagenome ERZ1106983 (study PRJEB35170, sample SAMEA104062420) | human gut metagenome | biome: human gut; feature: human-associated habitat; material: faeces | place: Denmark | collected 2012-07-13 ...
AACTAAATTTCAAATATTTCAAAGAACTATTTTAGGTTTTAATGGGACAGCAATGAGGAAATCTTTCAAATAAAATGCATTATCAAAGTATCTGATGACATACATTATGTCGTCAGGTATTACATATCGGATTTTTTTTGGATATTCAATTAGAATTCAGTAATGCCATTTTTTCTTGTATTTATAATTTCAACTGTTGTATCCTTTAGTGTTTGAAGGATAATATTGATTTCATTTGTTGTCGGGAGTACTCCATAAGGTATGTTTCTATTTAGAATAGGGAGGTAATAATAGTCTGCCCAAAATTCGATATGATATACAATTAAAAAATTGAGTGTTCCAAGCTCTCTTTGCTTTGGAGAAGAGGCACTATAAGAGAGCCAAAGTGACTTGGTATATGTAATATGCTTTTGTATTTTAGGGTCTTCTTTCAATCGAGATATGGATTCTTCAACGTCGATCGGGAATAGTTCTTCATCCCGTTTGTGACTTTCAGACAAATATGCGTATTCACTACTGTATGCGAAATGTGAATGAAGTATACCTCTCAATTCATGAAAAACATTGAGTGATAATGGGATAAATACGTCATTTAATACATTCCAAATGTGTTGTTCTCCTGTGATTGGAATCATTCTTTCTGAAACTTCTACCTTTCCTCGTTCAATAAAGTCTGTAAAATCGTAGCTATCATACCAGCCCGATACAGAACCGTCTTTTGCTATATCGAACTCAATATAATCATTATAACCATTTTTCGGAGGAATAACTCCATTAGGAACATAACCGATTAATTGGCAAAATACTTTTTTGTCTTTATCGAGTAAAGTGTACTTACCTTCATCTCTCACTTTTGCAAAAATGTGGCAGGAGCCAAATTCTGTTTTCCATTCTTGTAAAATATGTTTCTTTAAATCAATAGTGACTTCCCAGCGTCCATCGTCTGTTACCAAAGGATATTTCTCGTGATCATTGGATGAGAAAGTGTAATCATCGGCATAAAATGGAATGGATATGTGAATATATCGACTACATACTTCTATTTTTTCCTTTAATTCTGTATTCATAATTTATAAGTTTTAGATTGGATAATTATTATTGTAATATCTATCACGCTACCAAATATAATCATTAAAATATTATCCATGAAGCATCGCTCTATATATTCTTCTATTTCTTTACCGTTTTCTCGTATTTGACCATAACCCGGGGATTTAGCATTCATTTGCTTGTGCATATAGCACAGATATGTACCGAGGCTAATTATATCTTTGCTCTTTCTACCTTATTGCACCATGGGAGTCGTACATTTGATTCAACGATATAGTTTCGAACTGAATATGTTATTAGCGGCAGTCGGGTTTGCTATCGTTGTGACCAATTTATTAATCATGCACAGAATTATGAGAAAGTAAAAAAGGATGTCCACACATTCATTTTCTTTTATTTCCGTATGGAACGGTATCTTCCGCCGCTATTGAACAAGGTGCTTCAGGGGACTCCGGATATGGAATAACTTTCGGGGTTATAACTGGTTTGTCTGATTTTGCTGCCAATGATGGGTTTAATCTTTCTTTGAGTTTCGTGTTGCGTTTCAATACAGACATATTATGGATGGCATAAGCCAAAGCTTTGGCGGTACCAATGAGTACGCAAATTTTCTTGGCGCGGGTAATGCCCGTGTAGATAAGGTTCCGCTGAAGCATCACATAATGATTCATCAATACGGGTATGACTACTATCGGATATTCCGAACCTTGCGATTTATGAATGGTGGTGGCGTATGCCAAAGAGAGTTCATCGAGTTCGGAAACTTCATACTCTACCGAAATGCCATCAAAACTGGCGATGAGAGTACGTTCTTCCATATCTACTTCTTCGACGTAGCCCAAATCACCATTGAACACACCTTTGTCGTAGTTGTTCCGTATCTGCATCACACGGTCGCCTTTCCGATAAGAATAACCGCCCCGGTTCAGACAGACAGATGTGGGATTCAAAGCATCCTGAAGTACTAAGTTCAGATTGGATGCGCCTACGACTCCCCGCTGCATGGGCGTAAGGACTTGTATTTTGCTCGATGACAGACTATATGCCTTCGGAAGCCGTTCTTTCACCAGATGGACAATACTTTCAGCAACCTGATCCGGATCTTCTGTCTTTATAAAAAAGAAGTCAGTGTCTTTGCCGTTGCTCGTATCGGGGAACTGACCGTTGTTGATGGCATGGGCACTCATTACGATACGACTGGACTGGGCCTGGCGGAAAATCCGGGTCAGGCGTACAACAGGAATTTTCTTTGAATCAATGATGTCACGCAATACATTGCCTGCTCCTACGCTGGGCAATTGATCAATGTCACCTACCATCACCAACCTCATTCCTGAAGAAATAGCTTTCATCAAATGATTCATCAATAGGATGTCTATCATGGAACATTCATCTACAATCAAAGCGTCGGCTTCCAACGGGTTTTCCTCATTACGCTTATATCCGTCTTTGGGATTGTATTCCAACAGCCGATGAATGGTTTTGGCCTCCATGCCGGTAGCTTCACACATTCGTTTGGCAGCTCTGCCGGTAGGTGCAGCAAGCAAGATTCTCATGCCTGCTGTCTTTAAAGCGGCAATGATACCTTGTGTAGTAGTGGTTTTTCCTGTTCCGGGACCGCCTGTAAGAATCATTACTTTGGATTCTACAGCTTGACGGATAGCGTCTATCTGAACATCGTCGTATTCAATACCGGTTTCTTGCGAAATGGCGGCAAGATTGAATGTAGGCTTCTTCTTGTCTGCTTCAACTGTTTCCACCAGTGCCAGGAGACGGTTGGATGTACCACATTCGGCATAATAAAAAGGGGGAAGGTAAATGGCTTCATGGTCCAGTTCCAAATCTTTGGCCTCAATCATTTCTGCCATTGCTTGCTTTACGGGTTCTTCCCCGACTTCAAGCAACTGCATGGCGGATTTTATCAGTTGTTCTTCTTCCGCGTATACATGGCCGTCATTGGACAATTGGCTCAATGTGTAGAGGATTCCACTCCGACAACGGCGCAAGTCACTCTTTTCATAACCCATCTTGGCGGCGATACCGTCGGCGGTCTTGAATCCGATTCCCCATATATCATCCGCCAAACGATACGGATTGTCTTTTACCTTATCTATACTTTCCTTGCCGTACTGACGATAGATCTTAGCAGCGTATGCGGTGCTTACCCCATAGCCTTGCAGGAATAGCATCACATTCTTGATATCTTTCTGCTTTTCCCAGCTTTCACCGATTTTCTCCACACGCTTCTTGCCAATTCCCGGCACTTCATGTAACCGTTCAAGCTCGTTCTCTATCACGTCAATGGTTTCCAGCCCGAACTTAGCCACAATCAGCCTGGCAAACTTTGGGCCGATTCCTTTCACCAGTCCGCTACCCAAATATTTCTCGATGCCATAGATGGTGGCAGGCATGACTTCCTCCCATGATTCTGCAACAAACTGGCTCCCGTATTTCTTATCGACTTTCCAGTTTCCATCGCATAATAGGACACTGCCTACCGGAACTTCCAGCAGGTTGCCCACCAAAGTAACAGGGTCATTATAACCTTTCACATTGACTTTCATGACCGAATACCCATTATCAGGATTCTGATAGGTAATGCGTTCTACTACGCAACGGAGCTTTATCATTTTTTCAAATATTTAGAGTTGTCAGTGGCTATCGGGCCTTAAATTCCCATCCGCAATCATTGTGGTAAATCATCAGTTTGCTCATACCCCCGTCGATGGTAATATTCTCACCATTGATGAATGAGTTTCGTTCATCGCACAGGAAAGCGACCGCACGGGCTATGTCATCAGAATTACCGACTCGCCCGGAAGGATGCTGCAGGTAATCACTTTCACTTGAAGGCACAAATGCTTCCTCCTGATGTGTACCCGTCTCTATCCATCCCGGAGCAATGGAATTGACACGTGCTATGCCGGACAAACTGACGGCAAGCGCATGGGTCAAAGCTGTAATGCCGCCTTTGGCGGCCGTATAGCTTTCCGTGTTGGGTTGTGACTGAAACGCCCGCGTGGAAGAGATGTTCACGATAGAACCCAGACCGATGAAATGATCTTTGAAAAGTTTAGCCAACATGAAAGGAGCAGCTACACCTACCTGTTGGACGTAAAGGAAATCTTCATACTCGCAACCGTCCAACACACCTCCCAGCATCAGGCAGGCATTATTGATAATGCAATGGATACCTTCGGGATGCTCGGAGAGGACTTGTCCTGCAAAGTCTATAAGGGTTTGCTTGTCGGCTATATCTCCTATGTACCCGATGACTTTCCATCCTTTGTGTTGCATCTCATTGGTTACTAAGACAGTCTGCTTGGCTTCCTTGTCCAGGATATATACGGTATCACCCTCTGATGAGAAGTGCTCCGTTATGCAACGACCAATACCGTTAGCTCCACCGGTCACTATGATTGTTCTCCCCATAGGTTACTTCTTTTCGTATTTGTCTAAATACTCCTTCATAGCCTCGTTTACAATATCTTTCAGGGACATGTTTTTATCTATTGCCAAGTACTTCATTCTGGTATGAATACTTTTGTTGATAAGGAAGTTACAGTGTACCGCTGTCTCTTTCTCCGTCGCAACTTTTGCGGGTTTATCCTCTGTATAAGAGGGAGTGGTTGATGAAAGGAGGCTGTTCAAACCACCTTTCATGCTGTCTTTTAACAGGTCACGTTTGCCCATATCGGTTTATTTTAATTTGATGACTTCTCCGGCTAAAGCCATGTAATCTTTAGCTCCGTTACTATTCTTATTATACTCGTAGATGTTTTTCCCATTAATCGGTGCCTCTGCCAACGCCACATTGTCACGGATAATTGTCTTGAAAACCTTGTCACAGAAAGAATCATGAATGATTTCCGTAACGCTCCTGTTCAGAGTCTTGCGCTTGTCATATTGGGTAATAACAATACCACCAATCTTCAAATTAGAGTTGAGACGTTCTTGAACAATGTTGATCACGTTCATTATCTTAGCCATGCCTCGCATCGCTAAGAATTGAGCCTGTACCGGTATGATCAGGAAGTCGGCTGCCGTCAATGCATTTAAGGTAAGCAATCCCAATGAAGGGGGACAGTCAATAAGAATGTAATCAAACTTATTCTCTTTGGGTAGTTTACCAATCAGTTGTCTCAAAATCATTTCCCGTCCCGGTTCGTTGATAAGCTCTGATTCTGCTGCCGACAGATCAAGACAGGATGGAACTAAGGTAATGCCGCTCTCTGTCTTTATAAGAGGAAGAGGATATTCACCTTTCATCGCTCCGTATATCGTATTCTGCTCCTCAATAGAGCAACCGAAAGATTCAGTTAGGTTCGCTTGTCCGTCAAGGTCTATAACAAGAATTTTCTTACCTCTTTGTTGCAAGGCTGCGGCAAGATTGATGGTTGTGGTCGTTTTGCCTACGCCTCCCTTGTGATTTAATATTGCTATAATACTAGGCATATTTCATTCTGTTTTTACATTAGAATACAAAGGTAATAATTATATTAGTATATACTATTATTAGTATTTAATACTATTACTATTTTAATTTATTTAGTAATTACTATAAGTAGTATTTATTGATATACAGCATATTACTTGTTACATATTACTTTGCTAACTCATATTTAGAATAATATCCCTTTAATTCATACCAGAGTATAGTAGCCTCTGGTATGGACTAAAGGATGACTGGTGGAAGCTATTTTGTCAGTAGCTTATACAGTTGTTGCTGACAGAACTGTTCATATTCAGCCTTATTTAGTACCACTTTCGATGGCTCTGTCAATGATTTCACCTACTTTATCAAAAAAAGCTCTATCGGTGACACATTTGGCTTCTTGATAATTTACCAAGTAAATCTCGTAGTAGTCACTGCCATTGAGGGCTACTATCACAGACCCCTTGAACAAGCGTCCGTTTACTTTGAATTTGAGTGCCGGCATTTCTTTGAAAATTGTGGCAATAAATTTTTCTACTCCCCAAGAAAGAACAACATTCATCGGGGTTGTTGTCAATAACTGATTTTTGGCGGTTTCTGCCACCTGCAAAACATACTCTTTGTCCATAACTGTAAGTATTTAAAATTAAATGAATGGTATTGATTGTCCTTCTTTCCGGAGGTATTCCAGCATTGCTTTTGTATCTTCGTGAGAAGCACGGTTACGGTCATCGTAACGGCGGTTGTCATCCGCCATAACTTTTAGGCATTCACGGATTAGTCGATAAAGGGACTGTTGTAGGGTTGGGTGCATCATTGGGATTGCTGCTGCAAAGTTCTTGGCGTTGAAACAATAATCGTTCAATGCGCCTTCAACAGTCTTAGCCAGTTGGTACTCTTTCGTCTGCTCGATGTTCTGATGATTTTCCATATTCAAATCGTTTTAAATGAAATATTTATTTTTCCCTAACCTCAGACTTTTCTTATCGAAGCCGATTGGGAATTTAACAGTGCAATTCACCTGTCACCAATCGGACTTTTGAAGCCGGTTTTTCTTGACGATTACTCTCCGCAGGAGGAAGAATCCGAAAGAAATACATTTTAAACCGAGCTTTAAAGTCGGGTGACAGACCTTTGCATCTGGTAAAGCCCACCGGGGTAGATAGAATATTCTGATTTAGCCGAAACGTTATAAAAGGAAGAATCACCTATAAAGGGAATGCCTACAACTGGATGAAAAGGCTTGGGTGGGTAAACAATGAAGTCTGCCGGGGCAAACAAGAAAAGTGGCTTATTCCGGCATCAACGGGCTGAGTTGTTTCGATTCATCGAAGCTCCCGCGCTATGATGCAAGGAATGTGCCGCTGTTTGTCCTTTTCTGAATATGACTGACCAAAGGGAGGTGATATTCAGAAACAGACACTCCTTCCACTTTCGGGTGGGAAAGCCTATATAAAAGGAAGATATGAAAGTACAATTGGAAGAAAGTTTGCCTGTAAAACAGTAAGTGGCATACAACAATATTATCTACTGGCTTATATACGCCAAGTAGATAATATTGCATGTGATTTTTTAATAGTGATAATCAATAATACCTCCAATATAGAGCTTAGTTCCATCCTTAAAGCCACAAATTATTCTCATAAAATCACCCGATTGGTCAGCATAAGAAGCGAAACTATGTTCTTCCGTATAAAAGCGCGTTCCTACACCAAGCGGATTTTTAAGTTCTTCTTCTAACTGATAGGATGCACCAATCCAATCCGTTATGTTCTCCGGTGTAATTTTGTTAGCTTTTTCCTGTATTCTGTTTACCCATTTCGCTTTCCATTCTGCTGCACCACCTTTATAAATAATAGTGTCATTATTTAATAGCGTAAACATCCCTTTGGGCAAAATCGTTTCTATCAAATTATTTATGGCTGTTTTGCGCTCATCTTCCGATATTTCACGGCAATAGTCAAACTCGCTGTTGTCTCCTTGCGGGAGTGTGTTTTCATTAAGAAAACAATCTTTTGATATTCTTTGGGTCGTAATTTGAAAAATTGTTGAATGCATAGTTTTCTTTTTATATGTTGTAAATTACTAAACAGTCCTCGACTTCAGCAGGAAGCCCGAAGAACGGAAATGATGAAAAATACGTTTGTGTTCCAGCTTTCTCGTTATCACCAACCGGATAAACCAGTTCAATATGCTGTTTTTGGAATAAATCATCAATCATCTTGATTTCGTTATCATTTAATCCGGTGGCATCACCATTAATAATGTAGCCTAAGCTCCAACTAGGTATGCGTTCTATACTTTTCTCCATATTCTGAATTTTACTAGTTTATATTTAGTCGCAAGTTCATACTTACCATACCGGGCTTAGCCGGATAACTGGCAATAACTAAACAACATGAAACACTTGCTGTGCGGTCAGAAAAGATTAATGACCGGTAGACTTTTTATTTGTGCGTTTTTACAAGTATAGAAGGTTCCACCTTTGTTTTCTCCATCGAAGTAAGCAATGACTTGATTGGAGTGAGCCAACATATAGTCATTACGTCTTAACAGGCATCCCTGGCAATAATCTTCACGCAAAATAATGGTTTCATCAGCCCTGTTCAAGATTGAGCGGTATCGTCTTTTGTCAGCAAAGGAAAAACGTTCATCTTGGTTACGATATGGTACGACTGCAATAAGCCTTAATTCTTTATACTCGGTTTTCAATGATAAAATAACCTCCGCTGAAAGTAAGTCAAATCCCATAGCCATGCCGCAGTAATAATTGTTGTAACCTTTTGCATACAATTCAATAATGACATTCCTTAATGCGACTTTCAGCATTGGTAACTTACCATAAGGAATAAACCGGTGTCCCGTAAAAGCGACAAATTGCTGTTTTTTCAAAAATAGATTTTCCATATTATATTATCTTATAAGTTGTCTTGCCAAGAAAGAAGCCACCTACAATATTGGCTCCAAGTCGCTCTAACCGGCTACCATATGCCGCCCAGCTGTTGCCCGTGGTCAAAATATCATCGAAACATAAAACATCCCTGCCTTTGAAAAATGCCTCGTCAAAATCAATTATTCTGACTTTACTGACAGTCTTTTTTTTATCTTTCCGGTGTTCATGCACCGCCAGTTGTTCACCTGTAACACTTACGTGCGGATAGCCATCGATTGCGCCGGACAATTCGCATACCCGTGCACTGAAATTCTTGTAACGAAGTTCATTCTTTTCTGTCGATGATGCAGGAACACAGGAAAAAACGATGTCTTTCACTTTATAGCCGAACATATCTTTCAAATATTTTGCCGTCATTTGGGCAACTTCTTCATGCGCTCTGCCGTCCTTAAAGTCCCAAACTATCTTGCGTGCAATTTCTTGTTCTAGTCCCACATTTTTAATTCGGACTGGATAATACTTGAGGAAACTTACAATTTCCTTGTTCCAAAATCTTTTGGTGATGTCATCAACTTTTGCCATAATCTGATTTTTTATTTTTCCCTTTCATTCAGGCTTTTCAACCTGCTGAAGGAGATTTTTCGGCTTTGCAAAGGAAGTGGCGCCAATAAGGCAAATCCCATGATGAAAATACGCTCGCATTCATGCGAGGAAGATTTTCACAGGCACTTGTGCTTCATTGGATTTGATATTTGGAATGGCACTTGATACCTTTGCTGAAAAATGGTCCATCAGCGGGATTGGGAAGATGACTTTCTATTCGTATAAAAGGAGCGAGCAAGGGCGGGTATTGCAATGTGATGAAGCTGCCAGACCGGATAATAAGCAATGAGATTACTATATATTCATTTCTAAAAAAACGATGAGTGCCGGACGTAGTTCAGCACTTCGTATAGAATGAATGTATGGCAGCCTGTTTGCATCCGGACTTTCGGCTATGTGCCTTGACTTTCTTGAAAGTCAAAGCTCTGTGACGAACAGTTTCCATTGCTTTGCAATGGGTGGGACGGTCAGTATTATATAACAGTTGAAGAGAAGTTCTGTACAAAAGGAGGATATTTCTATTTTACTTTCCAAAAGAAAAATATGGCCACTGGGATATAATGGAAATAAGATTTGATTTTGAGGTTATAAATGGAGGAGTCTGATAATATATGAAAAAGGGATGCCCCGGCAATAATAATAGGGAAGAAGAGAATGTAATGAGCAAAAGAAAAGCGACTCGAAAGCCGCTTTTCTTAGAGAGAACCAAGGATTATTTCTTGGCTTTCTTTGATGTGGATTTCTGCTCTGCTGGAGCTTCTTCTTTTTCAGGAGTAGCGAAAAACTCGGTGGCAACCATTACGATGCGGTTATGTTTACCTTTGTCATCACTCCATTCTTCAGGTTTGAAATAACCGTGGACGGTTAGCATTTGTCCCTTTTTCAATAGTTCAAAGGATGCGCTTTCGTTCTTGCGCCAAACCTCCACAGCCATGAAAGCTGATACTTTTTGGGTTTCTTTACCAACGATCTCCGTTCGGCCGACTGCCAAGGAAAATCTTGCTACACTTGCGGAAGTGAATTGACGGATTTTTGCATCCTTACCAATGAAACCTGTAACTGCGAAAGAATTTTCAATCTTCTTCATAATGATAAATTTTAGAAGTTATACAATCAATTTTTATAATGCACCAAGATATTGCAGTCATAGGGCAGCATCAAGGATAGCGGTTCAATACTCTTTTTATTCCGAGCATCAGAAAAAAAAAGGAAGATTGTACCGATACGTCATTGGTCAGAATGAAATGTCCCGTAACCGCGACAGCGGTGCTGCATTATAGCTTTGCATTAAGAAAAATGATGTGACTTCGCTCAAAATGCAGTGGTGAAGCAGAATTGAAACATTGCAGTGGGGGTGGCAAGGAAGTGTTATCCGCTCATATCGGCAAGTTTAAGAATCGACTGGGAGTTGGACGAAAGGCAATATAACAAAGAAACCTGCCGTCAGCCGGATGCGGTGGTTGCATGAACGGCTTTCTAAAGGCGCATCTGTCTATTGATGGGTAGATGATATGTATATATGAGGTGATTATGAAGATAGGGTTGTGATACAAAATACGTCTTGTAATGGGCTTGACGATTATTGCCTCCCATGAAAAGATAATACAAGGGAAATCCATTCAAGAATGGTTTTCCATATTTCTATAAAGTGGCATGGTCGCAATTTGCGAATGAGAACAGATATAAGTGGACGCCCCGGAGGGCGGAAAGTAGGTATAAGAGGTTACGGCTGGTGCAAGAATCCCATCCAAACTTTTGTATGGACGGGATTCTTTGGGGATTTGATGGTTTTACGCTAATATATGCCAATCTCCATCTTCTTTGTAGAAAGAACGATTTTTTTTATCTACTGGTTTTTTATGACCATTTAGAGACCATGTATAACCTACAGTAATCAATAGAAAATCATTAGTTTGTCTTACTATCTCGTAAAACTTAAAATCTGTTATACCTTCTTGCATCTGACTCAATAAATGATATACAATGCTGATTATTTCTTCTTTTGAGAGTGTAGATTCTATATTCATTTTTACATCTCCTCCTCTTTTGAAAGTTTATATCTTTCATCACTAGTGGGCACTTTAAATTAAACATTGTTCTTTGAAATCTTTGATAATCGC
>ERZ1106983.2710-NODE-2710-length-11078-cov-3.046267_pt1 | contig 11078 bp, 9 predicted proteins | sample MGYA00403693_ERZ1106983 | MGnify/ENA primary metagenome ERZ1106983 (study PRJEB35170, sample SAMEA104062420) | human gut metagenome | biome: human gut; feature: human-associated habitat; material: faeces | place: Denmark | collected 2012-07-13 ...
AAGACTCAGACAGACTCCTCCACCACACCGGACATGGTCCGTTCCGGGCGCGTCCCCCCAACCTCAGTTAAATCCCTATTTACAGACCGCCCGAAAAGAAGTATACTAAAAATAGTGTGTTGTCACTTTTTATCATAAAAAAAGTTCAAAGGATAAGACACTTTATGGCCGTTAGGAGGACATTACGAATGAATACAGTTGAGATGAATATGAAACTGTGGAAGCGGACACTTGCAATAGGAGTGATCATTGCCCTTGCCTCTCAGCTCTACTGGAATGTATTTGTAAATAATTTCCGTATTTCTACATCCGTTATTCTGCTTCCTGTCCTGATTATGACGGTAGGAATCCAGGTCCATACAAGAACGATTTGTTTTGTAACGGCCTGCACTATCTATATATTCCGTCTGGTTATACTGCTGTTCCAGGGAATGCCGCTGGAAACAGGCCTGATTCAGGTACTCCCGGGAGCGCTGTTCTATATCTGCTACGGACTCATTTTTAAACTCCAGATCAAGAATAAGCATATCGTTCAGATGGAACGTCTGATTGTAGCGGTCTTTTTCTGTGACTTCTGTTCAAATGTCTTTGAAGTCTCCCTGCAGGAATACCTACAACAAAGAATGCTGCCGGAACTGTCCGTCATCAAATATCTGCTGATGATAGCGGCTGTGCGTACGCTGTTTGCGGCCGTTGCGCTGATTGGAGAAAAGCAGTACCGCGTTCTCCTTAAGAATGCGGAGCATGAGAACCGGTACCAGAGACTGTTTCTTATGACAACGGGGCTTAAGAATGAAATTTACCTGATGCATAAGAACACAGAGGAAATTGAGAGGGTTATGAGCAATGCTTACCGGCTTTATGAGAAGACTCTGATGATGGAGGAGCTTCCGAAGGAGATGCAGCAGATGGCCCTCGAAATTGCAAGGGATGTCCATGAGATAAAGAAGGATTACATCAGGATTATTCAGGGAATTGAGGAGGAAATCGATGAGGAGTATGATGAGGAAAAGATGAATTTTCAGGATCTTCTTCAGATTCTGGAGGCGTCCACCTATCACATGCTGGCAGAGAAAAGGCTGGATGTGCGCCTCGTGTATGACTGCCAGGATAATTTTATAACCAAAGAGCATTATATATTGATGGCTGTACTCAAAAACCTGGTTAATAATGCAATTGAAGCCATTGAAACAAAGGAGAAGAGCGGTACGGTATGTATCGCGGAGCGCAAAGAGGGGAACGACTATATATTTGAAATAACCGACGACGGGCCGGGAATTTCAGAAAGACAGCTTTCCAATATTTTTAAAATGGGGTATTCGACAAAGTTTGACGAAAAGACCGGAAACATTTACCGTGGAGTCGGACTTGTTGGTGTGAAAAATGCAGTTGAAGAGCAATTTAAAGGTAAAATTGATGTGGAATCCGAGACCGGTAAAGGAACCAAGTTCCGCATCATGATACCGGCTGAGATGTTAGAGGAGTCATGATATGGAAATTTATATTGTTGAAGATGACGTAACCGTTATCAGTATTCTGGAAGATATTATTGAGGACAATGAACTGGGAACCGTCTGCGGTACGACAGAGGGCGGGCCTGCCAATGTGGATGAAATTCTGGCGCTGGAGCCGGATGTGATTCTCGTGGATTTCCTGATGCCGGGCAAGGACGGCGTGGAACTGGTCAGGGAACTGAAGGAAAAGGGATGCGGCGCCAGATGCATCATGATTTCCCAGGTTTCGGCCAAAGAACTGGTCGGAAAAGCCTATGATGCGGGAATGGAGTTCTTTATCAGCAAACCGATTAATATAATAGAAGTGAAGTCTGTTATCCAGAAGGTGGAAAAGCAGATTGAGAACGAGAAGACCTTGTCCAACATTAAAAAAATGTTCATGGCTGAGATTGCGGACATGCCCAAAGAAAAGAAACCCGACGACGGTTACGGCCGGAAGGTACAGTATATTCTCAACAGGCTCGGGATGTCAGGGGAAAAGGGCGGTGATGATATTATGCGTATCTGCCAGTATCTGCACAGCAATAAGCGGCCGATTTCCCAGGTAAGCATCGGCCAGCTTTGCGAGATTTTAAGCGACGCCCCTAAAAACATGGAACAGCGAATCAGGAGGGCGATTGCCGTGGGAATGTCCAACCTCGCCCATCTGGGGATTGAGGATTTTATGAATGACACATTTACATCCTATTCAAGCACCCTGTTCCCCTTTGAGGAGATAAGGGCTGAGATGGATTATATCCGCGGTAAGAGGAAGTACGGCGGGAAGGTAAGCATCAAGAAATTTATAGACAGCCTGATGCTGGCCGCCGACCGGGAAATCTGACATACACCGGATTTCAGGCCGGACATGCAGCGGAATATTCCGGGTAATTCTAAAGATGCTATAAACAAAGTTAAAAAACTGTTATAAATTTTTGAATATATTCTTGAATTATTTTGTAGTTTTTTGAGAGAAGTGATTTATACTGCCTTCAACGTAAACAAATAATCTATTGGAGGTAGTTGTATGAAAGTTATTGAGCTTGATATGTATCAGGCAACCGCGGTTGCGGCCATTGTTCTTTTACTGGGGCGTATCCTTGTTGACAAGATTGCGATTCTGCGTAAGTATTGTATTCCGGCGCCGGTAGTCGGTGGATTTATCTATGCGATTCTGCATCTGGTTGTTAGAAGCGCTGGAATTCTTGAAATCTCTGCAGACATGACGCTGAAAAATGTATTCATGGTGGCATTCTTCTGTAGCGTTGGTTACACGGCATCCTTCAAAATGCTGAAAAAGGGCGGTATTCAGACCATCGTTTTCCTGCTCCTTGCCGTGGTAATGGTAATATTACAGAACTGTCTGGGCGCAGGCCTTGCATCTGCATTCGGCCTTGATCCGAGACTTGGTCTTGCCACAGGTTCCATTCCGATGGTAGGCGGCCACGGAACAGCAGGTTCCTTCGGCCCGATGCTGGAAGAGCTGGGCGTTGCCAATGCCAATGTAGTTGCCATTGCTTCCGCAACATTTGGTCTTGTTGCCGGCTGTGCAATCGGCGGACCTATTGCATACAATAAAATTCATAAATTTAATTTAAAATCCGCAGCTTTAGATACAACTATCGAAGAGATGGTTGAAAAAGACGAAACAGGTGCTATTGACTCTAAACAGTTCCTGGATGCCTTCCTGTATCTGATTATTGCTATCGGTGCCGGTACCGTTGTTTCCATGTTCCTTGGAAAGCTGATGACATTCCCATTCTACATCGGCGCTATGCTGGTAGGTGCTGTTATCCGTAACGTAATGGATGCCATGCAGAAAGAAATCCCGATGGAAGAGATCGGAACACTCGGCGGCTCCTGTCTGTCCATTTTCCTTGGACTTGCCATGATCGATATGAAACTCTGGCAGCTTGCAGAGCTGGCGCTTCCGCTGGTAGTAATGCTGGCAGCACAGACAATACTTATGTTTGTATACGCTTACTTTGTCGTATTCAACGTACTTGGAAGAACATACGATGCAGCAGTTATGACAACCGGCTTCTGTGGTTTCGGAATGGGTGCAACACCGAACGCCATGGCGAACATGCAGGCCGTTACAGGACAGTACGGACCGGCTCCTACCGCATTCATGGTAGTTCCGTTAGTAGGAAGCTTATTCATCGATTTCTGCAACGCTTCCATCCTGACAGCATTTATCAATTTCCTTGGCTAATCAAATAGACTTACCAGGCGGTGAAAGGTCTGCTCTGCAGGCTTTTCGCCGCTGTACGGCGTAAAGCCCGTCTCCAGGTGCGGAATTGGTAAAAAACACCGCATTTGGGGAATATAAACAAAATCTAATAACAATTATAATGCTAATTCAATTTGCTTATATAAGTGAAATGCGTTATAATAAAACCAGAACAGAAAATTTCACAAAAACAATAGGAATCGTGAGGGAATTTTGTTGAAGTTATACATAATATGGTTCCGGTGAGTAGTGAAACTTTTAAAATCATATATCAAACAGGAGGTATATTACAATGAGCAAGTATGTTGACAGAGTAATTGCGGAAGTCGAGAAGAAATACGCAGACGAGCCGGAGTTCGTACAAACAGTAGAAGAGGTTTTATCTTCTTTAGGTCCGGTTGTTGATGCACATCCGGAGTATGAGGAAGTAGCTCTTCTCGAAAGAATGGTAATTCCGGAGAGAGTTATCGAGTTCCGTGTTCCGTGGGAGGATGACAACGGCAAGGTTCATGTAAACACAGGCTACCGCGTTCAGTTCAACGGCGCCATTGGACCGTACAAGGGCGGCTTACGTTTTGCTCCGTCTGTAAACCTTTCCATCATGAAATTCTTAGGCTTTGAGCAGGCATTCAAAGACAGCCTTACAACACTTCCTATGGGTGGTGCCAAAGGTGGTTCCGACTTCGATCCGAACGGTAAGAGCGACAGAGAAGTTATGAGATTCTGCCAGGCTTTCATGACAGAATTATACCGTCACATCGGACCGGACATTGACGTTCCTGCAGGTGACCTTGGTGTAGGCGCTCGTGAAATCGGTTATATGTACGGACAGTACCGTAAAATTGTCGGCGGATTCTACAACGGCGTTCTGACAGGTAAGGCAAGATCCTTCGGTGGTTCCTTAGTTCGTCCGGAAGCTACAGGATACGGCTCCGTATACTATGTAGAAGCAGTTATGAAACATGAGAACGATACCCTGGTTGGCAAGACAGTTGCATTAGCAGGTTTTGGTAACGTAGCATGGGGCGCTGCTAAGAAGCTTGCTGAATTAGGCGCTAAAGCAGTTACACTGTCCGGACCAGACGGATACATCTACGATCCGGAAGGCATCACAACAGAAGAGAAGATCAACTACATGCTTGAGATGAGAGCATCCGGACGTAACAAAGTTCAGGATTATGCAGACAAGTTCGGCGTACAGTTCTTCCCGGGTGAGAAACCATGGGGCCAGAAGGTTGACATCATTATGCCGTGTGCAACGCAGAACGATGTAGACCTTGAGCAGGCAAAGAGAATCGTTGCCAACAACATCAAATACTACATCGAAGTTGCTAACATGCCAACTACCAACGAAGCTCTCAGATTCTTAATGCAGCAGCCAAACATGGTAGTAGCTCCTTCCAAGGCTGTAAACGCAGGCGGCGTTCTTGTATCCGGCTTTGAGATGAGCCAGAACAGCGAGAGACTTTCCTGGACAGCAGAGGAAGTTGATGCGAAGCTTCATGGAATCATGGTAGACATCTTCCACAAAGCAGATGACGCTGCTAAGCGTTATGGTATGAAAGACAACTATGTTGCCGGTGCTAACATCGCCGGATTTGAGAAAGTTGTAGATGCTATGAAAGCTCAGGGCATCTGCTGATTCTCTGTCATCTGAAGTTTCAAAAAGACAGGTCCGCTGCGGCCTGTCTTTTTTATTCCATTTAATACTTGTTTATACAGAAAAAAATCCCCACTCTCTGGCGAGGATTTCAGACTGTAGACAAAGCCCTGCTTTTGCAGGGTTTTGCTATTGTTGGAACCGCTTTTCTGATATAATAAATATCAGAAGGGCGGTGTTTTTTATGATGACGAAAAATACAGATAAAAAAAGAGAACAAATGATGATGTTTTCCATGGATGACATGGTACCTCAAAACCATATGCTGCGATTGATTGATAAAGCAATCAATTGGAATTTTATTTATGATCTGGTTGAAGAAAAATACTGTCCGGATAACGGCCGTCCCAGTATGGATCCCGTCATGCTGATAAAGATACCATTCATTCAGTATCTCTATGGGATAAAAAGCATGCGTCAGACCATGAAAGAGATCGAGGTAAACGTTGCATACCGCTGGTTTCTCGGACTAGACATGTTAGATCCAGTACCTCATTTCTCTACATTTGGAAAGAATTATACCCGCCGTTTCAAAGATACAGACCTTTTTGAGCATATCTTTTCAAAGATTCTGGAAAAAAGCGCGGATGGAAATGAAAGCCGGGCTTACCTTTGCATGCATGAATCTGAAAAAACTGGCAAAGATCCTGGAAAAACGAGGTTGGAACACAGCCAGATTTTTGTTGATTTTGAAGAAAATAAAAAGAAAAGAAGTTTTAAAAGAAAAATGGTGCTGGGCATAATCCCCAACACCAAGTTTGTCTACAGTCTGAGCCGGTGTTTTTAAACACCGGCTTCATTTGTTATATGGCAGCTGCTTCATAAAGAAAAATGGCTTATTTACTGATTTTTGCTTTTGCAGAAAGTCCCTTACTCTTGAAGAGCTTTTTGTAGGCGGAAAGCTTGCTTGCTGGTACTTTTACTTTCAGCTTCTTGTAGTTGTTTCTGCCGGCTTTGGTGAAAGCACTTTTTCCTACGGTACCGGAGGTAAGCTTCTTGGACTGAATGCTGACAGAAGTAAGGGCCTTGCAGTCGTAGAATGCTTTTTTGCCAATGGAAGAAACTTTGGAGCCAATCTTTACAGTCCGTAAAGCACTGCAGCCCTGGAAAGCACTGGTGCCGATGGAAGAAATATTCCTGGCAATGGTTACTTGTCTTAGCTTCCGGCAGTTTTTGAAAGCTCCGGAAGCAATGGCTGTGACTTTATAGGTCCGACCGTTTGCCTTCACAGAGGAAGGAATTGCTGCAGTCGTGATGGCTTTGGACTTTGACCGCTTTAAAGTAACAGAGGTACCATTTTTATTAACTGTGTAGACATTGTAAGAATCACTGAAGGATTTCACTACTGTAGTCTGAGGTTTATCATCTTTGTTATTTGAACTTGAGGTAATCTGGAAATCTAAGGTAATAGTTCCAAAATAGTTGTTCTGGCCTGTAATGGTTACAGTGGCAGTTCCGACTTTTTTGTTATTGCTGTAGGTAACTTTATAATCCTGTCCTTCTATAAGTTTTTGCTTTCCAAGAGTAATAGTTGGAACTGGTTTTAGAGCTTTTCCAGTATAAGCATAAGTCGCTTTAACTCCGGTTACAGATGCCTGAGAAAGGTCGCAGGCATAACCAATGTTGTTCTTACGTGCATATGTAATGGCAGCTGAGTTAGAGGAGGCATAAATGGTGGCGTAGTATACATGACCGCCGGAATACCAGTAGGAGCCTTCCCATACAATGTCATCCCCGATGTTGATTACGCTGTCTGGCAGAGTGACTGTTTCAAGATTAGAGCAGAAAGCAAAAGCTTCCTTTCCAATAGTGTGGACACCGTTTTCAATTACGACTTCCTTCAGATTGGGCAGATAATTAAATGCATTTTCTGAAATACTGGTAATCCCGGATTTTATAACTATTTTTTTTACCTGATTTTTCATGGACTTCCATGCCGTGCCGCTCCAGAAACTGTAGCCGCCCTGAGTGGACGAAACGGGGAAACGATCGTTTTCATCCGTGGAGATATTAAGTGCACCCTGACCGGAAATGGTGAGAACACCATTTGCAAAATCCCAGGTAGCATTTTCACCTGCAGTACGGTAAATCTTTTTGGAGGCTGTGCCGTCATTTGCATCAATAGAGTAAAAATTAACAGTATTGGCATTGGAGGCGTAGTAAACAACCTTGGAATCTTTAACGACAGGCTGGCAGTCGGATACGGGCGCAGCAGTGGTGTATTCCCTGCTAAGTACATTTCCCTTACCATCAATAAAGAGGTAATGAAGAGTACTGGAAGAAAGAGAATCATCAGCAGATGCGTAATTTTCTGACGAAGAATCGTCTGTATTTTCATATTCTTCCCAGGAAATCATGAAACGGTTTTCTGTGATTGGAGTGATCTTTACCCCCATAAAACTCTTTCCATTGCCAGTGTAGTTGGTAAGGTATTTTACAGAGGTTGCTTCTTTTGAAAAATCGGAAACAGGAGTAATTGTAAGGTAAATATTATGAGGAGTGTCACTTGTCACATTGTCATACTGGGACTGGTCGATGGTCGTTCCGATACACAGTACACTGTCAGCAGAAACAGCCATACCATCTACGCTTGCGTAGCAGTTCAGTGCCCATACGGAAGTACGGGAACCACCATAAGGAAGAAGCTCGATAGTTTTTTCATCAAGGGTGGTACTGTCGTATCTGGAAAGTTTGGTACAGCGGGAACCTTCGCTTTGCTCCAGAACATACAGATAAGAGGACTGCGATTTGATATACTGGGCAAAGGAGTGCCACAGATCACAGCTTACGATCTTTCCGGTCATGGAAGCCTGGTCAACGGCAATCATAAGGAATCCCTGATGTCCCTGTCCAACAGATTCATCTACATAGCCTTCATGACCGGTTACAATATAGAGAGTTCCGTTGGTTTCTGTCATTTCCACACATCCGTAATCGAATGGATAGCGAACCTCTCCTCCAAATAAATCCGGATTGCTTGTAATGGAAGCCGCACCGCTGCGATTCCAGTTTGTATCATATCGGATGACACGGATAACCTCGGCGGAATTATCTTCGGCGGTGTTATTTTGTCCCTCTACCAGGTAATATCCATCAGATCCTGCATAAAAACCACCCCATAAAGGAAGCTCCATGGGAATTTCTCTTTTGTCTGTAATCTGCAGGCTGTTGTCATAGTATTCAATACCGACGCTGTTTGTTTTGCGGAATACTCGCATATAGCCGTTGGAAATAGAAATAAGGTCAGAAGAACGCCTTAATTTAACACTAAGGTTATCTTGCGCAGTAGGGGTGAGAGAGGCTGCCTGTACCTGTCCTGGAAATGCCAGCAGATATAAAAACAGACAGCAAAATAATAGGGATGTCAGTTTTTTGATCTTTTTCATAAGTTTCTCCTTGCTGTGTTGCTTTTCATGATTCTTATTATAATAAGTTTTGGGTAGAGTTGCAATCATAATGATAATGTTTACAGCAGAAAAAGTGAAAAGCTGTAAAAAAACAGCAATTCTACATTTTTTATGGAGATTTCTGACATGGCACCTACCTGTGGAACTGTTTTGTGAGACTCATCAATAATAAGAAGGAAATCATCACCAAAGTAGTCCAGAAGTGTATAGGGCGGCTGTCCTGGTTCAAGACCGGAAAGATGCCTAGAATAATTTTCGATTCCGGAGCAGAAGCCGGTTTCCCCGCTCTCTGGCGAGGATTTTTCTAATTTAAAAATTTCTTCAATTCATCCATAAAGGTACTGACATCTTTAAACTCCCGATACACAGAAGCGAATCGCACATACGCCACCGAATCCAGATCTTTTAAATGGCTCATCACGATTTCTCCGATTTTCGTGCTGGAGATTTCTTTATCTTCGGCATTAAAGATGTCGCCTTCTATGGCATCGATCATGGCTTCCAGCTTATCGCTGGCAATGGGACGTTTGTAGCAGGCGCGGCGGACACCGTTGATCAGTTTATTGCGGTCGTACTGCTCACGGTTCAGATTCTTCTTGATTACTGTTAACGGGATTGTCTCCACATTCTCATAAGTGGTAAATCTTCTTCCACAGGAATCGCACAGTCTTCTGCGTCTTATGGAATTGGTCTCTTCCACTGGTCTTGAATCTACTACTCTTGTATTATCCTGATTACAGTATGGACATCTCATGTATTTATTTCCCCTTCCTCATGTCTCCCCTTCTGCCATACAATCCGGGCAGCAGACTTTCCTCTTTTCTGTTTGCTCAGTAACATAAAACGGACTGAATTACCTATTTCTTATTATACTTTAATCATAGAAAGTATGTCAATAAACTCCATACATATTTTCAGACTTTTTGCATAATATCATAAAAAACAGGTGCTTTTCATGCGTATTTGCGAATTAAAGCAAAAAGAAGTGATCAATATCTGTACCTGCCGTACACTTGGCTGTCCGGTGGATGTGGAATTTAACTGTGAAACCGGATGTATTACCGCCCTTGTGGTTCCCGGACCTGGCAGTTTCTGCTTTTGTTTCTGGGGAGCCGGAAGTGAATATATAATTCCATGGAATTGTATCCGGCAGATCGGAGATGACATTATCCTGGTAGAAATTGATGAAAAGTATTGCTGTAAAAAGGCTTAATTCTATTTTCCCAATTGTCAAGGGGCAATAATTTTTATATTTTCCCGAAAAAAGAATATTTATCCTCCCACGTGAGAATCATTGTTACTGTTCACTTCGTTCTCAGCAGCACGCTTCGCGATGCACAAAAGGAGGATTCAAATAATGGCACTTAACAAAGTTGAAATTTGCGGAGTCAATACATCGAAGCTTCCGGTACTGAAGGCAGAAGAAAAAGAAGAGCTTTTTCGCAGGATCAAGGAGGGTGATGAAGAAGCCAGGGAACTTTACATTAAAGGAAATCTGCGGCTGGTTCTCAGCGTGATCAAGCGTTTTTCCAACAGCAGCGAAAATATGGACGATCTTTTTCAGATTGGCTGCATTGGGCTTATAAAAGCAATTGATAATTTTGACACTACATTGAATGTAAAATTTTCCACTTATGCAGTGCCTATGATCATTGGAGAGATACGAAGGTATCTTCGTGACAATAACAGTATCCGGGTGAGCCGGTCTCTGCGGGATATTGCTTATCGAGCAATTTATGCAAAAGAAACCTATATGAAAACAAATCTGAGGGAGCCTACCATTGCGGAAATTGCCAGCGAAATAGGGATAAATAAAGAGATGATCGTATATGCTATGGATGCGATACAGAATCCGGTGTCACTTTTTGAACCGGTTTATACGGAAGGCGGGGATACGCTTTATGTGATGGACCAAATCAGCGATAAGAAAAACAAGGAGGAGACCTGGGTAGAAAATCTGTCCCTCCGGGAAGCTATAAACCGGCTGAATAAGCGGGAACGGCATATTATTGATCTGCGTTTTTACGAGGGCAAAACCCAGATGGAGGTGGCCCAGGAAATCGGGATTTCCCAGGCACAGGTCAGCCGGTTGGAAAAGAATGCACTTAAAACCATGCGGAATTATCTGAGAGCGTGACGGAAATCATGGATCCCGGCATCACGAAAGCCGCCCCTTAAATGGTCTGCTGCATGAATATATTGCAAAATCGCTGGTTGTTGGCCAGCGATTTTGCTTATTATGCTTCTATTCCAGAATACGTTTGAAAAAGGCCTTCTGCAAGATG